>Ga0074193_1003516_pt1 | contig 11348 bp, 14 predicted proteins | sample EPASupsiteHSE605_FD_64523 | JGI IMG/M metagenome (GOLD analysis project Ga0074193, IMG submission 64523) | Bioremediated contaminated groundwater from EPA Superfund site, New Mexico - Sample HSE6-05 | ecosystem: Environmental > Aquatic > Deep subsurface > Groundwater > Contaminated ...
ATTTATTGAATCGTTCAAAGATATTGAACCAGAGTTATATAGATGTTGCGTGAAAGATTGTGTTTATAGAGGTTGGTGCTATGAGTATAAATCTTGTGGATTTCATAAGACTGAGAAGTTTCAAGAAGAATTAAAATATTATCGTGATAATATAAATATTTAGAATAAAGGAGAATAGATTATTGAAAATAATTAATATATCAGGTAAAGCCCAACATGGCAAAGACACAAGCGCATTAATTCTAAAAGAAAAATTAGAATCAAAAAATAAAAAAGTATTAATTACTCATTATGCCGATTTACTTAAATATGAAGCAAAACAGTTTTTTAATTGGGATGGGATTAAAGATGAAAAGGGTAGGCAAATACTTCAGTACATGGGGACAGATATAATTAGAGCAAAAAATCCTGATTATTGGGTTGGTTTTATTAAAGAATTTATAGGAATGTTTCAAGATGATTGGGATTATGTAATAATTCCAGATTGCAGATTCCCTAATGAGTGTGAATCTTGGAAGATTGATGATTGGCCTAATGTATCAGTAAGGGTAATAAGATATAACTTTAAAAGTGAACTTACTAAAGAACAATTAAATCATCCTTCGGAAACTGCATTAGATAACTTTGAATTTGATTATTATATACATAATCTTGGTGAGATGAGATTGTTAGAAGAAGAAATAGATGAGTTTGTTGAATGGTTGGGGGTATAAATGAAGCAAAAATTATTCTTGGATTTTGATAATACAATAGTTAATTCAACTAAAGCCTTTTGTGATATTTATAATTTAAGATATTATAATCACCCAAATTTTATAAAAGCAGATTGGGAAAAAAGTTATTTATATAATTTTGAAGATGTTTGTCCCTTATTAAAAACAAAAGAAGAAGTTGAAAATATATTTTGTAGTGAAACATTTTTTAGATCATTAGAATTTATTGATAATAATACAATTGATGTGATTGCAGAATTAAATAATAAATATCAAATAATTATTACTTCAATCGGATGGCCTCTTAATATATCTCTAAAATCATTATGGATAGAAAATGAATTACCAATGATTAAGGAATTTATATTGATTAATAATGGTGATTGTTCAATGGATAAAGGAATAATAGATATGTCTAAAGGTGTGATTTTGGATGATGTTGAGAGTAATTTAATTTCTTCAAATGCTGATTTAAAGGTATGTTTCGGGTATAGACATGATAAGAATGAAAATTGGCAGGGAGAATGGTGTGTGGATTGGTTAGATGTTAGGGAGAAGTTATTATAATAGAAATATAAATATACTTGAATAAATTACATCATACCATTAATTACCTACATAGGTATAAAACTATTTAAATATAATTATTTAAAGTTTATAAAAGGAGTAATATAATATGGAACAACAAAAATGGGAAGATATACCAGATATATTAACAGTAAAAGAAATGGCATCTTTCTTAAAAATAGGAATTACTAAAAGTTATGAGTTATGTAGAATAGAGGGGTTCCCATCTATAAACTTTGGGAAGAAAATTAGAGTGCCAAAAGAAGCACTACATACTTGGATAAATAACCAAGCATTTAATGATTAGACTAACATTATCTATTCCTTTATAATTAGTAATGGTTGTCCTATCTATTTAAAATTTTATTCAAAAGGAGGAATAGGATTGGAAGAAGAGGAAAAGAAACCGAAGAAAAAACGAACAAGAGGTAATGGCGAAGGAACAATATGTAAAAGAGGTGATGATTCTTGGTGTGCAGCAATTACAGTAGGAGTCAATCCAGATTCGGGTAAACCAATAAGAAAATACTTTTATGGTAAAACAAGACCAGAAGTTGCTAAGAAATTAACTAAAGCATTAAATGATTTAGAGAATGGTGTTTTAAACATTGGCAAAGACTTAACATTCGGGCAATGGTTAGATGTATGGTTTAAAGATTATGCTAAACCTAATGTAAGAGCAATAACTTGGAGTAAATATGAAATGCTGATAAAGTTACACATCAAACCAGATTTAGAAAAGATACAACTCAGTAAACTTAAACCAAATAATATACAACAGCTATACAACAACAAACTTAAAAAAGGCAGAGTAGATAAAAAAGGTGGTTTATCAAGAAGGTCAGTAGAATTGATTCATGTAATTATTCACTCATCTCTAAAGCAAGCAATTAAAGAAAATCTAATAATAAGAAATGTTAGTGATTCAACTAAATTACCATCTAAAGTTAAGAAAGAAGTAAAAATATTATCACAAGAAGATCAAGATAAGTTTATTGCAGAATTGTTAAAGGAAAAATTAGGAATGGCATTTCTATTAGATATTTTTACAGGTTTAAGGAGAGGTGAATTACTAGGATTAAAATGGGAAGATGTTGATTTTAACGAAAAGCAAATCACAATTAAAAGATCATTACAACGAGTTAAAAAAGATGGTGGAGGTACAGAGTTAAAATTTGAAGAATTAAAAACCGATAAAAGTTATCGAACCATTCCAATACCACAAGTTATATTTGATGATTTAATTAAATATCAAGAAAAACAACAATATGAGAAAGAGATTGCAAAAAAGGTATATGAGAATAAGTATAACTTAATCTTTTGTTCTTCAGTTGGAACTCCTATAGAACCTAGAAATTTCAATAGATTATTTGACAAGATATTGAAAAATGCCAAAATAAACCATATCAATCTTCATGCTTTACGCCACACTTATGCTACTAGATTATTTGAAATGAATGAACATCCGAAAACAGTACAGGAATTGCTCGGACATGCTAAAGTAGGAACAACAATAGACACTTATACTCATGTTGCTATGGAGCAAAAACAACTAACCGTAAACAGATTAAACTTATCTATATTAGAAAGAAAAAATCCCCCAAATCAATTGGAGGATCAAGTGAGAAATTAGATATTTTCCTTTAAACCTAGTTATTAGCAGTAACTAGGTTTAATTATTTAGACTTAATTGGTTTCTATTCATTTCAGTTCCGTAGTTGTACCGTAGTTGTAAATATTTTTTCTAAGAGATTTTGATATGTTACAAACCCCGATATATTGGTGGGCCATGAAGGACTTGAACCTTCAACCTTGTGATTAAGAGTCACGGGACGAATTTTTCAGTTAACTTTAAATAGTTTCAAATTGGCTTAATATAGGGTTTTATATGTAAATGGATAAGACAAAATATAGATAATATTTCAGTATATTTTAACTTATTTCAGTCAAATTGTTGTATCCGTTGTTGTATAAAGTATATCTTAAAAATACCGAAAAATAGGGGATTAAAAGAGATAAAAAAAGGGATTAATAAATTAATATTAATCCCTTTGAAATCAAAGTACAAGTAATTCCATTTTTAATATTTCTTCAATCCTATCGAAATCCCAATAGGGTATTCTAATTAATCTAATTCCATTATCTTTACAATATTTATTTTTTATTTCATCATGATATTGTGTAATTCTTAAATTTTCTAAAGCTCGTTCATCTGAAATTCCACCAAAATTAACAGGATAAAAATGTTGATACCCGTCAGTCTCTAATAAAATTAAATCATCCATACAAATTGCAAAATCAAAAGGTAAAGGTTTTTTATCTCTACATTCATTAATTTTATATTGCCGTATATAATTTATATTATATTTATGAAAAACATCCATACTTTTAATTTCACTTTTATATCCAGTACATTTAGGGCATCTTATATTTTGATTTAAAAATAAATCTGGAGTTGTATTCCATTCAAATCCACATTCTTTGTGTTTCATTAATATATTTTCTTTAGCTAATTTATATTCACCTAAAACTTCATATTCACCATTGGTTAGAGAATAAACTTCTTGTTTAAAATATTCTGTAGTCTTATGTGCTATTTTACCTGCACATTTAGGACATCTTCTACCAGAAAGAAAATCTGCTGGTTCAACCAGATATATATAACCACATTCATGTTTCATTTTTATTTTTGTATGAGTATTAACGTACTCATCTAATACAATATATTCCCAACCGCATTCATTATAAACTTCAAATAAAAATTCATTAGTGCTTTTTCTTCTTTTATTATATTTTGATCTACCACAATTTTGGCAAGAATAATTTTTACTTTGTTTAAATTTATGAAAAGTTGTATAAAATTCTCTTCCGCAAGAACACTTAATTAATATATCATGTTCAGTATCAATATAATCTTCTTCTAATGTTAATAATTTACAATTAGATTTACTATCTATCTCAATAAATTGTTTAACTAAACTATATGAAATTTTTTCAGCATTATTTCTTATTTTTAATCCACATTCATTACATTGACGTTTATTATGATATAGAAAATTTGCAAAAGTTGCTTCAAAGTTATTACCACATTTACATTTAAATAATAAATTCTTATGTATATTTATATATTCTTCGCTAAGTAACTCACACTCAGAATTACTTTCAACCTCTACATATTGTTTAACATTTTCATAAAACCATTTTATTCTTCCCATATTGTCAGCCCCCTTATTTTTCTCCCTATCACATAAAAATGAACATAAAAAAGTAGGGGATAGAGAAACATCAAGGGAGCAGATGTTTCAATTCAGAGCCAATTACCTCTCTGAATTACCCCTACTAAAATTAATAACTTATTTAACTTTTGATACAAAAATAAGGAGTAACATTTCTGCTACTCCCTCTTAAAACCTCTACAAATCCCCAAACACCGCTATATAGGCGTTATCTACCCATTACAAATCCCATTATATAGGGATTCTTATGAAATCATGATAAAACCCTTCTTTTATTATGATTTCTTTCCAATATCATAAACGCCTGAAGAACTAAGGCCAAAAATTATTCCGAGTACAATACCATAAAGTATTGTTTGCCCATTAGTTAAAGCAACTGCAATACCTGCTAAAATACCTATCCCTAAAGATACCAATGGAGCATATTTACTTGGCAAACCAGTTTCTCTAAAAAGTTTTACTAAACCAATAACCAAAGTTAATGCTGGAACACCATATATAAGATAAATAGATAAATCCATAAAAAATCCTCCTAAAACTTTATTTTTACCTTGAAACGAAATAAACTATCCCGAACATCCAAATTACTAAGGAGGATACCAACACAATCGTCCCGACATATTAATCACCAACTTTATATTAATAATATATTAAATTACTTCCAAAAATGGACTTCTTGTCTTTCTTGAGTCCACTCAACATTATATCCTGCATTCTCAAATACAAATCTTACTGGTGCTAAAGTACGACTAGTCATAGAATCATAAGTAAGGGTCTGATCCATTGTTTTTTCAATTCCATCAATAACTGCAATTTGTTTATTTAACCACATAAATCCTTCTCTACATCCAATAGAAGGAAGATTGATGCTTAAATCTAAAACACCCATACCTGTTAAATTATCATCGATATCTACTTTCCTGATATGCTTAAAAATTTCTCCATTTGCTTGAGGATAGAATGGACAAATACCATCTATTTCACCCTCTATTGGCAAACGACCATTATCTAAGAAAAATTTATCTACTAACAAAGCAACAGTACCAGTTACATGAGGAGTAGCCATACTAGTTCCGCTTATTGTATTATATCCACCATCTTTCCATGCAGAATAAATATAAGTTCCTGGTGCAGAAACGTCCACTCCATCAAAGCTATTAGAATAATTAGCAATCATTCCATTTTGGTTGATGGATGCTGTAGTTAATACCTCGTTTATATAAGCGGGATATGAAAAAATTTCTTCTGTATTTGGATTACCATCTCCTGAATTCCCTGCGGCTACACATACAACCACACCACTATTTGTTAATTCTCTAATTAAATACGCCATTAAAGGATCATAAGCAGTACTGCCAAAACTACAATTAATCGCAACAACTTTATCTTGTATTGCACAAGTCTCATTATGTTCTATGATTTTCCTAAAGGCTGTATTGATATTCTCATTCACATTATTATCACCAAAGACTTTTAAAGGGAAAATTCTGGCTTCAGGTGCAACTCCTACTGTTTTACCAACGGCAGTACCCGCCACATGAGTTCCATGCCCATCTGTATCAGTTACATCATTATAAGCACCAATACTAGTGCAATTTATAGGATTATAAACTCTACCTGCAAATTCAGGATGATTTACATTTAATCCTGTATCAATTACCGCTATAACTCTACCTCCACCTTTTGTTACGTTCCAAAATGTAGGAGCATTAATCATAGAAATATTCCAAGGTATAGATGTTGGTTTATAACCGGAATGTTCTATATAGGACAATTTATTCAAATAAATTCACCTCCAAGGAAATTAAATTATTTATTTTATTACTGTATAATTACTTGCTTACCATCCCAATTAACTGTTTTGCCTAATGCTTCTGCAAAATCTCTTACAGGAGCATAGGAAATATTATTTATAGCTACTGCATCTATTGTTATATTGCCGATTGCTATCTTAATGTTTTTTGTATAAGGATAATAAACTGGCACAATACCTATATACACCGTATTCCCCGCACTATCCCATTGAACTGTTTGGCCTAATTTTTCAGCAATTACTCTAACTGGAGCATAAGATATATTATTAGAAGCAACCCCTTGAAATAATTGTCCATTAACTTGAATATTTACAGGAGTATAAATAGGTTGTGGATTTAAATCTTGCATAAGTTTATCCCAAGGAAATGCACTACCTGGACAATTCGGACGATCAACTGAATCAATCTGAAAATGGCCTATTATATGTTCTCTATCTATTGGGATGTTCCATTTATCAATCAAATATTTATGTAACCATACTGTTGCTTGGTACTGAATATCTGTTAAGTTACCGTTACCACCAACTTCGGGGTAACATTCATGTTCTATAGACAAAGTATATAAATTGGGATTAACACCATTATATAAATTCCAAGTAGGTTTATTAACTCCACCATTCGCCCACGCGGTATCTTCGTCTTTCACTAATTGAAATATTTCACCTTGTCTATTTATTAAATAATGTGAACTTGCTTGTGCTTGAGAATTCATCATCCAGTTTAAACAACCTGGAAATTTTCCTGCGGTCTGATGATCTACAATAGCAATAGGGGAATATCCTTTTCTTCCTTTTCTAAAATTAGGTGTCCCTTTCCATTGAATTTGAAAGCTCATATTTTCACCTTCTTAAATACTATTTGAATCGTTTATAGACGTATTCGTATTATTGTTTACAGGCATATTGAGAAATTCACTACCTTCTAATTTACCTTTTATTAACTCAAGTCCTTCAGTTCCACCGTAAATCCCCAACACCCAAGATATAGGAGTTACAACAACTTTAATTAATTCAAACAACGCTTGTGGATATTCTTTAGTGAAAAAACCTATTAAGGAATAAAATATTATTAAAGATACAAAAGTTACTACTATTATTATTGAAATTAAATCCTTAAAAGAAAAACTTTTTAATTCCGTCCACTTCACTTTATATTCACCTTCTAACTAACAAAGATTTTTAAGACTTCGATTAGTCCAACAATAAAACTAGGAACTCCAATAACTATTCCCCAAAATCTCCATCTATTTTCTTTATCTTCTTTTATATGGTCATCGATTTTTTGATCAATTTTTTCAATTTCTTCTTTTTGATCTTTTTTATATAAATTTAAATCTTCTTTTTCTAAATAATTTTTGGCAACTAATATTTGAAATTCTTGAAGAATATCACTCAATTTTTGAAAGGATTTATTTGTAGAATCATTTGATTTTTCAATCATAAGTTTTAAATCTTTCATATCACCTTTAATATCTTGTTTGAATTCATTAAAAGAATCACTCAAATTACACACATCCTTTTGCAATATCATCCCTTCCTTTGGTATAATATTTTCAAATGATCTTTTACGTCTTTCTCAAAGATCATTCAGAATAGAGTAGGAGGGATAGTCCTACTCTATTCGCTATTTAATCCGTTTATTAGACATAATTAGACATAATTAGACATAATAAAAACGCCTAGATTTGGGCGTTTTTACAATTATTTTTTTATTATTGTATATTGCCAATTATTATTATGACAAATAAATTGAACTTTTTTATTATTTACTGTTACACTATTTTTACGTTCTGGCATTTTAATTATCAACCCATTAATATTTCTTAACACAAGTTCTCTACCTTTGTTTCCACCAGAGAATCCGTAAATCCAACAATTAATATTGTTATATCTAACTTTATCATTAAGATAAAACCCATCACGATATTTTACATTCTTATTATTTCTTGTTTGATTGATGTTTTTAGTCTTTATGCCTTTTCGTGGTATAGACTCATGTAAAGATCGTTTCTTTTTACGAAATTGTTTAATATAAAAATATTCACTAGGATCGATTTTTATATTACTAATCGCGCTAATTGCTATTGCATCATTATAATGTGTTTTGTCTAATCCTAATTCCTTCCTTTTAGGGGTAGTCTCTGAACCATAGGTTATTCTTGATTCTGGATACTTCTGATATATTCTTTTACGCACTATATTCATAAAAGTAGCTTCTTTATATTGTCTCACTTTCTTTTTTTCTTTCATCCACTTATAAAGAATCCCACCTTCTTTATGATTTCCTGATGTATGACAATCAGTACAAATAGTAATTAAATTAGCTACTCTATCAGTTCCTCCATAAGACTTATATATTATATGATGTGTTTGTAATATTTGATTTTTTCTTTTGCATACTTGGCAAATATATTTATCTCTATCAAATACAAAATATCTTATATTATAATAATCTTTACATTGACCATTTTGATACTCTTCACCGCTTATATTAGGATTAATCATTTTAGCAATATCAAATTTACCAACTTCTATTGATAATTTTGGATTAGGAACTAATGAACAAAACTTGTCAATCCACATGAATGTTGCATCTATTTTACTTTGTACGCTAGGAGGCAACCATCCATCTTTACGTTTACGATTTAACCATCTAGCTTTTCTATAACGTGTTTTATGGGCGCGTCTATTTTTTCTAAGCGAACTACGGGATGTTATATTATCTGATATATCATTTCTTAATTCAATTTCTCCTTTTGCAAAAACTTTATCTTCTGAAATAATTGCGATACCTATATATTTAGCACCAGTATCTATTCCGATATTTATTTTTTGTTTAGTTTCACCAGAAGCATAAAGTAATTGAATAGTAAATGGATTATAATATACTATTTTAGCTTTCTTTTGTTTTAATAATAATCTAGCTTTTCTTTCTGAACACGGCATTAATGGTTCGCTTCTTAAATTTTTTACGAATACTCTCAAGTTTCGCACCTCTTTCACAGAGTTTGTTACCCTTCGGCAATGTTAGATATAGTTTTAGATATAATCTAAAAATTAGGTTGACTATCCCGAACTTTCCAAGATTGTTTACAGAGCCTACACAGTTGCATAAAACTAGGGTATCATTCTATGGTGTGATATTATATCTAACGTAGTCAGTTAAGACTTAGCCTATTGCTTAGTTTACAAATGTAAATAGTTTTTCAACTAAAAGTTTGAAGCAAAAATAGATTTCATCACAATTTAAACATCATTTAATGTTTAAATTTCTCTATAATGTATTTTGAATTCCACCAATCAAATTCATTATTAATTACTTCTCCTCCTAAAGTACAAGGAGTTAAATTATTATAAAACGCATTATTTCTATTAATATTTAACCATGTTGATTCAACTACTCTACCTTGACATACCACCCATGCGTGTCCATATCCTTCACGGAAATTATAACCTGTTTTTAATTCGGGATTTAACCCACATGCTTTTAAATATTGATAAACGAAAGCTGACATTTCTGAACAATCAAATTCATCAGGTTCATAATTTGATCGCCAATCAGGGAATGCCTTATTAAGTTGAGTTAAAGCTTGATCAACCGTATTTACCCCTTCTAGTTGAATAGTTATAAATGGATTTACCGCCGATAATTGTAATAACATAAGTAACATGAAAACCTTCAATTATTCATCTTCTTTCTTAATTTTAAGCAAAAATAAAACCACCCATTTCACAGGATGGTAAATTAAAAATATCTTTTATAGATTTCTTTCCTTCGTGGGCCGGATAAATCTGCGTATATCCGAGTAGTTTCCAATTTCGCATGGCCGAGCAATGTTTGTATGCCTTCTAATGGTGCTCCGTTGTTGAGTAAATGCGTAGCAAAGGAATGACGCATAATGTGCGGGTAAATATTAACATCTATCTCAGCCCTTTTAGCCACCCTTTTAACTATATAACGAATCATATCAATTGATAATCTATGTGGTGCTCTTTCAGTTACAAATAATGCTTCATCACTATCTTTACGTTGTTCTAAATACTTTTTAAGCCAAATAACGCACTTAATATTAAAAAATATTTCCCTTTGCTTATCTCCTTTGCCAAGCACTACACATGAACGATTATCCCAATTAATATCATTTCTATTTAGACCATATACCTCTCCCACACGACAACCACTTGTATAAAGAAACTCAATGAGGGCATGTTCGAGCGGAGTAATACAAGCTTCCCTAACCATTTCCATATCTTCTTCATTTAGTGCTTTTGGCAAATGTTGACCCAATCTTGGTTCTCGCAATTTAGAAGCAGGGTTCTTTCCAATGTGACCTTCATCTGAAGCCCAATGGAAGAAGGCTCTGATAAATCTTATCCTCATACCTAAACTAGCAGGTTTTAAATGACCACCTTTTTCGATTAGATAGTTCTTCAGGTCAAGTAGACTTATATTTTCAATTTCAATATCACTAAAATGACTAATTAATAAATTTGTTTGTATTTTATAACCTCTAAGTGTAGTAGGTGAATATCGTTCAATTGTTTTATCGGCAAAATAAAGTTCCCATGCTTCCGACAATAACATTAATTTCATCTCTTTCCTATAGAAAAACAGATTGGATTTTACACCAATCTGTTTTTTAGTAAGTTTTATTTAGTTGTGCTTATTCACTACCGCTATTCCGAGAGCGTTATAACGGAATTATGCGTTTACATATTTAAGCATAGCGATTCTTAGTCCTTCTATTGTGGTTGCCGCTTCAATCTCTGCAACTGCCTCCAATTTTGCATTAACAGGGACAGAATTAATAATGGCATCAATTTCAGTTTGCGTTAATCCTTCAACCCATATAGTACCGTTCCATTTAGGACGATAGAACTGCCCCGTACATACAATTTCAACGCAATCAGCAGGGATTATCTCGTTATCTTGAAGAATTACATCCTCTATAAATAATCCATTATTATCTATTCTTAATACTTTTTTCATCTATTTACCTCCCTGCATAAAAGCTAATG
>Ga0074193_1003518_pt1 | contig 11342 bp, 8 predicted proteins | sample EPASupsiteHSE605_FD_64523 | JGI IMG/M metagenome (GOLD analysis project Ga0074193, IMG submission 64523) | Bioremediated contaminated groundwater from EPA Superfund site, New Mexico - Sample HSE6-05 | ecosystem: Environmental > Aquatic > Deep subsurface > Groundwater > Contaminated ...
CGTGCCCGTCAGGTCAAAGCATTCCTGCCCCGAGGCCGGGGTCAGCGCGATAATTTCCTGGTCGCCATGCCGTCCCCAGCGCAGCTGCATGATGTCGGACTGGGCCGGTTTGGTGGCAAGGCCAGTGGATGGGCCGGAACGTTGCACGTTCACTACCACCACGGGCACTTCGCCCATGGTCGCCATGCCGAGGTTCTCCTGCATAAGCGAAAAACCAGGGCCGCTGGTGGCGGTGAACGACTTCACGCCTGCCAGTGATGCCCCCACAATGGCGCCCATGCTCGCCAGTTCGTCTTCCATCTGCATGAAAATCCCCCCAAGCTTGGGGAGCTCGCGCGAGGCGATTTCAGCAATTTCCGACGAAGGGGTGATGGGATACCCGGCGTAGAACCGCGCTCCTGCGTAGAACGCGCCTTGGGCTATGGCAGCGTTGCCCTGGATGAGCTTGCTTTGTTTTTTCATTGACTTTCTAAACCTCATTTCCGTTGTTGTGCCACCAGTCAGTATTCTGCCATTGCTCATTTTGTGCGTTAATCTGTGTGCAAAGCAACTTCATTTCCCGCAAATAACGGCGTTGATTGCAGTGAGTATGGCTGTGATCTTCCTTTTTATACGGAAAATACAAACATATTAGAGAGTATTTTCCTGCCATTATTCAAAAGTTGCAGTCAGTAGTTTAGCAAGTAACATGCCAAAAAATTGATGACTGCAATATGCTGAAATAGTTGATCTTTTTTCTAAAAGCTGGATTGCTTTGTTAACTATGTTTTCGGCCCTGTTGCGAAAGTTAACGTTGAATCCTGCTGCGAAGTATTGGGGTGATCCGGTATTCCCGCAAAAAAATTACATAACAGGGTGTTATGAATATTCTGCGGTTGATTGGATATTGTTTCCCCTGCGGGCATGCTCGCTGTGCAGATGGCTCAATCGAAACAGCAAGCATGCCCGCAAGGGATACCGCGTAGGGGACGCGGCATGGCCCTTGTTACAGGCCATATGCCTTGGCAAGCAGTTCGGCAGTGTGCAGCACGCGAATGTTTGCGCCGCGGTGGCTCAAACCGTCGATAAGCTGCATCTTGCAGGCAGAACAGCCAGTGGCGACAACATCCGCCCCAGTGGACAGAATGTCGCTGGTTTTATCCGCAAGGATCTGCTGGGACAGGTCATAGTGGGTGGCGCTGAACGTGCCCGCGCAACCGCAGCAGACATCGGGGCGGCTCATTTCCACAAAGCGCAGGCCGGGTATGGCGCGGATGAGGCTGCGGGGCTGCTTGGATACGCCCATGCCGCGCACAAGGTGGCAGGCATCGTGATAGGTCGCCTTGAGGGGGACGTTCTGCACATAGGGTTCAGGGCCAAGCCTGGTGAGAAAGTCGGAAAAGTCGAAGACCTTGTCCTTGAATCCTTCCCACGCAGAAAGCGCGCTGCTGTTTTGCAGCACCTCGCCGTATTCCTTGCTTAGGGCCGAGCCGCAGGTGGCGCAGCCGGTGATGACGGCGTCAAAGCTGCCGCGCGAAAGGATGCGCGCGTTGTTTTCAGCCAGCAGGGCAGCGCCGTCAAAATCGCCGGATGAAAACAGCGGCGTGCCGCAGCACTGAAGGTTATCCAGCAGGTGCACTTCGACGCCGTTGGCCACCAGCACATCAATGAGGGCTTTGCCCGCATTGACATAGACATAGTTGAGCATGCAGCCGGGGAAAAAGGCCACCCGTGCGCGGGCGGAGCTCTTGGGGCTGCTGACGGCAGGCATGACCTTGCGCAGCGGCTTGTCGGCCAGAGCCGGGACAACGCGGCGCAGGTTCAGCCCTGCGGCGGGAATGGGAATGCGTGAAACCTTGCCAGCGCCGTTTTCAGTATTCCTGAAAAGTATGGACTGAAAAGGTTTGGCGTGGCTCAGGGCCATATCAAACAGCCGCCCCTTGGTGACCGCCTTGAAGGCGATACTCTTTGCGGCTGGCAACTGGCCTTCTTCCGCCATCTTGCGGCGCAAGGCCATGATCAGGTCGGTGGTGTTGACGCCGGAAGGGCAGATGGCCTTGCAGCGCATGCACAGGGTGCAACGGGCGGCCAGTTCCATCAGCTCCTTGGTGGGCTTTACCGTGCCGTCCGCCAGAGAACGCAGCAGAAAAAGCTTGCCGCGTGAAGAATTGGATTCTTCGTATGTCTTGCCGTAAACCGGGCAGATGGTGAGGCACTGCCCGCAACGGGTGCATTTGAGGGCGGCTGCTTTCAATTCGTCCAGGGACTTGCTCATGCCTGGCCTCCGAAGATGCAGCCAGGATTCAGGATATTGTTGGGATCAAGGGCCTTTTTAATGGCCCGCATGGCCCCGACCTGAGCTTCGCCCAGCTGCTTGGTGATGTAGGGCGCTTTTTCGCGGCCCACGCCGTGCTCCGCAGAAACTGTCCCGCCCATCTTGATGATTTCGTAATGGAACTCGGAACGGGCCTTGGCGGCTGTTTTCTTTTCTTCATCAGAGTTGAAGAAGAAGTGCGGATGGATGTTGCCGTCACCCGCATGGCCCTGACAGCTCACCTTGATGCCGTGCTTTTTGCCCACTTCAAAGAGCATGTGCACGGCCTGGGCAAGCTTGTTGATGGGCACAGCCGGATCGCCGCCCAAGCGTCCCTTTGCCACGCGGGCAAGGGCGGGCAGGCCGGAACGGCGCGCAACCCAGAGCTGCTCGGCCTCTTCTGCGGTTTCTGCCACGTGAAAATCGACCATGCCCAGCTGTTCGCACACCCGGCGGATGACCTCCACCTGCGGCTTGAGGGTGGAGACATCGCCGTCCACCTCGATGAGCAGCATTGCGCCCGCATCCACGGGCAGGCCCGCATGGGTGTAGTCTTCAACAGCGCGGATCAGGGTCTGTTCCTGAAATTCCATGATGGAGGGCACAACGCCGCTGGTCATGATTGCAGAAACAGCCTTGGCGGCGTTTTCAATGTTGTTGAAGGCAACGCGCATGGCGCGCTTTGCCTGAGGCAGGGGAATGAGCTTGAGGGTGATTTCTGTAATAACGCCCAGCGTGCCCTCGGAACCCGTGAAGAGCTGGGTGAGGTTGTAGCCGGTCACGTCCTTGATGCACTTGCCGCCAGCGCGGATAATTTCGCCCGAAGCCAGCACGACCTGCATGCCTGTGACGTAGCTCTTGGTGGTGCCATATTTGACGCACTGCAAGCCGCCTGCATCGGTCGCCACGTTGCCGCCGATGGAAGAAAACGTGAAGCTGGCGGGATCCGGCGGGTACATGAGGCTGTGCGCGGCGGCGGCTTTTTTGATGTCAGCGGTGATTGCGCCGGGGCCAACAACAGCCATCAGGGTTTCCGGCTCCACGATGATGGAATTCATGCGTTGCAGCGAAATAATGATGGAATAGTCGCTTTCAGTAATGGCGTTGACGCTGAGGCCGCTTCCCTGCGAGCGTGTAACCACGCTGATTTTGTGCTCATTGCAGAAGCCGACGATCTTGGAAACTTCTTCGGCGGTGACGGGCAAGGCTACCAGAATGGGCAGAAAGGCCGATGGAGCCGCCCCGCCAGCATTGTAGGTGTAGCAAACGAGGTCTTCCTGCTTGGTGAGCATGTTTTTTTCACCGATAAATGAAGCGATATGTGTGCGAACATCCTCTTTTGTCAGCATTTCTTCTCCTCGCTAACCGCATTGGCGCGGTGTGCAAATTTTTGGGACCTTCCAAACGCCTGCCGATGGGCATGTGCGTCCAGCAATGCAGCGACGACATATTCAATAAAATCGCGGACACTCCGCGCGTAACTTGTATGTTTTGACGTAACTTGAGCCGTCATTTATCGGGAACTTGCGGCGCTTGTTACGAATTGCCCACAAATAAGCAGCAATCATGCCACATGGGAAATAATATTATTTTTTAGATAGTTAGCTGTATTTTTTCTGAAGTTGCGCTGCGCAGAAGCCCCATTGCGCGTTTATATTGCGTACGTGCTGGTTGTAAAAATTAACACAGCGATAAATGAAGTAATCAAACCTTGAGGCGGTGAGCATGGCTTTGTTTGCCCGTGCGGGGGCTGTGGCTGGAATGTTTCAGTGATTGGGAGTCTGCACCTGGCCTGCGGGTATGGCGGCGGCGCGTCTGTCCACCTGCCTGAATGAGGGCGGGCAAGACAGCCGGGATAACCGCTGAAAACAGTTTTATGGATTTAAGCTGCGGCTGCGGCCTTGCTTATGCCAGGAGCGTGCTTACTGAATAACAACGGGCCAGTGTTTTTTAGGCCGCGCAGCGTGTGGAATATTTCTTCTGCATGCAGCGTTTTTGTGAAGGGATGTTGGGTGGTTTGAAATAAGGCACGCCAGCTTGCGTTAAAAGTTTTAACGAAGGGCTTGATTTATTGTGTATTCTCTGGAGCGGAGCTGGCTGCCCATTGCGGCAGCGGGCAACTCCATGTAGACTAATAAGAATTACCGGGACGCCCGCAGCCGGCCTGTGCCGCCTGTGGTTTCAAGCGCAACCGAATATTTCCGCAGGATTTTGCCATGAACAAAAAGCAGGACATCACCACGACCGGCATGCCCCTCATAGACAGCGTTGTTGAACGCCTCTGCCGAGAAGATTCGCTCAGCACCGTGTGGCACCGCTCGGGGCAGGGCGCGCCCATGCCATCTTTGCCGGTGCTTTCCGAAATACTTGAGCGCCTGCGCGCGGCTATCTTTCCCGGCTATTTTGGCGCGGCCACAGTGCGGCGCGAATCCATGCGCTATCACCTTGCCGCCAACCTGGACAGCATCCACCGTCTGCTGGGCGAGCAGATCGTGCGCGGCTTCTGCTTTAGCTGCGAGGGGCTGGGCATCCCCTGCACCTCGTGCGAAACAGAGGGCCAGCAGGCCGCTTTGGCCTTTATGGACAGCCTGCCGGAAATACGCCGTTTGCTGGCGGGCGACGCCAAGGCCGCCTATGAGGGAGACCCTGCGGCCACCAGCCCCGGCGAGACCATTTTTTGCTATCCTTCGCTGCGGGCCATGTTTCACCACCGCATCGCGCATGAACTCTATAAGCTCAAGGTGCCGGTCATTCCGCGCATCATTTCTGAAATGGCCCACGGCACAACGGGTATCGACATCCATCCCGGCGCAGCCATTGGCGAGGAATTTTTCATCGACCACGGCACAGGCGTGGTTATTGGCGAAACCTGCATCATCGGGCGTAACTGCCGCCTGTATCAGGGTGTGACCCTGGGCGCGCTCTCCTTTCCCAAGAATGCGGACGGAACCCTCACCAAGGGCAATCCCCGGCACCCCATACTGTGCGACAACGTCACTGTCTACGCCGGGGCCACGATTCTTGGCCGCGTGACAGTGGGCAAGGGGGCCGTCATCGGCGGCAATGTGTGGATTACTCAGGATGTACAGGCGGGAGCCCGCATTACTCAGGAGAAACCCCGTGACTAAAGGCCGCAAGCAGTTGCGCCGTCTGGCGCTGCTTTTGTCTTGCGTTGCCCTGTGCGCCGCCTTGCTGAATCTTGGCGGCTGCGGCCTCAGTGTGAAACCCAAAGGCCAGGTGGTGACAGACGTCAGCGTGGGGCATTAACGCGGCTTGGGCCCCTGCCACAAATTGACAAACCCTGTCGTTCTTGCACGCTCCTATGGCGCGCAGGAACGGCAGGGTCTGTTGTTTGCTTTTGAAGCATTGATCAAGGTTGCTGGCATGCTGGCAGCAGGTGCTTGAAACCGTGCAGGCATCAGGCCGTGCAAGGCGCGCCAGTGTAGGAAATTTCAGGTTCAGGCGGGCTGACGCTATGGACATGCCGCCTCTTGCATGACATACTCCCGCCTTCATAAATTCTGGCCTTTCGCGACGCGTGTTCCTTGGTGTGTTTTCATTTTGAAATGTTTGCTTGCCAGCAAGGCCTCCCGTCTGCCTTCAGGAGTAACTTCCTGTAGGGCAATGATTGGGGCAACGGACAAGATATATTGCCTTGCAAACATTTTATGTGCGGATTTTTGCAACAATTCGTGCAGGGCAGGCAAGTTGCTCTAACGCCAGGCTTCCGGCGCAGGAAGGGGAGTTCGCATGGAATTTTTTACTGAAGTTGTGGGCACGAGCATCAAAATTTATGCGCTCATGACGCCCCCTGCCGTGCTGAGCGCCTTTATCAGCGGCACCAAGGGCTTTGACAAAAAACAGAAATCCAGGGTGGCCGCCAAAGCCTCTGCGGCCATCTTTCTTATCGGCGTAACGCTGTTCCTGTTTGGCCCGCACCTGTTTTCGCTCTTCGGTTTCACGCTTGACGCCTTCCGTATCGGCGCAGGCGTGCTGCTTTTTCTTACGGCAGTTTCCCTCATGAACGATGACGGCAAGGACGCGCTTTCCGGCAAGGAGGGCGACATCAGCGTTGTGCCGCTGGCCATACCGCTTGGCATGGGGCCTGCCTCCATCGGCGCGGTGATGGTCATGGGCGCGTCCGCCACAGAGATGCACCAGGTGCTGGTGGGCGTTTTTTCGCTGCTGGCCGCGGCCTTTGGCATGTTTGTGCTGTTGCGCATGGCCGATGGCGTGGTGCGCGCCCTGCACCGCACGGGCATTGCCGTGCTGTCCAAGTTGACGGGGCTTCTGCTGGCAGCCATTGCGGCGCAGGTGATCTTTACGGGTATACGGGCCTTTCTGGGGTAGAATATTTGCCCGTTGCCTGCTGTCTCGGGCAAACAATGCGAACAGGCGGCGAAACATACTGATTTCGCCGCGCTTTCTATAAAATAAACAGAATTTGGCGGTAGAGGGGTAGGCCGCCCCGTCTGTGGTTCAGGTACAACCCTGGGCGCAAGCAAGGGGCGAAGCCCGGAGCGATGGCCGCAAGCGGCAGCGCTGCAAAGGGCAGACCGAAGAGGCGATTAACGGCATGGGGGCTGCTGCCCCGGCGCAAAACAACTCGATATTTTGGGCGCGCGGTGCGGCAACAAGAGGAGGATGTCATGGGCATACTGGAAAAAATGTTTAATCCTGCGGCCAGAGGCAGCACGGTCCGGCGTGAAATGCTGGCCGGACTCACCAGCTTTATGGCCATGTGCTATCTGATTTTTGTGGTTCCCGGCATGCTTGCTGACGCCGGTATGCCCAAGGATTCCGCCGTGGCGGCCACCATCTGGATTACCGTCATCGCCACGCTGATCATGGGCCTGTGGGCCAAGTTCCCCGTGGGCGTCGCGCCCGGCCTCGGCATCACGGCCTTTTTTGCGTACTACGTTTGCGGCCCGGCGGGCTATACATGGCAGACCGGCCTCGGCGCGGTGTTTATCTCCGGCGTGGTCTTTCTGCTGCTTACCGTCACCAAGGTGCGCCAGCTTATCATCAATGCCGTCCCAATGGATCTCAAGTACGCCATTGTTGTGGGTATTGGCGCATTCATCGCCTTTATCGGCATGAAGAGCTGTGGCCTTGTGGCCGCCAGCCCCGCCACCTTTGTGACGCTGGGCAACCTTGGCGACCCCAAGACCCTGCTTTCTGTGGCAGGCATTTTCCTCATCGGCGCGCTGCTTTCCCTGCGCGTGCCCGGCGCCATGATCATCGGCATTGTGGTTATTGCCGCCGCTGGTATGATGCTTGGCGTGTCGCAGATGCCGCAGGGCAGCATTTTCAACGCCGCCCTGCCCCTGCCTACCGAGACCTTCATGGCGATGGATCTCAAGGGCGCGCTGCACCACGGCCTGATCTCCATCATCTTTACCCTGACCATGGTTGACCTGTTCGACAACATGGGCGTGCTGATCGGCCTTTCGCAGAAGGCCGGATTCATCCGTGAAGACGGCCACATCGAAAATCTGGACAAGGCCCTGATTTCCGACTCCATTGCCACCATGTCCAGCGCCGTCATGGGCGCGACCACCGCCACCAGCTATCTGGAAAGCGCCGCAGGCGTGGCCGAGGGCGGCCGCACCGGCCTGACAGCCGTGACCATTGCCGTGCTCTTTTTCCTCACCCTGTTCTTTGCGCCGCTGGTGAGTATGGTGCCTGCCTATGCCACGGCCCCGGTGCTGATCATCGTGGGCGCCATGATGATGCAGGAAGTGGGGCGCATCAAGTTCAAGGACTTTACCGTTGCCTTGCCCGCCTTTTTGACCATCATCAGCATGCCGCTTACCTTCAACATCGCCACGGGTTTTGGCTTTGGCTTTGTGAGCTGGGTCGGCATCAAGGTGCTTTCTGGGCGTTTCAAGGATCTTAACGTGGTGATGCTGATCATTGCCCTGTGCTTTGTGGTCAACTTTGCCCTGCGCCTTCAGTAGAGTGTTTTGCGGCGCGGATTTGCAAGATTCGCGCGGGCAGCCGAGCCTTGCAAGGGCAGCCTGCTCCAGGCCACATAACGGCAGCGCACTGTGATTGCTGAACAGGCTCCTGTTCCGGATGATGCCGGGCGGGGGCCTGTTTTTTGCTGGACCGCGGGGAGAAGAAGCACTGCTCCTTGCCTTTACTTTCGCATCAGGGCATACTTTGCGACCGAAAATGTAACGCTCACCAGCCCCAAGGGCACATGAGGAATATTCGCACATGGCAATGCTTCTGCAATCACAGCGCCCCCCCAAACCCCTGTGGCGGGAATACGGCGAAGCTCTGTTCGTCGCGCTTATTTTGGCTCTGGTCATCCGCACCTTTGTGGTGCAGGCATTCAAGATTCCTTCGGAATCCATGGTTAAAACCCTGCTTGTGGGCGATCACCTGCTGGCAAGCAAGTTTTCCTACGGCATCAAGATTCCCTTTACCCACTCCTACATTTACAAGGGGAGCGACCCGGTCAAGGGCGACATTATCATTTTTGAATACCCCAATGATCCCAGCGTGGACTACATCAAGCGCATCATTGGTACGCCCGGCGACACCATTGAGGTGCGCAACAAACAGTTGTTCCGCAACGGCGAGCCAGTAAAGGAATCCTACATTCGCTTTACGGAGCCTGACCGCATCCAGCCGGTGCGCGACAATTTCGGCCCGATCACCGTACCCGCAGACAAGTATTTTGTCATGGGCGACAACCGCGACAACTCGATGGATTCGCGCTTCTGGGGCCTCGTGGACCGCAGCGCCATACGCGCCAAAGCCTGGCGCATCTATTGGTCGTGGGGCGGTCTGGGTGATATCCGCTGGGATCGCATCGGCAAGGCCGTGCAATAGCATCTGGCGGTACATTCTGCTTGCAGGCGCAGACGGGATTTGCCCGGTGCGCCTGACGGCAAGATTTTTGCGGCGCGGGTAGATGCAACAATCCGCGCCGCTTATCATTTGCAGGGCCAAGGAGAACGCATGGTTGTCCGTTTGAACAGCGGCGGGGTTGAGGGTGTGGATGCCTACCCCGTGGAACTGGAAGTGGACTTCGTGCGGCAGGGGCTGCCCGGCTTCACCATGGTGGGGCTGGCGGAAACAGCGGTGCGCGAGGCCAAGGACAGGGTCTTTGCCGCCTTGCGTGCCTGCGGCTTCAAGCTGCCCCCGGCGCGGATTACGGTAAACCTTGCCCCGGCTTGGCGGCGTAAGAGCGGCGCAAGTTATGACCTGCCGCTAGCCGTTGGGCTGCTGGCAGCTGCGGGCATTATACCTGCGGAACCTTTACAGGGAATGTATCTTGCGGGCGAACTTTCGCTCAACGGGGCGTTGCGCCCGGTGAGCGGCGTGCTGCCTCTGGCCCTGCTGGCGCGCCAGCAGGGAGCCGCAGGTCTGGTAGTTCCTCCCGGCAACGGCGCGGAAGCTGCGGTGGTTCGCGGGCTCAAGGTGTTTGCGCCCGAGGGGCTTGGCCGTTGCGCGGCCTTTCTGGCTGGCGCGGAGCCGCTGGAGCCGCTGTGCGAACCCGTGGCCGATATGCTTGAAGCACCTGCCTACAGGCAGGATTATGCCGAGGTTAAAGGCCAGGAGGCCGCCAAACGTGCGCTGGAAGTGGCTGCGGCTGGCGGCCACAACGTGCTGCTCATCGGCCCGCCCGGCAGTGGCAAAACCATGCTGGCCCAGCGCCTGCCCACCATTCTGCCTCCGCTGGACTTTGAAGAATCCCTGGAAGTCACCAAGATTTACAGCGTGTCGGGCAAGCTGCCGCCCGAGGCCGGGCTTATGCGGGTGCGACCCTTTCGCGCGCCGCACCACACCATATCCGATGTGGCGCTGGTGGGCGGCGGGGGCTATCCGCGACCAGGCGAGGTGAGTCTTGCCCACCGGGGGGTGTTGTTTCTGGACGAACTGCCGGAATTTCGCAAGACAGCCCTTGAAGCCTTGCGCCAGCCTCTGGAAGGCGGCGTGGCGGCCATTGCGCGCGCCGCGCACAGTGTGAGCTTTCCCGCGGCCTGCATGCTGGTGGCGGCCATGAATCCCTGCCCCTGCGGCTATTACGGCGATCCCACGCACCAGTGCACTTGCCGCGAGGAACAGCGGGTGCGCTATCAGTCACGCCTTTCCGGCCCCATGCTGGACCGCATTGACGTACATGTGGAAGTGCCTGCCGTGCCCTATGCGGATTTTCGCGGTACAGGCAGCGGCGCTTCGTCCGCCCAGATGCGCGAACGCGTGCTCAAGGCTCGGGCAACCCAGCGGGCGCGCTACGGCAGCGATGGGCCACGCTGCAATGCGGAACTTTCCGGCGCGCTGCTCGACCAGCATTGCGCGCTGGATGCCGAAGGCCATGCCTTGATGGAGGCTGCGGTCAACCGTCTTTCCCTTTCCGCGCGGGCATGCGCCAGAGTGCTGCGCATGGCCCGGACCATTGCCGATCTGGACGATGCCGCCAGCATTGCCACGCGGCATCTGGCCGAAGCCGTGTCACTCCGAGTGCTGGACAGGGGCTAGCATACTTATCTCTGGGATATTGCTGCATACAAAAGCGCCCGTGCGCATATGCCCACGGGCGCTTTTGTAAATCTGCGCTGCGTCCTAGCTGGCGTTGTTGGCAACGCGGCGGGCGGCCTGCCCGTCATTGTCATTGCTGCGCTGGCGGGCGACTTTTTCCACGTTCTTCTTTTTGTTCTTGGCCGTCCTGGTTGCCTTGGCCTGCTTGCTGTGGTTGGTTGCCTTGGCGCGATGTACAGTCTGGGCACCCTCGCCCCGGTCGTTTCCGGCAAACTGATGGTATGCCTCGCGGGCATTTTTGCGGATGTCGGGGTGATACTTTTCGCGCGGCAAGGTGTCCAGAGCGGCCAGCACAGTGGGGGCCTCGTTGTTGCATACCTCAAAACCGGCATCCAGCAGGCGGAAGGCTTCAATGCTGCGGATCTGCGAATCGGGCGCGCCCATGATAACGGCCAGAAGGCGTTTGTCTCCCTTGAGCGCCGTAAAAACCAGATTGTAGCCCGAGGCGTTGATCCAGCCGGTTTTAAGGCCGTCCGCGCCAGGGTACTGCCCA
>Ga0074193_1001736_pt2 | contig 11341 bp, 9 predicted proteins | sample EPASupsiteHSE605_FD_64523 | JGI IMG/M metagenome (GOLD analysis project Ga0074193, IMG submission 64523) | Bioremediated contaminated groundwater from EPA Superfund site, New Mexico - Sample HSE6-05 | ecosystem: Environmental > Aquatic > Deep subsurface > Groundwater > Contaminated ...
ACCCGACGGGGTAGGACAATGAGGAACCGTTGGAGCACTGATAGATGCTCACCAGAAGACTGTATAAACAGTTGTTCGGAGATACCCGTCGATCGTGAGTTCGAATCTCACCAGCCCCACGTTTTTTCTTTAATTTTGTTTTTCTTTGTACATGTTCTTTTAAGATTCTTTTTCATACATGTTTTTAGCGTTACTTTTTATACCTGAAGATGAGGAGAGTTTAAGAAGTAATACTTTCACGTAGCTCCCCCAACGGTTAATAACCTGCAAGTTCAATCTTCTTCTAGCTGCTTAAACCTGCTCAAACCGATCAACAGCAAAGAGAGGGTCCTATCTTGAGACGCGAAAAAGAAGAAATAGCTGTCCTTGTCAGAGCTACCCCTGAGAAAAGTAAAAAGGATGGGGATGAGCATGCTATAGGGGTAATAGGTATCAATAAACATGGAGAACTGCTGAGGCTTTATCCTCTGGGGTTCAGGTATGGGGAAAGGCTGATTGATTTCAGGAAGAATGACCTGCTCGAGGTCACGGTTACTAAACCTGAGCACGATGTCAGGTGGGAGAGCAGGAAAGTTCTCAGTCACGTGAACCTGGAAAATCCCATTAAAGAAAGAGAAATAAAAGAGCTTGTCCTGCCTCTCGTAACGTCTATAGAAAAGCTGAATCTCGAAGGAGCAAGTCTTGGAGTGGTAAAGCCGGAAATCCTTGATCTTGAGATAAAGGTGAACAGCACTGAAGCTTATGATAGGCAGCAGTACTTTAACCTCATAGGAGATTTTCTGGAAAAAGGGGAAAAAACCGCCCAAATGCCTGTAGAGATAAGGTTTTTCTTCAGGTGTGAAGGAGAAGAGGCCTGCAGGAGGCATAAAATAATCCTGCTCGATTGGGAATTCAATGAGACCGTAAGAAACATTATAAGAGATGAACAGGAACCGGCAGCCGTAAAAAGGAAGATAGAAGAATATTTCTCGAACTTAATGAAAGAAAAGGAACTTTATTTTATCATGGGCACACATTTCACGTATGGAACCTGGATGATAACGGGTCTTTTCTGCCCGGAAAAAGATGGCAAAATTCAGAAAAGCCTTTCCGGATTTTAAAAATAGTATGAAAAAAAGAAAATTAATTAGAGAGTTAGAAAAAGTGAAGTAAAGATTGATTTAAATTAAATTATAAATTTAACTAAATAATTAAATAGTTAACTTAATTAACTAATTAAATAGTTAACTTAATTAATTAGTTAATTGGTTAGTTAAATAATTAACTTGATTAATAATCAACCTAAGTAAATAATTAGGTTAATTAAACAGTTAATTTAATTAATTATAGAACTTCTGATCCTTCAAGCTCTTTTTCCAAAAAGGCTTCCAGCCTGTCCATACCTTCTTTTATATTTTCGATACTATTGGCATAGGAGAAACGAAGATAACCTTCGGCTCCATTTCCGAAATCAATTCCTGGAGTAACTGCAACGCCAGCTTCGTTGAGAATGCGGCGGCTAAGTTCCAGGGAGTCACTGCCGTACCTGCGAGCATCAGCAAGAACATAAAAGGCTCCCGTCGGCTCTTTGCGGACTTCAAGACCCATCCCGATAAGCCTTTTCAACATGTACTGGCGGCGTATGTTGTAAGTCTGGACCATCTCGGCAACATGGTCCTGTGGACCTTTCAGGGCTGCGATTCCTGCCTCCTGGACAAAAGAATTGGCACAGATGAAAAAGTTCTGATGGATTTTCTGAATCGCACGAATGCATTCAGGAGGACAGATAATATAGCCAAGCCTCCACCCGGTCATAGCATATAATTTGGAAAAGCCATTAAGGACAAAAGCATTCTTTGTGTATTCCAGTATAGTATGATCTTCCCCACTATAGATCAAACCCTGGTAGATCTCGTCCGAAATAATAGGAATTCCTTTTTCATCCGCAATCTCGGCAAGGCCCTGTAAGCTTTCCGGAAGCATGATATGCCCTCCAGGATTTGAAGGACTATTGATCAGGATAGCTTTAGTGTTCGGGCTCAGGCACTGCCTTACCGTTTCCGGTTCCAGGGCAAATCCGTTTGTCTCACTCGTGTAAACAAAGACAGGAGTTCCGCCCAGGTATTTCACGAAATTCGGATAGCAGGCATAATGAGGGTTCGACATCACAACTTCATCCATTTTCTCAAGCAGAGCCATAAAAACAATTAAAAGAGCCGGACTTGTGCCAGATGTTACAATAACCTGGTCCGGACTCAGTTCGACTCCGAACTTCTGCTGGTAAGATTCGACTATTGCCTCTCTGAGCGAAAGAAGTCCCTGACTGTGAGTGTATTTTGTGGACCCCCGGCCAATAGCAGCACAGGCAGCTTCACATATGTGCGGAGCCGTAGGAAAATCAGGCTCTCCGACCTCGAGGTGGATTATGTGTCTTCCCTCAGCTTCCAGAGCCTGGGCACTTTCCAGCACTTCCATCACATAGAAAGGAGGGATATCTTCAGATTTCTTTGATAAGATGCATTCGGAATTTATTGAAAACATAGAAGACCTTCTGAAAATCAATTATTGTGAAAGGAGCTGAAGTAAAAGCAAGTAACAACATTGATGTTATATCTGAAACTGCGTATGCTTTCAAGATTTAAATATTCTGTGGGAAAAAACAGGATCAGAACTGAGAAAATATAAAGAAAAAAGCTGAACCCTGAGAAACCGAAAGGAAAAAAGGCACCTTCCTGAGCAATATGGAAAAAAAGTCAAATTCTGGCATAAACCCAGTTTATAAGACAGAAACCAGCTTTATAAGATGCTTTACAAGATAGCTTAATTTCTTGGCATGACTTTTTCGAGAACTTTTACACCCAGATCGCTCCAATCCTGGCTTTCAAGTGTTTTCGCAAAATCTCTCTGGAAAACCTGGAACTTTTCAAGATTTTCAGGAATAATATTAAGGAAATCATAGTCTCCGTATGCCCCCGCAAAGAAGGAAGAAACCGTTTCCTCAAATTTTTCCTCTATTCTCTGGGGATACCAGAACCCATCCTGTGAGAGCAAGACAAGGTTAGGATCGGGAACAGGTATATCATCCGAGTAAGTAAAAAACCCTATAGAAACTTCTTCTCCATATTTTGCAAGAATCAGTTGATTCTCAAACTCGGATTTCTGAAGCTTAAGAAGCCATTCTCCCTTTAAGAGATCAGCAACTTCATTGATAACCCCATGAGCCTTGAGTATCTTTTCTGCAACCCGCTGTATATCCAGGATGAAGTTTTTACGCTGTTCCTCAGGCATTTCAAGACAGGATATACAGCTTTCACCGGCCGAAACCCCAGCATACTGAACCTCTTCTTGACCGAGTTTTTTCGGTTCTTCGGCATTTACTTCAGATTCATTTCCTGTTTCCCGTTGGACATCAGAAACAGTCTTCCATATCTTATTTTCAGGATATTCTACCGTAACTCGCACCCCATATAGTATAATAGTGGAATACTCATAAATATTAGGTACTGCAAGCCTTTTCACAAGCCCTTAAAAAAACTGCGTGACCGCAAGCCTTTTCAAAAAAGGCTTGAGCGAAAACCCCAAGCAGTGTTTGGATTTGAGAACCTTATCCCCAAACCCTATCGGCGTGATAAACCGGCGCAACGGTTTCGGTGCAACGGTTTTGATAAAACAGCGCGATGGTTCGTTTGGATTTGAGAACTTTATCCCAAGCCTTGCTAGCATGGTCAACTATTGCGCCCGTTGAAAAGGTTACTTGAAGCGTTCGGCTCTTCTAAAGAGGTTTTCAGGGGAGCGGTCCACTTCATCACAGATGATCCTGTGGGAAATTGAGCTCGGGAGAATGGAACAGGTCTGATTGTCTGTACCACGAAGCCCCCAGGTTTCGTCCGTCAGCAGGAAGTAGGAATTTTCAAGTCTGACACCTTTTTCTTCTAGCGATGAGAGAACATGTGGATCGGACAGATCTTTCCTTATTTCTTCGGCGACTTTTACCTGTGTGCCCGGACCTCCTTTTTTTATTAGATAAAACCGGTCATTCGAGAGGATTTTATCCATTGTACGGATAATCAACCTGTAGCAAGTCTTTTTATTCGTGGATTTTTCTTCAACTTTTTCCAGATAAAGGATATTACGCCCGTTTCGAGCGATATCAGAAAGAATATCACCCCTCCGTGAAAAAGACTCCACCTCACAGGTTGGAACATTCAGGAAAAAGACTGGAAATTTTTTAGATAAACTGTCTGCTATTGCCTGATTTATCTTTTCGCGTGGAATGTATTCAAAGTTAATACTGAGCCCAGAAAACTTTTTTTCGATTTCAGGCCTTTCCTTCTGGAAAACTTTTACGGCTTCAGTAGAATCATTATAAATAGTAATGTCCCTGGTACCTTCTGAAAAAACGTTTGTAAAGGTTACAGCTAAAGAAAGGGCCTCAAGTTCACAGTCAAGGTTACTTTTAGGGGAACCGGGAACCTTTGTTGTAGACTGATGGATCTGTTTGCCATTCCTAAGTACAGTACAACCAATATAAGAGTCCTCACCTTCATTAAAGGAAGAATCACAGTAAATCTCAAACATGTTTAATTTCACCTGTTCAGTAGAAGATTCTATTGCAAAATGGACTAAAATGTAGAGTAAACGTATAAACAGTAATCCTGCAAGCTGGACTACAAAATAACAAATTAATAGCTATGACTATTGATAAAGTATGATATTAGAAATATATAACTTATAAGTAGAATAAAAAATAAGGAAAGAGAAGAGAAACTAAAAGAAAAGAAGAAAAGAGAAACTAAAAGAAAAGAAGAAAAGAGAAACTAAAAAAAAGCTAGGAAAGGAGTAAAAAAGCAAAGAAGGATAAAAACAAAAAGGAGTAAAAGGCAAAAGAAATAAAAAAGTAAAAGAAAGGAAGAAAATCAAAATTAGATTATGATTGTAGCTGCCCTTTCATCCTTTTCTTCATCGAAGTCCGTAACAAGAGCTTCGGTTGTTAGTACCATTCCAGCAATTGAGGCAGCGTTCTGGAGGCCGCTTCTAACTACTTTTGTGGGGTCGATGACACCTGCTTCAAAGAGGTCTTCAAAGACATCTTTCTTTGCATTGTACCCAAAGAGTTCACTGGGTTCAGCCCTGATGGTTGCAACAACTTCAGCACCTTCCTTGCCTGCATTTTCAGCGATCTGGCGTACAGGTTCCTCGATAGCTCTCTGAACTATTTTTACGCCTACTTCTCTGTCGCCTTCAAGTTTCAGGGAATCCAGAATGGTAGCTGCACGGAAAAGACTTATTCCACCACCTATAACCACACCTTCTTCAACTGCGGCTTTTGTGGCATTGAGAGCGTCATCAATTCTCATCTTTTTCTCTTTCAGCTCGGTTTCGGTTGCAGCTCCCACCTTGATTACTGCTACCCCACCTCCTAACTTTGCCTGACGCTTTTTGAGTTCGGTCTTCCTGTAATCCGCATCTGCAATATTAATCTGAGCTTCGATAAGGCTGACCCTTTCCTTAATCTTTGCTTTATCACCTTTGCCTTCCACAATGATGGTCTTATGGTTGTCAATTGTGACTTTCCTTGCACTTCCAAGCATATAATCATCGAATTCCTCAAGCTTCATGCCCTTGTCTTCGCTGATTACCTGTCCGTCGGTTAGCACGGCAATATCTTCGAGCATTTCCTTTCTCTCGTTTCCAAACCCTGGAGCCTTGACCGCACAGACCCTCAGTGCTCCGCGAATGATATTCAGAATCAGGGCAGCCTGGGCATCCCCATCGACATCGTCAGCAATAATAAGGAGAGAACGACCTTCAGAAGCAACTTTTTCAAGCACGGGAACGATCTGCTTCATGCTGTTGATTTTCTTGTCCGTGATCAGGATGTAAGGGTCGTCAAATTCGCAGACCATCTTTTCGGTATCTGTTGCCATATAAGGAGATACAAAGCCTCTGTCGAACTGCATTCCTTCTACAACATCCAGGCTGGTCTCCATTGTTTTGGAGTCCTCAACCGTGATTACCCCATTATAGCCGACTCTTTCCATGGCATCGGTAATCAAACTACCGATTTCTTCATCATTATTTGCAGAAATTGTAGCTACCTGTACGATTTTCTCCTTACCTTTTACCTCAACGCTCTTGCTCTTGAGATAGTCTACAACCTTTTCTGTTGCAATCTCAATACCTTTTTTGACATCTATAGGGTTTGCTCCGGCACTGATATTTTTCAGGCCTTCCCTGATCATGCTCTGGGCAAGAAGAGTTGCAGTGGTTGTTCCATCTCCGGTATTATCCTGAGTTTTTGAAGCAACTTCTTTGACAAGCTTAGCCCCCATATTTTCGAACTTGTCATGAAGCTCGATCTCCTTTGCAATGGTCACCCCGTCATTTGTGACCACAGGTTTTGTACTTTTATCCAGTACAACATAACGTCCCTTTGGCCCGAGAGTGATCTTGACAGTATTTGCAACTTTATCTACACCGTCTAAAAGTGCCTTTCTTGCATTTTCATCAAACATTATCTGCTTTGAAGCCATCTGTATTCACCTGAATTAAAGTCAAATAGAATCAAACCTTTTCTCAAGTTAAATTTAGAGAATTAAGTTCGGATATATTCTTAAATTCTATGAATCAAATCTGAACACATTCTTCCTATGTTCTTCAAAATGGGCCTCGTTCAAAATTATTCATTAGCAACTGTTGCCAGAATATCCTTGAAGTCGACAAAAAGGAACTTTTCATCGTCAATTTCAATTTCATCAGATTGATATCCCCCGTAGATTACATGGTCACCTTTCTTCAGGGGAAGCTCCTTTCCATCTTCAAAAGTCCCTACCGCAATAACAACACCTTCCTTTTTCTCCTGCCGTGCAGACTCAGGGATATATATCCCGCCTTTTGTCACTTCTTGTTTCTTCTGGTGCTTAAGCAAGACTCGTTCGCCAATAGGTTTGATAATCACTTTATTGTTCCTCCTTATGTGTAAGTGACCCCATTTTAGCTGAACATTAACTGGTAGCTATGAATCAGTATGGGATTAGTCAATATATTGAGCGCTCGTGCGCTTAACTATCTGCATATAATGTGAGTCTCATATTTAAAAGTTACTGGAAAAATAAATAAGATTCTCAAAAAATCGAAATGATTTCGACAAAATACAAAAAAGCTATATATACAAGATATTGTAAAATATACAATGATGGTCCAACAGATAATCCTCAGATATCTTGAAAAACCGCATGTAAAAAGTATGGAAGACGATCTTCTATGGCTATGCGATAGCTTTGGCTTTTCTTCGGGTAGAGACACGGAAAATACTGCCACCAGGATAGTTTTTAGTCTGCTTGATAGACTATCAAATGATGAAATAACTTCCTCAGAAGCCCTTGCTGAAGACCTTCAGATGAAAATATCCAGAGTAAACCATCATCTGAGGAATCTTAATGATTCAGGTCTCCTTTACAGAAAAAAACGTCTGATATACCTTCGTGGGGGAAGCCTGAAAGCTGCAGTAAAAGAAATGCGAAAGGACTCGGAAAGAATTTTTGACGAGCTTGAAAGCATAGCTGAAGAAATAGATCTCAGAGCAGGGATCAAAAATAGATAAGAAATTAAGACAGAGACAGAGAAGAATTCGACATTAACTGAGCAGTAAAGAGCTCAATAATAAAAATTTTAAACAGGAACAATACTCAATAATAAAAATTTGGACCGGAAAAAACTCAATAGTAAAACTTTGAACCGGAAAGAAACTGAATAATAAAACTTAAACCGGAAAGAAATTCAATAATGAACTCACTTATTTCCACAACCGTGAATAAAGTATCCATAACTCGCTGCCCTGATTATTTTTATACAGAAAAAGCAATAGCTGAGGCTCTGGAACTTCTAGGGGGCCTTGAAAATATAATCCATCCTGGTGACAGCGTACTCCTGAAACCGAATATCCTTGCAGCTGCCTCTCCTGAAAGTGCAGTAACCACTCATCCTTCAGTTGTAGCGTCAATGTGCAAATTCGTACTTAAGGTTGGAGGAAAACCTATAGTAGGGGACGGAGCCGGAATCTCAAGGCCAGGAGCCACCTCAAAAGCTCTGAAAGTTTCAGGTATAGAAGAAGCTGCCCGAAAAGCCGGAGCAAAGGTAGTAAACTTCGAAACCTCAGGCTTTACCCAGGTAGATGTCCCGGACCCTCTCCAGTTCCGCAAGTTATACATTGCAAACCCTGTCCTTGAAGCTGATGTAGTTATATCTCTCCCAAAACTAAAAACTCATGAACTTACCTACTACACAGGTGCAGTCAAGAACTTTTTCGGAACTCTCCCTTTAAGGTGCCGGAAGGAAGCGCATCTTCTTGGAAAAAAAGACCTTTTTGGTGAAGCAGTTGCTGACGTATACTCGGTTGTCAGGCCTGCCTTCGCAGTCATGGATGGGGTTATAGGCATGGAAGGAAATGGGCCTTCTCATGGGAAACCCGTAAATTCCAGAGTAATTTTGGCAAGCCGGGATTGTATTTCCCTGGATATTGTTGCTGCGGAAATGATAGGTTTTGACCCCCTCAAAATTCCCACGACACAAGGAGCCATGAAAAAAGGATTTGGAAACCAGTGTCCTGTTGTGGTTGGAACCCCATTAGAAGAAGTCAAAATGAAATTCAAACCATCAAGTGGAGGAGTCAGTACAGCTCCTTCCTTTCTTACCCGCAATCTAGGCAAATACTATAAGATTTATCCCAGGATAAACAGGAGAAAATGCACTCACTGCGGAGCCTGCTATTTAAACTGTTCCCCTCATGCTGTTGAACGGCTCGAAGACGGGAGTTTTAAAATCAATGAAGAAAAATGTATCCTGTGTTATTGCTGCCGTGAACTATGCCCCAATAATGCAGTGGAAATTAAAAAGTCGCTTCTTGCAAAGCTTTTGTCAGAAAAGACAACATGAATATGTAAAAGTGACAACACATTAAAATCATAAGTAGAAGAATTAACAGGAAGTTAACAGGAAGTTAACAGGAAATTAACGGGAAGTTAATAGGAAGTTAATAGGAAATTTAAAGGAAACAGATTCTTTTAATCGATTTTTAAGTCAATTTAAAGACAGATTCAGACTTTCAGAATAAACCGAATATAAAATAGTTAGTAGATAGCTAGCGTTTTTACCCTTAATATAATTTAGTTTAGGGAGACATGTTAATATGCCTCCCTCACACATTTATTATATGTGTTCCCGTCTCTCTGCTCTCACCCTTTCTCTTTAGTGATATTTGCGTTCCCGCCTTTCTGCTATCTCTTTATCTCTTTCCAACTGCTCAAGTTTCCCTTCATCGGTTTCTGTCTTTTCCAGCTTTTCTATCCGTTCTTTTTCCTGCCGTGCTATTAATTCTTCTGCCGTTCCCAGGGGTCTTTCACTTTGAGTACGAGTTGTCCTCTGTGGCTGGGTTTCTCTAGGCATTCCTGTAGCTACGCCTGTCTGCCAGTAAGGCTGGTATCCATAATAGGTGTAGGTTCTGGAGAGCTCCTCACGAGTTAAAGGCCAGTTGTCCTTGTCAAAGCCTTCTGCCTTTTCCAGGACATCCCTGGGAATATCAAGTAAGAAGGCATGCTCATGCGGCCTCAATGTAAAAGCCTGCCAGGGAATTGCAAAGAATTTGTCGGCCATGCCCAAGAATCCTCCAAAGGAAAGCACTGCATATGCTATTTTACCATTTTCCAGGTCAATCATTAGTTCTTCGATCCTTCCAAGGTCTTCTCCAGCAGTATTGACAACTCTATCCGTTTTTATCGTACTTGTTGATAAAAAGTCAGGAATTTCTCTCCCTGCCATAACTCTCGTCTGGGTCAGAGTCTCAGCTTCTATCCGCTCTCTCTCCAGCTGTGCCAATCTCTGTCTCTCGGTCTCGGTCTGACTTTCTACTTCAGTACGTTCTCTTTCCAGCTGTGTCAGTCTCTGTCTCTCGGTCTCGGCCTGTCTCTGGGCTTCTGTACACTCCCTTTCCAGTTGAGCCAGTCTATCTCGACGGGTTCCCTCCTGTACCTGTACTGACCTCAACTCTTCTTCAAGACGGGCTACTGCTTCCATTTTTTCCTGTCTTCTTGCTTCCTGTAGCTCTTTTTCCAATTGTGCTAACCTTTGTTTCTCAGCCTGTGCCTGCCTCTCAGCCTCAATCCGCTCTTTTTCCAGACGCACCAACCTTTCCCTTTCGGCATCTGCCTGTTTCTGGGCTTTCATCTGCTGTTTTTCTAGCTGGGAAATTTTTTCTTCCTGCGTTCTCCTTAATTCTTCAAGCCTTTCTCTTTCTTGCTGCGTCTTTCTCTCTTCTGCTCCTACCAGTGGCACCTGTCCTTCTCTTTCCATTCTGGCCACCCGTTCAGGTTCGCCCTCAACTGGCATTGCTGCCGAAACTCCTGCTGCCTGTGTTGCCACTCCTGTCTGCCAGTAAGGTTGATACCCATAGTAGCTGTAGGTTCTGGAGAGCTCCTCACGAGTTAAAGGCCAGTTGTCCTTGTCAAAGCCCTCTGCTTTGTCGAAAGTCTCATTAGACACATTGAGAGCGAAAGCATGCTCATGCAGTCTAAGTGAAAGAGCATCCCAGGGAATAGCAAACAACTTGTTGCCTAGACCCAAAAATCCACCGTGTGAGACTACAACGTACCCTACCTTTCCTTCCTGAAGATCAATCATGAACTCTTCAATCTTCCCAATATCCTTTCCAGCTTTATCGACAACTTTATCCCCTTTTAGCGTGCCTGCGGACAAGAAATCTGGGTTTTCTCGATATGACGATGTGCCTCCAGTCCTGGCTATCCTTTGTGATTCAGTCTCTCCGGGAAGTTCTGTCACTCTTGTCTGCCAGTAAGGCTGGTATCCATAATAGCCATATACAGTGGAAAGCCACTCACGAGAAGTTATAGGCCAGTTGTCTTTATCAAAGCCTTCTGCCTTTTCCAGGACATCCTTAGGAACATCCAGGACGAAGTCGTGGTCGTGAAGTTTTAATCCAAGAGCTTGCCAGGGAATAGCAAATAATTTATTGCCTAGACCCAGAAATCCACCGAAAGAAAGTACTGCAAAAGCTATTCTTCCATCACGGAGGTCAATCATAAGCTCTTCAATCTTTCCAATATCCTCTCCGGCTGCATTAACGACCTTATCCCCTTTTAGCGTGCTTGCTGACAAAAAATCTGGATTATCCCTATTTGCCATATTCCAACTCCCTAAATCTTATAGATGTATATTTAAATGCCTGCGTTCCAGGCATAACTTTAATTTTTCCCCCGATTCAGTTTGTTCCAGCAACCCTATCTCCCAGTAGTTAATACTTGTTCTTTTTTCTCGATAAAGGCTCAAACATTTTTGACAGATTTTATAG
>Ga0074193_1003519_pt1 | contig 11341 bp, 6 predicted proteins | sample EPASupsiteHSE605_FD_64523 | JGI IMG/M metagenome (GOLD analysis project Ga0074193, IMG submission 64523) | Bioremediated contaminated groundwater from EPA Superfund site, New Mexico - Sample HSE6-05 | ecosystem: Environmental > Aquatic > Deep subsurface > Groundwater > Contaminated ...
ATTACTGTTTGATTATGTTCTCTTGAAAGCTTTACGATAAGCTCCATAACCTCTTTTGTCGTCTTGCTGTCAAGGTTACCTGTTGGCTCATCCGCAAAGACTATGTTGGGGTTAGAAACAAACGCTCTTGCAATACCAACACGCTGTTGTTGTCCTCCGCTCATTTGCGTTGGCAAGTGGTTGCATCTTTCACCCAGGCTAACATTTTCAAGCATTTCTTTTGCCCTTCTTGTCCGCTCTTTTTTATCAACGCCTCTAAACATTAGTGGCATTGATACATTTTCTGTTGCGGTTGACTGTGCAATCAAATTATATGATTGAAAGACAAAGCCAATATGCTTTTGCCTGAATTTTGCAAGCTGTGTTTCGTTCATTTTAACAATATCATACTTACCGATTTTAACCTGTCCGCTTGATGGCTTTTCCAGCCCTGCAATCATATTAAGCAAAGTGGATTTACCAGAACCAGATGTTCCAAGAACACAACAAATCTCGCCTCTGCCAATGCTTAAATTGATTTTATCAAGTGCTACAACTTTTTCGTTGCCCACAGTATAAACCTTTCGCAGATTATCAATTTTTATTAACTCATCCATGCCTCTTCCCCTTTCCCAAAATGTGCTACAGCATATATCACACTCTGCATTTTATTGCTAATACAGCTTAAAGTCAATAAAATGCCAAATAATGTAATAATTTCTTAATTAATGTAAGCGTTTTGTAATTTATCAATAGAAAAAAGCATTCTGTAAAAAGGCAATAAAATAGCATCCTAGTTTTTAACATAAAAGAAACCCGATACGAATTACACATCGGGCTCCTCTACTAATTAGAATGGATTGATTTTAATAATCCATTAATACAATTTTCTATTTTGTTACATCTACTTTCTATCAACAAAACCTTTTTCGGGCATCCATTCACATTTGCCGACAAGGTCATAATGACAATTACAGCAGTCATCACCATCGCCAAGGGTTTTGGTTCGAACAAAGCCATTGCCCATAAGACTAGAAAATAAATAATCCATTCGGCAGATTCCAGGTAATAATCCATCTGCATCAAAATCGTGAGCCAACTTTTTTAGTCCGCATTCGGTAATGTCAAGCTCGAAACTGTTTTCATCTATCTCCCTAAAAGCTACATTCCAATCATATGGATGACACTCGTTCCTTTTTTGGCGTTCGACCTGTGAAGCAATTTTTTTACGAAAGCCATTTATATATGGCTTTCCCATAGTATGCATCAATGGGTTTGGAACTGTGGTGAGCATCTTTTCGTTCATCACCCAAATGTTTTCGATTGCTTCGTCTTGTGATAAGCCCAATTCCAAAAAGCTTTTATACCAAGCAATATATGATGGTCCGAATTTATAGTTAAATGAAAATATGCTATCACCAATATCGGGAACTCGGGGTAAAATCTCTTCAAACTTCTTCTTTGAATGTTCTTTGAATTGCACCCAAAAGCTATTACCGTATCTTTTAACGACATATTTTTTACTTCGAGCCATTGCAAGGCTATAAATCATCTTTGTCATATTATAAATTACCTCTTAGTGAGCCTTTTTACAAGCTTTACAACATCATACCAAAGAACAGATATTGCAGCAATTCCAACAGCACTGGAGAATTGGCCAAGTGATAAAGATGCAAGCTTCAAAAAGCCGCTAAGTGGTGTGTAAAGAATTACAAGCAGCCCTATAACCGTGAATATGTTAACTGCCCACATTACTTTATCCTTTTCAAGCCGTGCCACAGCTTTATATGCGAAATCATGGTAAGAGCTATTGACTTGAACAAGGAACAGGTTGGAAACCATAATAATTGCAAGACCCATTGAACGAGCAACAGGTGCGTTGTCAGCATTGCCACCAAGCATCATAAAGTATGTTGAAAAAGAAGCGGCAAAAATAACGAGACCTTGTATAATACTCTTTGATAGCATTTGGACACTTAGTATCTTTTCTTTCGGATTGCGAGGTTTGCGTTCCATAATATCTGTTTCAGCAGGCTGACGCTCCAAAACAATAGAACAAGTTGGGTCAATTATCAACTCAAGTAAAACAACATGTAAAGGCAAAAGCAAAAGAGCCGAAGGAGTAATTCCAAGAATAGGCCCTAAAAGCGAAGAGAATGCAATAGGTATATGAATTGTGAAAACATATCCAACCGCCTTCCGGATGTTGTCATAAATTCTTCTGCCGTCCCTTACGGTTTCCACAATAGTTGTAAAATTATCGTCCATCAAAATGAGGTCAGCCGCTTCACGAGAAACTTCGCTGCCTCGTTTGCCCATTGCAATACCAATATTAGCATATTTTAAAGCTGGTGCATCATTAACTCCATCACCAGTCATTGCAACGATTTCGCCGTTTTCCTTGAGTGCCTTAACGATACGCATTTTGTGCTCAGGAACAACACGAGAGAATATGCTAACATCCTTAACCTTTTCTCTAAGTTCCTCATCACTCATTTCATTTAACATATCGCCTGTAATAATATGGTCACTGTGTGGTATACCGATTTTCTTTGCAATTGCAGCAGCTGTAATGCCGTTATCGCCTGTAATCATAACAACACGGATACCTGCCTTGTTACAAACCGCTATATCATCTTTTACACTTTCTCTTGGAGGGTCAACAAGTCCAACGAGTCCAAGAAGAGTTAATGAACAATCAGTTATCTTATCTGGAACATCTGCTTGCGTTTGCGGCTTCATTGTTGCAATCGCAATAACACGAAGGCCTTCTTGAGACATCTCAGTGATTTTATGCTCTGTAATTTCTCTTTGTTCATCCGTTAAATTACAAATTGTTAAAATGCGTTCAGGAGAACCCTTTGCCGCAATGACAATTTCGCCGTTCCTTTTCCAAACATGCCCCATCATTTTAAGTTCGTTTGTAAAGGCGTATTCAGTAACAAGCTCGCCACTAAATAAATGCTCTTTAGAAATACCAAAGCTATCACAATGAGAAAGCATAGCCTGTTCCATTGGATCATAAGCATCTGTTTCACAGCCAAGCCCCATAGTTTCAACTAGCGTATGGTCATCACCATTTAATGCCCACGTGTCTTGAACTGTCATCTGATTCATAGTGATTGTGCCTGTTTTGTCAACGCAAAGAACAGAAACAGCACCAAGAGTTTCAACTGATGGAAGTTTGCGGACAAGCGAATTTTTCTTTGCCAAACGCCAAGCACCCATTGAAAGAAAAACTGTTAAAATAACAGGGAATTCTTCTGGTATCATTGCCATTGCAAGCGTGATTCCAGAAAGGATACTTTCAACAATTCTGTCTTTAAAAATGTGGTCAGGAATATTGAAGTAAGTAAGCACTCCTACAAGAGCGAAAAGCACAGCGGCAATTCCAGCACACAGCTTTACAAGACTACCTGTTTGCTTTTGAAGTGGTGTATCCTCCTCAGGAGCTGAAATCACATTTGCACCAATTTTACCATATTCGGTTTTTTCGCCGATTTTATCTACCAAAACCATTGCAGTACCTTGAGTTACAAGAGTTCCTGCATAGCAGTAATCTTTTCTCCAGTAATCTTCAGTTGGCTCTGCATTTTCGGTGTTCACCTTCCAAACGCCCTCTGCCTCTCCCGTAAGCGAAGATTCATCCACACAAAGGTCATTGCATTTAACAACAACTCCGTCAGCAGGGATTTTAACTCCCTCATAAATCATCATTAAATCGCCAGGCACAAGATTCGCACTTGCAATCTCAATTTCTTTGCCATCACGAATAACCGTAACATGCGGTGCTGATAAATCCTTTAACGCATTAAGAGTTTTGTCAGTTTTCCACTCTTGAACAACATCAATGCTAATAATACCGATAACAAAAACCAGCATTATTGCACCGTCCCTCGGTTCACCGAGGATAAAATAGATAATAGCAGCAACAATTAACAACAAAAACATAGGCTCGCAAATGATATGAAAAACTTTCTTTAAAAAGCTTTCCTTGTTTTGTGGCGTTAGTTCATTTTTGCCGTATTGCTCCTGCAATTCTTTTGCTTCGGCAGATGTTAATCCTGCCATGTTTGGTTTGCTTGTCATAAAAGTTACCTCCGTTTTTAGCCTTTAGGCATTCGTTTGATAGCTCCATGGCACTCCATTCGTTCAAAGTCGTTTGTTCCTTTAGGTATAAAAAAACACACCTATGGAACATACTACTGTCCCACAGATGTGCAAAAGTTGCAATCTGCTGCCACTCCTATGGTGGCCCGGCCCCATGACCTTTTAATTGCAAAAGCTAAAAGGTTCATCGCCTGCTCAGTTTGTACTGTTGATCTCGCATTTCATATTTGAAATGTAATGCAGCGCAAAGAGAATATTTTTAACATATCACAATTAGACGTCAGTGTCAACAGAAAAATTGCTCTAATTAATAGTTGTTTTTTAATATAGTAACTATAAATTAATTTATTATTGTTAAATGTAATATTTTATACTTATTTTTTTTGTATTTATTTACAAGTAAAAATTTATATATTTGACTTGTATATTATTGCGTAAAATGTTATTATTAAAAAGTAAATTTTGTTGGATTTTAGCAATTATTCGGGGGTGTCATTATGCAATATAGAATGGAAGATGTTTTTGATCTTGATTTTTTACAAAAATTTCAAGATAGTTTTTCAAGAGCTGTAGGTATTTCAAGTATTTCAGTTAACAAGGATGGAACTCCAGTAACAACTCCAAGTGATTTTTCAGAGTTTTGCTTTGATTATACAAGGAAGTCTGAACTGGGACTTAAAAATTGTATGGAGTGCGATAGGCTTGGAGGAGAAAAAGCCAATTCTAAAAAATCTCCTGCAATTTATAAATGTCATTGTAATTTAGTTGATTTTGCAGCTCCAATATTGTTTGATGGCGAACAAATTGGTTCAATATTAGGTGGACAAATTTTAACCGAAGAACCTGATATTGACTTTTATACACAAAAGGCCATTGAATATGACATTGATCCGGACGAGTATGTTGCAGCCGTAAAGAAAGCATATGTTTTAGATATGGACAGAGTACGTGCTGCCGCAAATCTTTTATACATAGTTGCTGGCAAAATTTCATCTATGGCACATCAAAAGATTATCATTGATGAACTAATTAAAGAGGTCAGTGATGGAATAAATCAAATTTCACAAACCATGGAAGAAATCACTGCTGCTTCTTCTATTATTAATAAGAACCAAGCTGAGCTGAGCGAATCCATCAATAAAATCGAAAACGAAAGTAAAGAAATCAGAAAAATTGTTAGCATTATTGATGATATTTCTGCTCAAACAAATCTTCTTGGTATTAATGCAACAATTGAGGCTGCAAGATCAGGTGAAGCTGGAAGAGGCTTTAGCGTTGTTGCTCAAGAAATAAGAAATGTTTCTAACACTACAAGGTCTCATGCTGAAGGAATTGATAAAGCTATTAAAAACATTACTAAAAATGTTGCTAACACCGATAAATTAGCAAAAGGATCACTTGACTCACTTGCAGAGCAAACAAAAGCATTTGAAGATGTAACTGCAAGAATGATGCAAATGAAAGAAAAGTCATTAAAATTTTCTTCTAATTCTAGCAAAAAATAATAACTTCATCTTATATAATTTATAAGGGCAACGTTTTATTTTACTATATAAAACGTTGCCTTTATTATGTTATTTTTTTATATGTAACTCAATTTTCGGGTATTAGTTAAAGGGGTTTTGCATCCACGATTTAAAGACTATTTTTATCTTCTACGCACTGCACAACCTGTTCTAATTCACTCCCCAAGAAAAAGGCGTTCACTCCACACGGAGTAAACGCCTTTTTGTATTTAATGAACAGGGAAGATGCCATTTATAGAGCTACTAATTATTCATACTTATATTATAAGACAAACTTTTAAAATTCATGTAAGAGATTTCGTATTTCTTTTCTTCCATATATGTATAGCAACTATTCCGCAACCTGCAACAGCAATAACAAACATTTGAATTCCAAGCGATAATTGGTTACTGTCACCAGTTTTTGGAATAGAACCTTTTACATCTGTAACAATTGCATATACCGAGAAGTGTGTGGTAGTAAATTGTAAATATTTTACACCGTCAATTGTAACTACCGTAGTCGTAAGAGGTGTTACATTACCGTTATCATCAATATATATGATATTCAGGTTAGCGTCTGTTTTGTCAATATACTCTTGAGGTACTGGAATGAGTAGCGTTATAGGTCCTGTGATATCAGAATTGCTGACTTTTCCGGAGCTCAATTTTGAACCAGAATTATCGAGAACCGTTTTGAACATTGAAATATCATAAGACGCGACGATACTCTTGCCAGAACTTTTAAGATCAGATGCGGCTATTGCTATATTTGCATGCTGTTGTGCAGAGGTTGATACAGGGTCAACAACAAGTTTTACTGTAACATTTCCTACATTTTCATCATTAAGTTCAGGTATATTTATTGAATTCTTAAGATCCTCATTTGCAATAACATTTGAGCTAGTATCTTTTGGAATAATAACAATTAGAGAATTGATACTTAAAGTAGTAGCAGCGGATACATTACCGCTTGCATCAACTGTATAAATCTGATACTCTCCAACGCTTAAATTTGTTGTATTAATTGAACACGCTGTATTTGCCGTACAGGATGAAGTTGATTTTTTTGACACTGCATCCAATGCAGCTTTTGTAGTATAATCCGAAGTTGTTTTAGGAACTATATAAATTGTTCCGCTAACATTACTCGTAGCACTTATGTTTCTGCCTAATATAACCGAAGAAGTAGCACTGTAGATTGCAACAGGAACTTTGAACTGAATAATACTTTCGGCAGATACATTATCTGCATTGTCTATTGCTCTAATATGTGCATAATAAGTACCTGGTGTAAGTTTATTTGCAGTTGTAAAATTTAGTGATGTTGTATTAACAGTTGTACCTGGATCATCAGTGCCGGATACTTGACTTACTTTAACCGCATATCCCTTGATTCCTGACTTAACTGTTACACTTGTCGCCCCACTTTCGGTTGTGGGTTTTGAACCATCCAAGTTCATTGTATATAGTTTATAATCATAAGTACTGCCATTATCTGTGGCACCAGGAAAAGCAAATAAAGTTTTTCCGTTTGAATCGACCGATACATTGCTGATACTTCCGCTGACCGCATTTGGTGCCTCCAAATCCTGAGCCGAATGGTCGTCATATGACGTACTTGTTGAAACCTGAGCAAGATAGTAAAGCAGGTTCGCAGTAATTTTCTGCTCATCAATCGTTGCCGAACCATTACTGTGTCCAGTCTGAATCATCGCGACATTGTTCCATGTGGTTAAGTAAAAATTGTTTGTACCTGTATACGTTGTTAATCCATCATTATATGTAGTAACCTCAGAATGTCCTTGTCCTGACCAAGTGTCACTGGCATATTTAAACCATACATCCCCGCATGCAAATTCATAATAAGAATGGGAATTTGGTGTTGTAAGAATATCACCTACATTCCCGAGAGAATACGGGTAGTTCATAAGCAAGCCTTTTTTTGATATCACAACCTGGGTGCTTCCGTAAGTGGTTATAGATGGTGAACCGGTATTTACTTTCATGTTCAGATATTTTTGGGCAAGAGTAATAAAATTAGTATTGGAGCCGGACGCCGTATCGTGTCCTAATACACAGCCACCGCCAGATTCGATGAAAGTTTCAACCGCAGCTTCTGCATAAGCACTCAAATCTTGATTGTTGTTTGAATCATATGCTCCAAAATATAGTACATCATAGTTATTTGCCAACCAAGTAGCATATTGCGTATTAAACGTACTGAGTGCGACCTTTTCAACAGTCATAGTATTGCCTGTGCCGTTTGGGTTATTGCCGTAGGTGTTCATCCAACTCTGCAACCCGTCACCGGCACCAGGATATATATTCAGTACCTTTATATTTGTCTTAAGCGAAATGGTCTGATAATTGGTATCACTATGTACTTTCTTTTCAACCATATATTTACTACCGTTATCCCCCGACCAACTCAGATGTACGAAGTTTCCGTTATTAGTTGCCTGCGTGGCTGTAAACCCGAATGTCACAGCATTGACTATTATCCCGTTGATTACAAAAATCTGTATTATCATAACCATACTAACAATAACACTTAATAACTTAGTTGTCCTTTTCATTTTAAAAACTCCTTATATTGAAAACTCCGTATGAAACATTAACATTTAATATACAATTAAATGTTATATTACGCAGATCTCCTGCAATTTTTACCAATTTGGTTATATTGCAAAAATATTTTTAACTTTTAATAATATAACAATATAATTATACCATGTTTTTTAAAAACCTGCAATCAGAATATGAAAATCAATTTATTAAGTAACATGACCTTTTTGAAGCTAATTACTACAAAAAAAGGCATCCATTCCACACGGAATGAATGCCTTTGGTGGGAGAGGGTGGATTCGAACCACCGAAGTCACTGACGACAGATTTACAGTCTGTTCCCTTTGGCCACTCGGGAACTCTCCCATAGTAAAAAGTCTGCAACAGGTTTGCTATTGCAGACTATGTGGAGCTGGTGGACGGACTTGAACCCCCGACCTGCTGATTACAAATCAGCTGCTCTACCAACTGAGCTACACCAGCACTTGAGTGCTAAAACACTATATCATAAAAAATTTTTATCGTCAAGAGGTTTTTTATATTTTTATGATGTTTTAGCACACTTTTTGAATTTTTTTTACTAAATTTGTTTTTGGCGTTTAAAAAGCTTTAAAACATCCTTAATTTTAGGCGTATTTCCATACATTAAAACGCCAGCTCTGTAAATTACAGCTGCGAGATACCCAATAGCTATTTCGGAAGCAATAAGAATTGCAACTGATATTATAATCTCATAAACAGGTACTGTGCTCATTGATATTCTTGCGAACATTGCCATCGGTGATGTTAGTGGGAAATATGAACACACTATCATCAATGTACTGTCAACATTTCCGCTTGTAATTGAAGATATTATAACCATAAATGCTGCAATAAACAAGAATGTTACAGGCATTGTTAAAGTATTTATATCCTCTGTTCTTGTCGCAAGAGATCCAAGTGCTCCATACATAAATGCATAAATGAAATATCCAAGTACAAAGAACACTACAGCATAAAGCAGTATTTCAAGTGGCATTCCAAAAGCTGATTTTATTATCTCGTTGTTTTTCCAATAATCTTCATTAATTGTATAGAATCCATATGCAGACATTAGCAATATAATAAATTGTAAAAGACCTGCAAGACCTGAGCCAAGCACCTTGCCAAACATCAAATTAACAGGCTTTGCAGAAGTGACAAGCATCTCCATTGCCCTTGAGCTTTTTTCTGATGCAACGCTTTGTGACACAAACTGTCCATAAAGTAAAATCGACATATACAATAACATTATTATTACATATGTATATATAAAACTTTGGGTTTGGTCATTGCCAATTACTACTATTTCATTCTCAACATTTTGTGCCAAAATTTTCTGTGCATCGTTTGGAGACACACCTGCACTAGTAAGTGCAGACATACGATATAGCTGAACAAGAACTTCATTTGCTATGTACGTGGTTGAATCTGATATTTCTTTTGTTTCGGTAATATACTTGTAAGAAAGCGGAGATGTGATAATCAATCCATTGTCATAATCTCCGTCTTTAATTTTTTTAGTAAGCTCTTTTTCGTCCGCATTTAATGCCTTTATTTCATATTCATCACCAAAAGCAGATTGAAAAAGAGAAACAACTGTCCCTTCATCCATGCCCTCTTTAACACACACAGCGATCTTTGTCTTATCACCTTCGTCTGTTGGTACCTTTCCTGCGTCAGACTTAAAAACGTCCTTTATACGTGGAAAAGAAAGACCAAGTGCGATTGCAAGTACAACAACAACAGTAAGTCCAATAAACACCTTATTTTTTAAGTATCCTGAAAGTTCAAATTTAAAAATGGAACTAAACTGTTTCATATTCCACCCTCCGTATAATCCACAAATATGTCATTAAGTGATGGCTCATAAACCTTGAACTCATCAATATCAACTGAACAGTCCGCCAAAGCCTTTAAAACTTGTGACTTGTCCTGTGCAGCATTAAGTTCAATAAGCAATCCATCTCCCTGCTCTGATATGTTTTTTACAAGGTGTGAAATATTTGAACTCACGAATTCATTTATTGCCTTTATATTCTGTGAAGATACATATATTTTTTTGCGGTCGTATCCTCTTTTAATTTCTTTTATGCTACCCGACACAGCAACCTTGCCCTGATTTAGGATAACGATGTCATCACAGAATTCTTCAATATAGTTCATCTGATGACTTGAGAACAAAACAATTTTGCCATCTGTTATCATCTCTTTAACAATATCTTTCAAGAGAATTGCATTAACAGGATCAAGCCCAGAAAAAGGCTCGTCCAAAATTACTATATCAGGGTTGCAGATAAGCGTTGCAACCAACTGAATTTTTTGCTGATTACCTTTTGAAAGGGTATTGAGTTTTGCATTTGTATATTCTGTCATCTCAAGTCTTTCAAGAAGACGTTTTGCATTTGCCTTTGCCTCACTTGCACGAATACCCTTAAGAGCTGCAAAGTACAAAAGTTGTTCCATAATCTGTTTCTTTGGATACAACCCACGCTCTTCTGGCATATATCCAATGTTGACCTTGCTTGTGTCAAGCGGTTTACCATCCAGCAGAACCTCACCGATGTTTGCATTAAACACCTGCATTATAATGCGGATTGTTGTTGTTTTTCCTGCTCCGTTTCTACCAAGAATTCCAAGAGCACTTCCACTTTGTGTTTCAAACGAAACGCCGTTTAAAACCTGCTTTTCACCAAAGCTTTTTGTAATGTTTTTTACTTCAAACTTCACGTTTTATCCCCTCGCCTCAATTTGCCTCTTTTGGTTTCTTCATTGTAAGTGATATGCGTTTTTTTGTAATATTCACCTCCATTACCCACACCGTTACAATGTCGCCAACCTTAAGCACCTCTGAAGGATGCTTAATAAATTTATCTGTTATCTGAGAAATGTGCACAAGACCATCCTGATGCACTCCAATATCCACAAATGCACCAAAGTCAATAACATTACGGACAGTTCCAACAAGCTCCATACCTGCCTTTAAGTCCTTCATGTCCATAACATCGGTTCTCAATAGTGGAGGTGGAAGTTCATCTCTTGGGTCACGACCTGGCTTTAAAAGTTCTCTTTCAATATCTTTTAAAGTAGGCTCACCAACTCCAATACGCTGTGCAACATTCTCAGTTCCCAGTTCATTAATTCTTTGTTTAAGCTCTAAA
>Ga0074193_1003520_pt1 | contig 11340 bp, 10 predicted proteins | sample EPASupsiteHSE605_FD_64523 | JGI IMG/M metagenome (GOLD analysis project Ga0074193, IMG submission 64523) | Bioremediated contaminated groundwater from EPA Superfund site, New Mexico - Sample HSE6-05 | ecosystem: Environmental > Aquatic > Deep subsurface > Groundwater > Contaminated ...
TGCATTTGTCCTACAGATAAATTAGATGAAATGCCAACATCAAAGCAAAAACTATTGGATGCAGATTTTATAATATTAGGCAGCCCTGTATATGCTCATCAGGTTTCAGGACAAATGAAAACCGTTATAGACAGGTTAAGTTATTGGTTGCACTTGATGCCTCTTGCAGGGAAGCCTGGAATTGCTCTTACTACCACTGCATCTACAGGGGAGATGGAGGTTTTAAACTTCCTTATTAAAATGATGTATCCATTGGGTCTTAAACCTGTTGGAGCTTATAGTACACATGTCTTTATGCAGGGAAAGTTTTTAAATAAGGATGAATTAAATAGAAGAGTAGAAAAAGCAGCCCAAACAGTTTCTGACTATATTTCTGGTAAAAAACATTTGAAATCCAATAGCAACCTTGAGGAAACCTTTCACCAAATGAAAAAAATGATTTACTCAAATCGAATCTATAAGCCTGGAGAATATGATTTCTGGGTAGATAATGGATACTTCAAATATAATAGCTTTCAAGAGTTGATAGATAAGAAAAAAATAGAGAGAGGTTTAAATACAAAATATGATTTGTAAAGGATGATGATTTATGAGACTTACTGAGGAACAAAAGAATAATATTGCATTTAAAGCTGCTTTTTTGGATGAAAGACTTGCCGGAAAGGTAGAATACTTTCAAAAGGAAACCTCAAAAAAGCAGGAGCAGCGTCTTTTACAGTGGCAAAAAAATGCTGGTGGTCGTGGCGGAGAGAAGAGCTTTTTACAGCGCTTAAAAATGGAGGATATCTCTAATGAACAGGCACTAATAGCTGCAAGTGATTCTGATGGAAGTTACCTTGGAGAATTGCCATACTATATTTCAACCCTTGATGAAATACTTGAAAGCCTTCCATGTGTTCGAAATAGCATAGTTAGAGATAATGTTATAGAAAATGAAGTTCTTGTTTCCTTAATGCCCTTTCTTAAGTATGCAGAGAAGCATTTACTAGAAAAACTAGGTGATAATGTAACTTTATTTACTGAAGAAGCATTGGCAAATATGACTTCAATACTGGAAAATGTTCTTATACAGCTTTTCTCACAAGTTTGGGAAGAGCGATTTAGGCTCTTTGTTCTTCGACAGGAATCCATGAGTTTTCTCATGGCTATGAATGCTGAAAATGCCAGCCGCTATCGTGGCATTTTTACAGACCATCTCCTTGGTGGTGGATGGCTTGAAGTATTTACGGAATATCCACTGCTTGGAAGATTGATGACTGTGTATCTTAATTATTGGCTAGGAAATATGAGTGCCCTTATTATGCATTTTTATCAAGATAAGGAACAAATAGCGGCCTCTTTTAATAATGGTGTAGAAACAGGAAAAATTCAAAGCTTAAAAGGCAATATGGGAGATGCTCATAACAAGGGAAGAAGTGTAATTCTAATAGGCTTTTCCTCTGGTCTTTCTCTTGTATATAAGCCAAGATCACTTGAAGTAGATGTACTATTTATTCGATTGATTGAAAAACTTTATGAAGAAGGCTTTCCATATAAATTAAAAGCCCCTAATACAATAAGCTTTGATGACCATGGTTGGTCAGAATTTATTGCTCATATACCTTTAAACAGCCTTGAAGAAGCAAAAGAATATTATAAAAATATAGGAGCATTATTTGCTTTGGTATATGTTCTTGGTGGCAATGACTTTCATGCAGAAAATCTTATAACCTCAGGAGCGGCTCCTATTTTAATAGACTTAGAAACTATCTTATCTTATCAAGTTACACTTTTTAATGAAGAAATTCGTGAACTTGCACAATCACTTAAAACAAACGGAAAGATTATAGGCTCGGTTTTGTCCCAAGGAATACTCCCAGTTTGGTATCCTGTATCGAAGAATGTATGGCTTGACCTTGGTGCATTAACAGGTGAACATCATCAGAGTGTTCCCATAATGGATGGTAAAAAAGTACCAGCCAAGGAATACAGCTGTGAGCTACTAGAAGGTTTTAAAAATACCTATGAATTCTTTCTAAAAAATAGAGAACAGTTTTCAAAAGAATGGCTGGAAACAATATTTATTAATAAAGCTCAGGTAAGGTTCCTTCTGCGTGGAACTCGTGTCTATGCACTTATGCTATATAAGCTTACAAGTCCAAGATTTTTAAATGATGGATTTTTATACTCCACAGAAATCGAACGTTTTGCTGCCCCATACTTTTTAGGCGTTAAAGAAGAAAAATCAAAATACCTTTGGCCTATATTTTTATCTGAAAAAAAAGCCATGGAGGAAAGAGACATTCCTATGTTTTTCGGAAATGTTCAAGAAACAGGTATTTGGGATCATAATGATGGTCTCCTTGCAGAGGATTTTTTTGAATCAAGTGCTATGGAACGCGTTCTTGATAGAATAACTTCCCTCAGCGAAAAGGATTTGCTACTTCAGACAGAATTAATAGAGGAGAGTTTGTATATACGCTATAGAACAACCCACCGATTGGAAGATTCATATAGCAGGGAGGAAACTTTCACTCCTCTAACTGCTTCATCTATTTCAAAAGAAAATCTTATAGAAGAAGCAGAAGCACTATACAATGATTTTCTACTAAAAACTATCAGTGAGAACCCTGAAAATAACATTGGATTAAGCTATCATCATAATTTAAGAAACCAAGTTATAAATATTGCACCTTTGAATTTATATTTCTATGATGGATTCCTAGGTATTTCTCTTTTCTTTTCTGCACTTTATAAAATCACTAAAAAGCAAGCGATAAAGGATTCTGCCCTTAAAGGAGTCTTTTTATTGAGAGAAAGCTTGAAAAATAAAGAATATCCTCTTCCAGTGGGAAGACTTCCCCTTGGTATGGGTCATGGTGTGGCAGGCATAGTACAAGTGCTTTCATTAATGGAAGATTATTTAGAAGAGCCCGAATTGCTTCAAGATGCTCTTTTCCTATTGGAAAAACTTACACCGGAAATCATAAAAAATGAGGATAAGGTGGATTGGTTCAATGGTATTGCTGGATTACTACATGCCTCTGTGAATATTTACAAAAAAACAAAAAATCCTACTGCATTGAGAATTGCAGATTTGTGCGGCAAAGAATTAATTAACCGAAAAACAACAAAGCTTCTCCATCATGGTCATATGGTTAAACACGTTTCTATAGATAAAAGCTTTGAAAAAACTACTGGCCTCGCAGACCAAAGCGGAATACTCTACCCACTTGCAAAATGGCTAGAGTTAAGTAGTAACAATGAAATAGAAACTATACTTAAGGATGGGCTCAATAGTGAGATAGAGTTGATTCATGCAGTGGCTGATCAGAATAATTCAGTAGCAACAAGCCTTTGCAGTGGTCTTTCTGGTATGGGTATAGTACAGGCACTTCTTCTTGGACTGCCTGATTATAAGGAAAGCGAAAGTTCCTTAGAAGCTTTAAAATTAGTTCTAAACACCCTTTCTAACAAGAGTTTAGAATTAGAAGATCACCTATGCTGCGGAAAATTAGGTAGAGTTGAATTCTTATTACAAGCCTCTGCTGCCACCTATAATCCAGCTCTTTTAGATAAGGCCCTTGAAATTCTACAGGATATAATTCATAATAAAAATGAAAAAGGCTACTATGAAATCCTTGGTAAAAATAAAACTATGCTTTGGAATCCTTCCTTTTTTCAAGGAATTTCAGGTATAGGCTATATGATGCTTCGAACAGCCAGACCTGAAATAATCCAGAGTATTTTTTCATAAACCCTTAATACCATTTAAATCAGTAGAAGGAAACTTTATAAAAGTTCCCTTCTACTGATTTAGTCTATAAAAAATTTTGTGATCTCTCCATTTATTATTTATATAAAGGTATCCTTTACTAATACCTATTTCCCTAAAGCCACAGCCTAACAATACATTTTGTGATTTTTCATTATCCACTAAGGTACTTGCTTCTATTCTATGTAACTCTAAATCATTAAATGCGTAATCTAAAACAAGACTTAAAGCTTCTTTTATATATCCCTTGTTTTGTTCCTGTTCATCCATAGAATACCCTACAAAAGCGTTTTGAAATACCCCTCTTACAATATTACTTAATTGAATTTTTCCAATTAAAACTTTGTCCTTAAATATTCCAAAATTTGCACTGCTTCCGTTTAAGTACTGCTTATATGATTCCTCTAGTCCCTTTGTTTGTCCTTCTAATGTATAAAAATCTTTATTTCTATTTGGTTCATATGGTTCCAGGTGTTTTTTATTTCTAGTATAATAATCTAATAAACTATTACCATCTTCTGGGGTTAATACTTTCAGTTCTATGTTTTTTCCTGTTAACCTTAAAATGTTAATATTATTAGTTTGATTAAGCTTATATGAGTCAATTCCAAAGATAAACTCATTTTTTACAATATTATTGTGAATATAACTGTCCCATAATACACCCTCTAGTGCAAATCCCATTTCAATAAAAGGACTTGTTAACACATCTTCATCCACAATAATATTTAATTTGTGTAATCTTTTATTTAATATCAATGATTTAATTATAGCTTCTAAGGCACTTTTTAATTCTAACTTGTATTCATCACTATTTTTATAAAACCTTATTCTTATAAGGCAATATTTATTTTCCTCGCTTAGTTCAACTATATATATTCTTCCAAGACTAATTCCGAACTTATCCTGAATTAAATATTCTTTATCTTTAACATTAGTAAGCTTTATTCTTCCATTGGTCTCTCTAAGCATTGTTTCCTCCTAAAATTTAACGTACTATTTCTCATAGTATTATTATATATTATAAAAACAAATATAGCACATAATCCTAAGCATATAGGTATTAAGTAATAGGTTTTATAAACACCTATTAAATCATTCATAACCCCTATAAGTAGATTAACTAGCATACTCATTAAGGAACCAGCCGTTATTACTATTCCAGTAATATAGGACGTGTTTTGTTTAAAAACTTTACTTATGCTTAAAATTAAGGTTGGAAAGGTAATTGAAAAGAAAAGCCCTGAAATAGAAATTATCACCATTGTACTTTCTCCCAAAATTAATCCTATAATTTGAAGAATTGTTCCTAAGGTTACAGAGTATAATACACTTTTTATAAATCCTATCTTTTCTACAACTAATCCTCCTAGTAATCGTCCTAAGGTAAAGGTTCCAAAAAATAAGGCTGCATATACAGAGCTGCCTTTTTCATCATACTTATATACATCATGCATAAAATTTACAAACCAACTACCTGTATTCATCTCAGCAGCTACATAGAACCCCATCGCAAGCATGTACATATATACTAATTTATTTTTAAATACTTCTTTGTGATTAATAGTATTTTCCTTTAATATATGTGCTTCAGGAATATTAACAAATAAAAATCCTATAAATATAATAAAGGATATTATAGCTATCAGGAGGTAAATTTGTCTCCAGGTTACACCATTATATAACATTATTCCTGTAAACCTTTGAGTAAACGTTGCACCAATACCATATGAGAAATGAGTCAAATTCATGAGTATTGCCTGAAACCCTATTGATATTATTGGAATTAAAGTATTAGTCCCTATGCATACTAGTGCTTGTCCTGAATTAAGCAAAAACAAAGCTATTAAGTATAAAATAAAGGATTTAGAAAAGTACAATACTGTTGCTGCAAATATAATAAATATAAATCCATAATTAAATACTTTCTTTTGGCCTACCTTCTCACAAAGAATTCCTCCTATAAAGGTAAATATCATATATCCCAAAGTGCACATCATAATAGTAGTAGCTATTCCCTTATTATTAACTGAGAACTCTTGTTTTATTATTGGTACAAAAGGGCCCCTTACATTATCACACATAGCGGACAAAATCATCATAAAAAATATATATATAATAACTATTTTGTTTTTAATCTTAACCATAAGCTTGGCTCCTCTTTGAAACCTATCATATTATTCATTAATTATATCTCTTATAACTTGGCTAGCTATAATTAATCCCCCTACAGATGGAACAAAAGCGATGCTCCCTGGAGCCTTTTTTCTCATGTTAATTTCTTCTTCTTTAATTATAGGTTTTATTGGCTGTTCTTCAGAGTATACTACCTTTAATTTTTTAACATTTCTCTTCTTAAGTTCTTGCCTCATCACCTTAGCTAGCGGACATACATTTGTCTTATATATTTCTGATACCTTAATCTTAGTTGGATCTAGTTTGTTTCCCATTCCCATACTGCTAATTAGTTTTATATTATTTTTTTCACACCATACTGCTACAGAAATCTTTGATGATATAGTATCTATTGCATCAATTACATAATCTGTGTCCTTCTGAATAATTTCTTCTATATTATTTTCATCAATAAATACTTTATGTACTATAACTTTACAGTTAGGATTAATATCTAAAATTCTATCCTTCATTACATCAACTTTTGGTCTTCCAATGGTGCTATTAGTAGCTATTATTTGTCTATTAATATTTGTTATATCAATTTCATCCTTATCTACTATTATTATTGTTCCTATTCCACTTCTAGCAATAGCTTCAGTTGCAAATCCACCTACTCCACCTACTCCTAAAATTACAACCTTGCTTCTTTCTAATTTATTTATATTATCTTTTCCTATTATTCTTTTAGTTCTATCTAAAAAATGTGCCATTTATTTTCTCCTCAACTTTTATATATTTATATATTTTAATCATATAGGAATTATTCTTAAATAATTATTTAGCTTCATCCAAAATATTATACACTATAACTGAACTTAAAAGTATAATTATTACAATTAAAAATAAAAAACTGTGAAAATTATTTCACAGTTTAAATACTATATTATTTGCTATCATCTATTCTTGCTAATACCTTATCATATAAATTTACTACACATTTATTGTCTTTAAAGTTTCTACAACTATCACAGCTAACTGAACAAACTCCATTTACCATGCTATCTTCTACATATGATTCATATCCTGGACAATTTACTGCAATTGTCATATTTATCTGGCTAGTAGACTCAGGACATTGAGAAACACTGCTACTCATTTTAGGATTATATATACTAGTACCATTCATGCTAGCTTCAACACGATTTAAATCAGTTTTTTCTTTTTTCATATTAAATCTCCTCCTTTTAATAACTAGTTCCTATTTATCATTTCCTTAATTTCATTATGTAATTCCTTGGAACATTTTCCTTTTATAAAATTTTTACAATTTGTGCAACTCTCTAATGGTGCAGATACACTAAGCAAACTTATTATATGCATTGGATTGTATTCTATACAATTTTGAGCTACTAGCATATTATCCATATTAGAAAACATTATTTTACACCGACCTTACAATATTTTATAATATATTTTGCCCAAAGCTATGATAATATAATCCACTAAATAGTATTATTAAATAAAAAAACGTAAGACTTTTAATCCTACGTTTTCTCTTTATCTAAAGGCTATAAATTTTTTTAAACTTTTCTTCTAAATACTCAATAAAATATTTTGCATTTAGCTCTTCTCCTGTGACTCTTTTTATAATGTCTTCAGGTTCATAAATTAAACCAAACTTATGAATATTATCTTTAAGCCATTTCAATATTTCAATTAAGTTTCCATTACTTATTTGTTCATATAAATTAGGAATATCCTTTTTCATTTTATTTAAAAACTGTGCTCCATAAAGATTCCCTAATGCATAGCTTGGGAAGTAGCCAAAGCTTCCATCTGACCAATGCATATCCTGTAGAACCCCTTCTGCATCATTCTTAGGCTCAATACCTAAATATTTTAAGTATTTTTCTCTCCATATACTAGGCAAATCCTCTACCTCTATCTCTCCATTTACAAGTTGCTTTTCAATTTCATATCTTATAATAATATGCAAGCTATAAGTAAGTTCATCTGCTTCAGTTCTTATTAATGAAGGCTCAACTAAATTGATCCCCTTATAAAATTCAATAAAATCCACCTCTGCAAATGCTTTAAATCTAGCTTTAGCTTCTTTATAAAAATACTTCCAGAACTCCTCAGACTTTCCTATAAGGTTTTCGTAAAATCTAGACTGTGATTCATGAATACCCATAGATGCTCCTGTAGCTAGTAAAGTTCCTTTTAAATTATCATCTATATTTTGCTCATATATTCCATGTCCACCCTCGTGTATACAGCTAAATAACGCACTTCTAAAGTCACTTTCAGAATAATTAGTAGTTATTCTTACATCTTTATTGCCAAAATTTATTGTAAAAGGATGCATTGATTCATCTATTCTACCTTTTTCTTTAAAGTCATATCCCATCTTTTCAAGAACAAACTCTGAAAATTCTTTTTGATTTTCTTTAGGAAATTCTCCTTTAAAAAATTCTGTATCAGGTACATATCCTGCAAGCTTTATTTTTCTTAATAATTCTACAATGGCATCTCTCAGCTGACTAAATACCTGATCTAATTTCTTTGTGGTTATACCTGGCTCATACTCATCAAGAAGAGTATCGTATTTATTATCCTCATAGCCTAAATAATCTATAAATTTTCTTTTATATTCTACTATAGATTTAAGATGGGGTGCAAAAATACTAAAATCACTTTTTTCCTTTGCTTCTTCCCAAGCCGCTTGAGAATTAGAAGCTGCTATGGTAAAATCCCTATATTCATCTTTAGGTATCTTTTTAGTTCTTTCATAATTCTTTTTTACATTTTTAAGCATTGTCCTAGTTATATCATCTATATTATCAAGATTATCAAAAAAATCTATATACGCTTTAATCTTATCTGAGGTGCTTAGTTTATATAATTCTGATGATAAATATCCAAGCATTTCACTTCTGTATTCTATTCCCAGTTTAGGCATATAAACCATAGAGTCCCATGATAAAATTCCTATTGTGCTTTGTAAATACTCTATTTCTCTTAAGTAATCTTTAAATTCATTGATTCTTTCTTTATTACTAGTCATTATTTTCCTCCACTTATGGTTCATCTTATTAATAAATGATAGATTCTGTTTCTCTGCAATATTTTACAGTAAGACATTGTCCTAAATTTCTAGGACACTTTCTACAAATACAATCTTCTGCCTTACCATCGCATTCATTATTTTTAAATTCGGTACACTTACTACAATTACTCTTAATATCTAACACTCTTATTCCTCCAACATTATTTATCTTTAAATTCTAATTCGCAGCTATTAAGCATTATCTCCAGTATATCCTATTTCTTTTAGGACTTTTCTAACAACCCTTTTACCTACTTCGTCCTCTTTCATTTCATTTAGAGCATCTTCTAGGTTACTCCAATCTACCCATTCTACTTCATCTGATTTTACTAATTCTCCTTCAACATACTCTGCCATAAAAGTAAGCATCAATAATTCTGCAGGTGGAATAACATCGCTTCCTAGATACTTTAAATTATTTATTGTGATTCCTGTCTCCTCCTTAACTTCTCTTATAACAGTTTCCTCTACATTCTCTCCTACTGTCACATATCCTGATACTAAAACTTTAGAGTCTTTAAAAATATAACTCTGCTTCATTAAAAGAATTTCATTCTCTCTTATAACTGCTACTACTACGCAAGGTTTAGGCAAATCAAAATACATAATATTATCAACTTGGCAATAAGGAACTTCCCCCTCATCCCAGCAATTTCGCATTATTAGTTCAGCTCCGCATTTTGGACAAAACTTATATTTCATTAGCTTACCCCCAAACTCAACAGTATAATAATATTATATTCTAAATATATTTGTTAGTATATATTTTTAGATTCTTATTACTACTTTAAAATATAACCTTTACTTTCTTATTTAACTCTATAAAATTTTCTTGAACATTGGAATCATAAGCTAAAACATCTACACCATTCTTTTTTGCATATCTTAGTGCATCTGCAAAATTCTTATCCATATCTTCATATGGTGAAAAAGTTTTTGCACCTTTAAGCTGAATTAAAAACAGTACTCCTGCTTTTCTACCGGTTTTACATACTTCTACTAATTCTAATAGATGTTTCTTTCCCCTATCTGTTGGCGCATCTGGGAACATGCAATGACCTGCATTTTCAAAAGTTACTCCTTTTACCTCAAGATAATACTCTTCTCCCATATCGTTGGAAAGTTTAAAATCAAATCTACTATTTCCAAAAAATTTTTCTCTTTGTATTGTAGGATATTTTATTAATGTTCTCACTTTTCTATTTTTTAAAGCTTCTTCTACTACTGCATTAGGAATTTGTGAATCAATATTTATTAACATGCTATCTTTATATCCCGCTATCAAATCATACTTTGTTTTTCTATTTTTATTTTTTCCCTCCGATAATACTACTGTGGATCCTATAGTCAGTATTTCCTTACACCTTCCTGTGTTAGGTACATGTACTATTTCTTCTTTATCATCTATTTTAACATACGCTATAAATCTATTTGGTCTTCTTATAAATTCTGCTCTTATAATATTATTATTGTATATCATACCTTTCCCCCTGATTCTTAAGTATAAAAATTTCTATTTTCATATTGTTATTATATCATCCTTTTTGTTTTCCACAGCAGTGGACAATTTTTATTAACACTGTGTATTATTTTTTCCTTTAATGATAAGATTATCATTGTTTTATACACAATGTTTATTTTTACGAAAATAAAAAAAGCATCTCGCTTATAAAACGAAATGCTTTTGGCAGCTCCTAGGGGAATTGAACCCCTGACTCCGCCTTGAGAGGGCGATGTCTTAACCACTTGACCAAGGAGCCATGTTAATAGTTTTTTAAAATTATGCTAAGAGCTATTTTATTCAAATAACTCTTATACTATGGCTGGGATGGCAGGATTTGAACCTACGCATGTAGCAGTCAAAGTGCTATGCCTTACCGCTTGGCGACATCCCAATGTTTGGTGCGTCTTAAGAGATTCGAACTCCCGGCCCACGCCTTAGAAGGGCGTTGCTCTATCCAGCTGAGCTAAAGACGCAAAATGGAGCGGGTAAAGGGAATCGAACCCTTGTGTTCAGCTTGGAAGGCTGACGTTCTACCATTGAACCATACCCGCATGTTTATAAGTTGTAATTTAAATTTGGTGCAGGTGAAGGGAGTCGAACCCCCACGCCAAAGGCGCTAGATCCTAAGTCTAGTGCGTCTGCCAATTCCGCCACACCTGCATATTAAAATTTAAATGGTGACTCCTAGGGGAATCGAACCCCTGTTACCACCGTGAAAGGGTGGTGTCTTGACCGCTTGACCAAGGAGCCATATGACCCGGCGGCGACCTACTCTTCCACACCGTCACCAGTGCAGTACCATCGGCGCTTTGAAGCTTAACCTTCGTGTTCGGAATGGGAACGGGTGTTACCTTC
>Ga0074193_1003521_pt1 | contig 11339 bp, 12 predicted proteins | sample EPASupsiteHSE605_FD_64523 | JGI IMG/M metagenome (GOLD analysis project Ga0074193, IMG submission 64523) | Bioremediated contaminated groundwater from EPA Superfund site, New Mexico - Sample HSE6-05 | ecosystem: Environmental > Aquatic > Deep subsurface > Groundwater > Contaminated ...
GCGCGCCCGGGACTGGGAGGTCAGTGAGTTTCACGCCGACCCCTTTATCGCGAGTGGAACGGCGAACGGACGCCGCCGGTTCGGCCGATTGATGTCAAAAAACAAGGTATTGGTCTCCAGTGGAACCGCTTCCCTGAGATCGTCTCGCGGGCGGATCAATAATAGTAGCTGAGCATGTCGGCCTTGGCCTCTTTTCGTTTCCTGTCGAGGAACGTGAAGACCGACTCGTGCGGAACGCCCCGGAGCAGCATCTCGATCGCGGTCCGGGCGTCCTTCACCTGCTCGGGTAGCCCGATGATGGCCACGGTCTTGCCCTGGACCGAGAGGTGGGTGCCGGTCATGTGCTCGATCTGTTCGCGGGCCTTTCCCTCCCGGCCGATCACCCGCCCGCGGATGCGGTCGAGCTGGCGTGGGCTCTCGGCAAGTCCGGAGAGATCGATCTGCTCGAAGACGAGGTCCTCGTCCTCGAGGAGCGCGAATGCGTTCTCGGGCGAGAAGCCCCGTCCGATCGCCTGCACCACCGAGCCGGCCAGAAGCACCTGCACCGGGTCCTCGCCCTCGACGGCGATGAGCCCCTCCTCCGAGTCGATGGAGATGACGCTCGCCGTCCGCTCCTCGATCGCCCGCTTGGTCGCCCCGCCCTTTCCGATCAGGACACCGATACGGTTCCCGCCAATCTTGAACTCCTGCTGCATGCTCCTCCTACTGCTCCCGCTCGCCCGCGAGGACTGCCTCGAGGGGAATCCCGGTCGTCTCGGCAAAGACCTCGAACTCGGACCGGACCGGGCACCGCTCCGCGAAGTAGCGGTTGACGTTCCGGATGTCGCGCATCAGGAAACGGAACGCCTGCGGGTGGTCCGGGGTCACGGACTGGCCCATGTCGATGACGTATACCTGATCGCCGACGAGTATATTAAATTCGCTGAGATCGGCGTGGACGAGCTTCGCCTCCCGGTAGAGGCGCCGGATGAACTCGATCACCCACGCGTAGGTCGCGGCGGGGTCCTCGGGGGCGGCGTCTTTCAGTCGCGGGTACGGCCGTTCGTCCCGGCCGAGGAACTCGAGCAGGAGGATATTGCGGTCGAATGCGAGCGGCTCGGGCACGGCGAGGCCCGCGTCGTGGGCCCGTTTCAAGTTCGAGAACTCCTTTCGCGTCCAGGTGAAGATCACCTCCTTCCGCGTCTTCCGGACCGACGAGAAGCGCCGGTCCCCGACCAGGTACGCGCTCATGGTGTTGAAGTTCGCGGTCTGGATCCGGTAGATCTTGATCGCCACATCGCGTCCCCCGGCCTCCGCAAGGTACACGTTCGCCTCCTTGCCTGTCGAGATCGCGCCCCCGATCGCGTCAAGCTTCTTCTTGTGGACGAGCCTGTACAGGGCGAGGAAAGTGACCTCGTCGAAGACGTCGTCGCGAACCTTGAACTCGTTTGCGTCCTTGACCCGAACGCCGAGCGCCTCGAGCTCCTGATCGAACCGGTCCTCGTCTCCGCGTCCCATGCCCGTCACCCGAGGTACTCGCGGACCGGCCGGAGGAGATCGACCATCGCTTCGCCCGCGGCCTTCTTGAGGTCGGCCGGGTGCACCTCGCCGTTCGCATAGGCGGTTGCGAGGGCGTCGTACGAGTCGAAGCTCCGGTCGCCGCCGAACTTCTCCGGCCGCCGGATCTCGAGCGCACTCTGCCGCGGAAAGACGTGGTACTGCAGCACCTGGAGCACGGGGTTCTCGGCCACCTCGGGCGGGCAGAAGGCCTTCTGCATCTTCTTCCGGATCGCGTCCTCGGCGTCCGCGACCGAGATGTAGTTTCCGGCCGACGAGGACATCTTCTTGCCGTCGAGGCCGTTCAGGATCGGGGTGTGGAGGCAGACGGGAGCCCGGTACCCGAGCTCGGGCAGGTGCTCGCGCGCGAGCATGTGGATCTTGCGCTGGTCGATTCCGCCGACGGCCGCGTCGACTCCGAGGGCCATGATGTCGATCATCTGCATGAGCGGATAGACCATCTGCGAGACCGTCGGGGCCTCCATGGCTCGCCCGACCTCGTCCATCGAGCGCCGCGCCCGGGCGAGCGTGACCGACTGCGAGGCCTGGAGCACGGGGACCACATAGTCGCGGTCGAGCTGGAGCTCGGTCCCGAGGACGTACTCGACGCCCGTGAGCCCGAGCCCCTCGAAGCAGCGCCGGTTGTACTCGGCGAGCTCGCGCACCTCGGCCATGGTCCCCTTCCGGTTCAGGAACGCGTGGAGGTCGGCAAGGAGCACCACGACCTCGAAGCCGGCAGCTTTGAGATCGAGGAGCTTGTTCACGGTCACCATGTGCCCGAGGTGGACCTCGCCCGAGGGCTCGTACCCGGCGTAGACCCTCTTTCTCGGCGCCTCGAGGAGTGCGCGGAGCTCCTCGTCGGTCACGACCTCGACCGTGTTCCGCGTCGCGAGGGTGTACGCATCCATGCCAGTACCTGGGGCGAGGCAGGGCTTAGCGTTATTCGTCGCGCCGGAGCCGCACAGCGGAGCCCGGGCTGGACGCGGCGTTCGGAAGAAAGGGAGGGGACGGCGGTCCTACTTGACCGCGACGAAGCAGAGCGACTCGTTCGTCATCCGGACCGACTCCTCGGCCGGCACGTCCGAGCACATCGCGCGGATCGCGTCCACGTTCTCGACCACGACATCGGCCTCCTGGTGGATCGCCTGGAAGAGCCAGAGCTCATTGTCCACGACAGAGACCGATTCCTCGAAGATCCCGTTCTCCCACATATCCGAGCGAGGGCGGTTCAGGTCCGACATGTGCTCCCGAAGCTGGGCTGTCGACGAGATTCCGGCCGGCTTCCGGATCAGGCCGAGGCGCGGGTGCGCAGCGATCAGCTCGAGCACGCGCTCGCGGGTCGCGGGGTTTTTCAGAGTCATCTGGAGCACGTGCATATGCATGAACGTGGTCGGGACGATCATCGCGGCCGTGGTGATCTTGATGTGGTGGAGCACGGACTGGACGTCGGGGCCGTGGTGGCTCGGGAGCGTGACCGGGTCGAGCACGATCGCGTCCACCGGCCCGCGCTTGATATCGCCGGGGTCCGAGGCGCGCCGGACCATCACGGCCCTGACCATCTCGACGCCGAAATCCTTGTCCATCTCGTGGATAATCCGGACCAGGCCGGTCGTGTTGCACGAGACTACCCGCGTGAACTGCCGGTCCTTGGCCTCGGCGTAGTTGACCGAGGAGTTGAACGAGAAGCCGGTCGTCGTGTGCTTCTCACCGCCCTGGTAGATCGCGCGGACCTTGTGCTCCTCGTACATGGGCTTGTTCTTGAGCCCGACCCCGCCCGGCGTCGCGTCGACCACGACGTCGGCCTTCTTGATCATCTCGACGACCGTGCCGGCGATCGGGACGCCCGCGTTCTCGAAGTCGGGCCGCTTGGTCATATCCGCGATATAGAGCGGGTACCCGCGGTCCTTTGCGATGTAGGCCTCGGCGTTCATCGAGGTCTTCGAGACGCCGATGATCTCCATGTCGGGCTGTGCTGCGACCGCATCGGCAACTCGCTTGCCGATGGTGCCGTATCCGTTGATGGCGACTTTGATGGTCATGCTTCCCCCGTGAGAACCTCATGCCTGCGCACTCGTGCGGACGCCGCCGGCGCCGGCGCACGCTCCTGAGGTCACTATCAACTTCAGGGCACGGGATTATTTAAAGATGGCCCATTCGGTCGCATCACCACATCCGCGGCCAGAACCGCCCGGTCCGCGCCGCGTACGCCTTCCAGGCCATACTGTACCGGGCCTCGAGCCCGGCCTCCTCGTACCGGGCCTGTGCGATCTGGCCTGGAACCACGAGCACGGACAGCAGGGCGATGAGATCCAAGGTCAGAGCGAAGAGCCCGGCGAACACGAAGAAGTAGCCCAAGTACATCGGGTGCCGTACAACGGCGTAGGGCCCCCGCGTCGTGAGCCCACGGGGATCGATCGCATTGAGGGACCAGAAGACCAGGACAAGCCCCCCCGCGAGAAGAATCAACCCCGCGAGCTGCACGGTCGTATCGCCCGGGAAACGGAGCTGGAGCGGCGAACGAGTAAGGAGATCGAGAAGCCCCAGCACGTAGAGCACGGGGTATGCAACCGTCACCAGTGTGAACGCCCCGAGTCCGATGTACCCGAGCAGGATCAGGTATACCGGGACCCCCTCCACACCGCGGTCGTGGGGAAGTTTTCTCGAGCTCCACGCGCTCCGAACAAAGAAGAAGAGGACTGCGAGAAGGGCGAGGGCACCCGCAATGACGGATTCGGGCAGCATCATCGATCCGTGGGCCGGTCCGCGTGATAATGCCGACGCTTAGAGATACAGCGCCTGCGCCGCAACGACTCCGGTCGAATCCTTCGCGGCCGCGTACTCGTCGAGGGGTTCGCGGTTGAGCACCAGGAAGTGCGGGCCCCAGCGGAATGCGTCGAGCACGACTGCCGCCTGATCGGGCTCGCCGAGGATGTAGAGTGCGGCCGCCAGCGCCTCCGCCGACGAGAGCCGGAACGGTCGGCCGTAGTTGGTGGGGTTCGCCGCGACCAGGTACGGAAGGGCGCGGTGGTGGCGCCACTGACTGAAGACTCCGGCGTCGAGCACCTCCCACGAGCAGTCCAGGGCCGTGACCGATCGGATCGGACCGCCGTTCCGGGGCGCATCCGCGGGCGAGAGCGCCTGCTCCGCGGTCGGGTCGAGGATGAGGGTCGAGCGCGGCACATTTCCAGGCCGGTCCACAATTCGGACCAGCCCCCACTTCGCGAGCCGGACCACGGTACACTTTTTAGGCGCACAGGTGTTGTCCCGGTAGGCGATGAGGGGGATCATCTGATAGCGGGTTGGCACCCACCCTCCATCAATGTACGTGCTCGCCGCCCCCTGCCTGCTCGACCCATCGCTCAGGGCCGAGGGAATCACCTCGGATGCGGATTGCGCGGTCTATGCGCGGGTCCTCGAACGGTGTCTCGAGTTCGGGATCGAGGTCGTCCCGCTGCCCTGTCCCGAGACGCTCTATCTCGGCTCTCCGCGCCAGCCAGGGCCACTCGCGGGGAGGCTCGATACCCCGGGCTTCACCGCTCTCCTCGATGAGCTCGAGGCCGGTGTTCGGAAGCTCGTGGATGAACGCGGCCCGCCGCTCTGCCTGGTCGGCGTCGACTCATCACCCTGCTGTGGAGCGACGCGGCACTTCTTCGACGACGCCCGGCGTCCGGGGCGGGGGTGCTGGCTTGCCCGGTTCCCCGAGATTCCGATCGTCGATGCGACCGCGTTCTCGCGGTACCGCATCTACCTCGCGGCCCCGCTCTTCTCGGCGGCCGAGCGCTCGTTCAACGAGGCGCTCGCCTCCCTCCTCGGCAGGCGGCATCTCAGGGTCTTCATACCTCAGGAGCAGGGCGACGACTGCGCTGCTCGCGGCCCGGTTGCGATCCGCGCCCTCTTCGATCGGCTTGTCGCGGCGCTGGACGAGGCCGATCTCGTGGTCGCCGTGATCGACGGGGCCGATCCTGACTCTGGCGTCGCCTGGGAGATGGGGTACGCGTACGCGCACGGCATCCCCGTGGTGGCTCTGCGCACCGATTTCCGACGAGTTGGCGACCGAGAGTGTGCGAATCTGATGCTCGAGTGCTCGTCCGCGGTGGTCGGTTCGCTCGACGAGCTGGCCGCGTTGCTCGAGGCATTGCCGCCGAAAGAAGAAGGGTAGGGTTACCAGGCCTCGGCGAAGGCCGTGTTCACGTAGATGTCCTCGAGCCGGGCCTTGTGCCCACGCTCCATCGCGGCGAGCTCGGTGAAGAGCTTCTTGACCTCCGCGTCTCCGGATGCATTCGCGAGCTGGGTGTACATCTGCATGGCCGCGAGTTCCTTCTTGATCGCGACCACGAGCCCGTCGACGGGCTTCATGTCGGGGGTCAGGGGGGGCGTGGGGATCGAGTCGCCGACCTTGTAGTCCTGCGTGCTGGAGAACCCGAGCGACGTGATGTCGCGGCTCAGCAGCTTCTGCAGGTACTCGCGGTGCCCCTTCTCCTCGCCCGCAAGCTCGCCGAAGAGCTTCTTCAGGTTCGCATCCGAGACCTTCTCGGAGACGGTCTGGTAAAACGAGTACGCCTCGACCTCGTTGTTGATCGCGTCCGAGATGATGTTCCGGTATTCCTCTGGAGTCATGACTAACACCTACCTCCGTTGTAATCAGAGTGTTCCTCGTGACTCTATTTAAGGAAATTGTTTTCATAATCCGGAGAGCCTTCACTGGATGAGCTGTGGACCCGCTCGACGTGGTCTCATTATATAATCGGGAATTCAACTTCCTTCTTCAATGATTTCAGTTCGACGGTCTAAGGGTGGACACAGCGGATGCGGGCCGAGATCCGGTGCTCGCTATCGGTCGTGCAGGGAACTCCAAGCGGGGGGGCGATAGATGGCGCTGGATACGGGGACCACCGCCTGGATGCTCGTCGCAACCGCGCTGGTGATCCTGATGACCCCCGGGGTCGGCCTCTTCTACGGCGGCATGGTTCGGAAGAAGAATTTTATCTCCATGTTCGCGCTCTCGCTCGTGGCGCTCGCGTTCGTGAGCCTGCAGTGGGTATTCATCGGCTACTCGCTGGCATTCGGGACCGATATCGCGGGCGTGATCGGCGACCTCTCACGGTTCGGCCTTGCGGGCGTGGGCCTCGATCCGGGCACGGGGACGTACCCGCCGATCCTCTTTGCGGCATATCAGCTCGCGTTCGCGGCCGTCACGCTCGCCGTGATTACCTCGGCAGTCGCAGAGCGGATCCGGCTCCCGGCATTCATCGTGGTCGCGCTGCTCTGGACCACGCTCGTGTACGACCCCATCGCCCACTGGGTCTGGGGCGGGGGCTGGGCGCAGCAGCTCGGCCTGATCGACTTCGCGGGCGGCACCGTGGTCGAGATCTGTTCGGGCTTCTCGGCCCTCGCGCTCGCGCTCGTCATCGGCAAGCGCGTCGGGTTCGGCGAGTACTCGATGGAGCCGCATAATATCCCGATGGCGCTTCTCGGCGGCGCCCTCCTCTGGTTCGGCTGGTTCGGGTTCAACGCGGGTTCGGGCCTCGCTGCCAACGGGATCGCGGCCAACGCGTTCATGACCACGAATACGGCGGCCGCTGCTGGTGCCGTCGCGTGGCTCCTCGTCTCCTGGCTGTACGGCCGCCCGGCCTCGATCGGGATGATCACGGGTGCGGTTGCCGGACTGGTCGCGATCACCCCCGCGGCGGGTTTCGTCTCGGTCCCGGTCTCGGCCCTGATCGGTGGCGTCGCCGGCGTCCTCTGTTACGGCGCGATGGTCTGGCGCCTGCGGCGCAGCTACGACGAGAGCCTCGATGCCTTCGCCGTCCACGGGGTGGGCGGGCTCTGGGGCACGGTCGTGACCGGGATATTCGCGACGACCGCGGTCAACCTCTTCCCGGGCCTCCTCGAGGGAAATGCACACCAGCTTCTGGTCAACACGTTCGCGGCACTCGTGATCATGGTCTACGCGTTCGTGGTGACATACCTGATCGCATTGGTTGTCGACCGCCTCATCGGTCTTCGGGTCAGCGAGGACGAGGAGTACGTCGGGCTCGATATCTCCCAGCACGGCGAGCGCATCTCCTACTAGCAACCTTTTTACGATGCCGCCCCTGATCAGCTCCCATGTCTCCGAAGAGGGTCCTCATCATGCTCGCCATTGTCGGGCTCGTGCTCGGGGCCGGGCTCTGCGCCGGCTGCCTTGGTGACCAAGAGCAGCCCGGCGGGAGGGTGAGCGCGACGGAACCACCAGTACCCGATACGGGCGGAGTCTCGGGAGGCACGCCGCCCGCCGTCGATCAGACAACGCTTCCGATTCCGATTCCGATCGGGAGCTGATCGTGGCGCGTCGCGGCCGGCGTGCTTCCAGAGCCACGCTCTGGGGGCTTCTCGGCGCCCTCCTGCTGGCTGCAGGCTGCTTTGCTCCCATCGCCGCTCGTCCCGGAGGTACAATCACCCTCCTTTCGACCGGCTCGATCCTCCCACGGCTCATCCTGGTTGCGGCTATGAGCTCGGTCGCGCTCCTCCTTCTCCGCCGCCGGCGGGCCCTGCTCATTCCCGGAGCCGTGGCCGGGCTGATGGTCCTCGTCGAGTTCCTCTCGTTTCGGGAGACCCTCGCTGTCGTCTCCGGACCGGGCTCGTCCGCGAGCGCGATTCTCTCCTCGTTCACCAACGAATGGGGCTGGGCTCCTCTCGTGGTCGGGGTCGGGCTCCTGCTGCTTGCCGGTCTATTTCCCGGCCGCCGTCGCCGTCCGGCTCGGATGACTGAGGATGGTGCCGGTAACGGACGCCGGCGTCGCTGACAGTCCCCACTTCTTCTCGCAAGATTTATTAAGGTAAAATGTCATGATTAATCATTATAATACGAGGGCGGTGGTCGTGCCGAACGTATGAACGCCTCCTAACATCCAGGCATGGAGACATCGGTTCTGCCGCCGTCTCCGGGATCGCACCCAGAGAACCCGTCCGCCAACCCGCGGGCGAATGCAGCAGGAGAGACCAATGGAAGAAGACTTTGACGTCCGCCTTGTCGACGAGGTCAAGTACTACCGGCCCGCCGCGGAGTACAGAGAGAACGCATGGACCAATGACTACGAGCGAGCCTACGCCGAATTTCAGGCCGACCCGGTCGGCTTCTGGGAGCGGCAGGCCCACCACCTCGACTGGTTCCAGCCGTGGGAGACGGTCCGTGAATGGGACTACCCCTACGCCCGCTGGTTTGTGGGCGCGCGCCTCAACATCACGCACAACTGCCTCGACCGTCACGTCGCCGATCACCGCCGGAACAAGGTCGCGCTGATCTGGCGCGGCGACGAGGGCGAGGAGCGGATCTTCACCTACTACAAGCTCTGGCGCGAGGTGAACCGATTTGCGAACGGGCTCCGCTCCCTCGGCGTGCAGAAGGGCGACCGCGTCTGCATCTACATGCCCGTCGTGCCCGAACAGGCGATCGCGATGCTCGCCTGCGCTCGGATCGGCGCTGTCCATTCGGTCGTCTTCGGCGGGTTCGGCGCCCAGGCGCTGACAACGCGGCTGAACGACGCCGATGTCAAGGTCGTGATCACGGCCGACATCGGGTACCGACGGGGCAAGCGGATCCCGCTGATCACGATCGTCGAGGATGCGGTCATCGATGCCCCCTCGGTCGAACGGATCGTCATCCTCCGACGCCAGCAGGAGTACCCGGTCGATATCCACCCGGAGCGGGAGACGGACTTCTACGATCTGATGGAGGGGCAGCCCTTCGAGTGCGCGCCCGAGGAGATGGACGCCGAAGACCCGTTCTTCATCCTCTATACCTCGGGCTCGACCGGTAAGCCGAAGGGGATCGTTCACACGTGCGGGGGGTACATGGTCGGGGCGTACTACACCACACGCCATGTCTTCGACTTCAAGGACAACGACGTCTACTGGTGCACGGCCGATCCGGGCTGGATCACCGGCCACACCTACGTCGTATACGGACCGCTCATGGTCGGCGGCACGGTCGTTCTCGCGGAGGGAACCCCGGATTATCCTGACCCCGGCGCGTTCTGGAAGATCATCGAGGACCTCGGGGTCACGATCTTCTACACTGCCCCGACCGCGATCCGGATGTTCATGAAGGTGGGAGAGCAGTGGCCGGGGAAGTACGACCTCCGCTCGCTCCGCGTGCTCGGCTCTGTTGGTGAGCCGCTCAACCCCGAGGCGTTCGAGTGGTACTACCGGGTGATCGGCAAGGGTCGCTGCCCGATCGTCGACACTTGGTGGCAGACGGAGACCGGCATGCAGATGATCACGACCCTGATCGGTGAGCCCATGCGCCCCGGCTTTGCGGGTCGCCCGATCCCCGGTGTCATTGCCGACGTCGTGAACAAGGCCGGAGAGACGGTGCCCGCGGGAACGGGCGGCTTCCTCGTCATCCGCGAGCCCTGGCCGGCCATGCTCAGGACGGTCTACGGCGACGATGCGCGCTACCGGCAGTACTGGGAGACCGTGCCCGGCTGCTACCTGGCAGGCGACCTTGCGATCAAGGACAAGGACGGCTACATCATGGTGATCGGTCGGGCCGACGACCTGATCATCGTCTCGGGCCACAACATCGGGACGGCCGAGGTCGAGAGCGCTCTCGTCTCGCACCACGCGGTCGCCGAGGCAGCCGTGATCGGTAAGCCGGACGCCATCAAGGGCAACCAGATCAAGGCGTTCGTGATCCTCAAACTCGGCGAGGAGCCGTCCGAGCGGCTCAGGAACGATCTGATCTATCAGGTCCGGATGACGCTCGGGCCGTTCGCGGTCCCGTCCGAGATCGAGTTCGTGAACGCGCTGCCCAAGACCCGGTCGGGCAAGATCATGCGGCGCGTACTGAAGGCCCGCGAGCTCGGGATCGACCCCGGCGACCTCTCGACCCTGGAGGAGTAGGAGATGGCAGAGCCCTCCTCCACCCTCTTCGGGATGCCCCCCGAGCGGGGCCGCTGGGTCTTCGTCCTGCTCGGACTCGCGATCAACCTCGCGATCGGCTCGATCTACGCCTGGTCGGTCTTCCGGAAACCGCTCGAAAAGTTCTTTGCGGTCGGGGCGACCGAGTCCCTGCTGCCGTTCATCGTTTTCCTTGCCGTTTTCGCGTTCACCATGCCGCTTGTCGGGGGCCTGCTCGACCGATACGGGCCCCGCCTGCTCAGCGTCGCGGGCGGCGTGATCGTCGGGGCCGGCTGGCTCCTGGGATCGCAATCGACCTCGATGACCATGCTCGCTCTGAGCTACGGCCTCATCGGCGGCGCCGGAGTTGGCATCGTGTACAATTGCCCGATCGCGGTTGCTGCACGGTGGTTTCCGGACCGGCGGGGCTTCGCGGTCGGCGCGGCCGTGCTCGGGTTCGGTCTCTCGCCACTCCTGACAGCGCCGATTGCGAACGCGCTGATCGCTTCGATCGGGCCGCTGCCGACTATGGCATATGTCGGGGTCACGGCCCTCGTGGTGATCGTGCTGCTCGGCCTGCCACTGCGTTTCCCGCCCGCGGGCTGGGCACCCCCTGGCTGGACGCCGACCGCTGCCGCCGCGGCATGCGTCGACTTGAAGCGGTCGGAGATGGTCCGGACCAGGCAATTCTGGGGGCTCTGGCTCTGCTTCTTTATCGGAACCGTCGCAGGGCTGATGGCGATCGGGATCGCGGCACCGGTCGGACAGGAGGTCTTCCTGCTCTCGGCAGCAACGGCTGCGGCTCTCGTCGGCGTCTTCGCGATCTTCAACGGTGTCGGTCGCCCGATCTTCGGAGCGCTTGTCGACCGGCTCGGCCCCCGAGCCACGCAGATCGCCCATTTCGCCCTCCACGCAGGCGCAGC
>Ga0074193_1003522_pt1 | contig 11338 bp, 7 predicted proteins | sample EPASupsiteHSE605_FD_64523 | JGI IMG/M metagenome (GOLD analysis project Ga0074193, IMG submission 64523) | Bioremediated contaminated groundwater from EPA Superfund site, New Mexico - Sample HSE6-05 | ecosystem: Environmental > Aquatic > Deep subsurface > Groundwater > Contaminated ...
GACAAAAAGGTGAATTGTCATTTGAGGGTGGGCAATCGCAAGCGTCCAGTGACTCATAAAATAGAAGCCGATGCAGCTCATTATGAGCCCCGCGATGGTCGGCAGGCGGTAGCCGAATCTCTTGCACAAAAATCCGCCCGCGACGGCGCCGACAGAAAGCATTATCGTGAAGCGAAGAAGCCGCAGCCCGCCCTCAAGCGCCGATACACCCATTATCGTGTCGGTCATCAGCGGAATATCCACCATGGCAATGATGAGCGCCGCGCCGACGAACAAATTCGTCAGGTTTGACATGGAAAACACGAGGTTTTTGAAGGCGGAGAGCTTAACGAGCGGTTCGGGGATTTTAAGAGAACGCACGATAAACAGAGCGAAAAAGGCAATTCCAACGGCAAGGAAGCCGAGGAGCTTGACTAGGTAGTTTTCATTCCCAAGCTGCTGGGACAGGCCCAGACAGGTAAAGGTCAGCGCTATTGCAAGCAGTACGCTGCTCAGATAGTCGATTTTCGCCTTAATGCGTACATTTGAGCGCACATAGAGAAAGACGACAACAAGTACGGCAAGACTTATCGGGATATTCAGCCAGAAAATCCACTGCCAGGTCCAGTACTGGGCGATGACCGCCCCATAAAAGGGTCCGAGCGCGCCTCCGGCTTCAACGGCGGCGCCGATTATGCCCAAGGCGACGGCGCGGTTTTTGCCTGTGTACATCTCTCCCGTAATCGCCATTGCAACGGGGACGAGTGCTCCTCCGCCGACAGCCTGAAATATGCGGGCGGCCACGAGCCACTCGATACTCTTTGACAAAGCCACAAGAACGGAACCCGCGATGAAAATCAGCAGTGCGATAATATAAATCCGGCTGTGCCCGTAAACATCGGAAACCCTCCCAATAAGCGGCATGGCAAAGGTGTATCCGAGAAGATAGCCGATAACGATCCACGAGGCCTGATCAAGTCTCGTAACGGGAAGACTGATGGATTTCATCATATCCGGCAGCGCACCGTAAATTACTGTCTGATCCATGGCCGCGATGAAAATACCCAGGCAGATGACGACCATAACAAGCGTGGGAGAAGACCTTTTTGAAATCCGCTCTCTGATTTGTAACAGCATATTGCTCCCTTTCTGCACAAAAGCTTCTCAGAACCGCGTTCTATTCGGGAAGCTTGATATCAACATCTTTGTTATAGTCTGTAAAGGTCAGCGTTCTCGTTATGCCTGCTTCTTCGGTATCCGTAATTTTGCCGGTGAGCTTAATCTGCGAAACAAGGAAGGTCTTTTTGCTTATCCAAACCTCGGTGCCGATTTCAACGCCTGTGGCGGTTGTGCCGGTCAGTGGGGCAAGGGCTTCGGAAAGAACGGTGCCCGAAAGGTGATAGCACTTGGTTTTCCCCACCTTTTCATCGCCGAGATCGGTAACGTTTGTAAGCCCCTTGATGATTGCGGCGACACCCGAGCCCGGATCAAAAACGCTGAGCACCTTGAACGAATTCGGAGCCGGCTCCCACACTCCGCTTATCGGGTTTGTCATATATGTCTGCCCTGATACGGTGACAAGGCTGACTTCGATTGCCACATCCGAATATGTACCGGTAATCGTTGCCTGCAGCTTATCGGGACTTACGATATCGCCCTCGAGATTTGTCATCAGGATTTTCGCGGAGATAGGTGTGCCTGCGGTGTCGTGCACCATTGAAAAGTGAAATGAGCTTGCATTCTGCATGCTGTCGTATGTTTTGGTTAATACGTCAGCCGGAGCAAGGGCTTCGCTGCTGCCGGACGAGCAGCCGGTAAGCACGGCGCACAGTGTCAGGGTCATTGCGGTCAAGAGGCAAAGAAACTTTTTCATTTTTATGCTCCATTTCGTTTTTGGGATTTGACTGGCGCAAAAGCTGGGCTTTCCGGAATAATAGCTGAATCGTTTTGTCGATTAAAGAATACAGTTCATTGTAATCATATGTCAACGGTTTTTGGAAAATATCGGCTGCCGCCGCCGAACAGGATTTAAAATATAGAGGCTTATTGCTTTTTTGCGTATTCTTCTCCGAGCTGAACATAGGCGGCCGCATTTAGGGCCGTCATTGAACGGTTGTGTTCCTCCGCGGTTTTAACGACCTTTCCGGGTATGCCGACGACGACCGAGCCTTGCGGCACTATCATGTTTTCCGTGCAAACCGCGCCGGCGCCGATAACGGAATTAGCGGCGATTTCGGCTCCGTTCATGATGATTGCGCCCATGCCGATAAGTACGTTGTCCGCTATTGTCGCTCCGTGGACTATGGCTCCATGACCGACAGTTACCGAATTGCCGATTTTTATCGGATATCCTTCGTCACAGTGCAGCACGGCGTTATCCTGAATATTGCAGTTTTCTCCGATGACTACGCTGTCCTCGTCGCCTCTTATAACGGCACCGAACCACACCGAGCTTCCGCTGCCGATATTAACGTCCCCGATAACGGCTGCCGTTTCCGCGATAAAGCAGCTCCCGTGAACGGAAGGCGTTTTTTCCTTAAAGCTAATTTTCATAATTATCCCTCCAACAATCTGTAATCAAATCGTTTTGACCTGCTTCATCGAGAGCGAAATTCGCTTTTTCTGCGTGTCCACAGCCAGCACGACGACCTTCACCACATCTCCGACAGCAACAATTTCCGAGGGATGCTTAATGAATTTGTCTGCGATTTCCGAAATATGCACAAGTCCGTCCTGATGCACGCCGATATCGACGAATACTCCGAAGTCAATGACGTTGCGCACCGTGCCGGTGAGTACCATGCCGGGCAGAATATCCTTCATGTCCATTACGTCCGTGCGGAGCACGGGGGCGGGAAGCTCGTCGCGCGGGTCGCGCCCGGGCTTTATGAGCTCTTTAACAATGTCTCTGAGCGTCGGGACACCGACGGCGCATTCCTCGGAGGCCCTGCTTTCGCCGTAGGTTTTCACACGCTCGGGAAGCTCCGCTATTTTTCCAGCGGTCACATCGGTGAGCTTGTAACCGCAGAGCGCGAGCAGTTTTTCGGCCGCCGTGTAGCTTTCGGGATGGACTCCTGTGTTGTCGAGCACGGATTTGCTTTCGGGTACGCGCAAAAAGCCCGCGCACTGCTCAAACGCCTTCGGACCGAGCTTCGGCACCTTCAGAAGCTGCTTTCGTGAATTGAATACACCGTTTTCCTCGCGGTAGACGACTATATTTTTCGCGCTTGTGCCGTTCAGGCCGGAAACACGCTGAAGCAGCGAGGGCGAGGCGGTATTCAAATCTACGCCCACGGCGTTGACACAGTCCTCAACAACGCCAGAGAGCGAGTCGTCAAGCCTTTTCTGCGGCATATCGTGCTGATACTGCCCCACGCCTATCGCCTTGGGGTCGATTTTCACAAGCTCCGCAAGCGGGTCCTGCAGTCTGCGGGCAATGGAAACCGCCGAGCGCAGATTGACGTCGTACTGCGGAAACTCCTCCGACGCGAGCTTCGACGCGGAATACACCGACGCGCCCGCCTCGTTTACTATCATGTAGCTTACGCCCTTTGTCCTCGCAATGAGCTCACAGGTCATCTGTTCCGTTTCACGCGAGGCGGTGCCGTTTCCGATGGAGATGTGCTCCACACCGTGCTTTAATACGAGCTTTTCAAGCGCGGCGATAGCCTCGTTTTTCTGACGCTCGCCGAAGGTCGGATACACCACGGCGGTGTCTAGAACCTTGCCGGTGCCATCCACCACGGCTACCTTGCAGCCGTTGCGGTAGCCGGGGTCAAGCCCCATGGTGACGTGTCCCTTTACGGGCGGCTGCATCAAAAGCGGCTTAAGATTTAGCGCAAAATTGTGTATAGCGCCCTCGGAAGCAAAGTCCGTAAGCGCACCGCGTATTTCGCGCTCCATTGACGGATAAAGCAAACGGTCATAGCCGTCCTCCGCGGCGAGACGGACAAACTCCGAAGCTGAGGAGCCGGGCTTTACGGTTTCATTCCACACAAGCCCCAGCGCCCAGACCCTGTCCAAGTCCAGAGAGACTTTCAGAAGCTCTTCTTTTTCGCCGCGGTTTATCGCCAGTATCTGATGCCCCTGCAGGCGGGAAAGCGGCTGGCCAAACTCATAGTAAAGGCTGTATACCGAATCCTCGTCCTTAGCGGCGGCGGAAACGAGCTGCCCCTTGTTCATAAAAAGCTCGCGCAGGCGCCGTCTTATATCCGCGCTGTCCGAAACCATTTCCGCTATTATATCTGAAGCTCCTGCGAGAGCGTCCTCGGCGGTCAAAACGCCCTTTTCGGCGTCGATGTAAGCCTCGGCCAGCCACCGTATATCGGGAAGATCTCTGCTTTGCTCGAATAGTTTAAGCGAGAGCGGCTCAAGCCCCTTTTCCTTTGCAATGGTAGCGCGCGTGCGCCGCTTCTGCTTATACGGGCGGTAGAGGTCCTCAAGCTCCGCTAGCGTCGCAGCCGCGTCGATTTCCAATGACAGCTCTTCTGTAAGCTTACCCTGCCCGGCGATTGCCTTTCTGACTTCTTCGCGCCGCTCCTGCAGATTCCGCAGATAGCTCAGCCTGTCCGCCAGCTCACGGAGCACCGTGTCATCCATAGTACCGTGCATTTCCTTGCGGTAGCGCGCAATAAAAGGAATGGTGTTCCCCTCGTCAATGAGGCTTACGACATTTTTAATATGCTCCTCATTTTTATTTAATTCTCTTGCGAGTATTTTTATAATGCTTTCCATTTGCACTCCTTAAGTATAGCCTGATGATGCATTATTTTACCACAAAACCGTGGGCTTGTAAAAGCACTTTTCGGGAAGCGCCGTATAGTCGGTTTGCGGATTGCGCTAAAATTCCGCATCGCATAAGCAGTGCGGAAGATTGATTATTATTGGAAAAATCGTTATAATGTAGCGGACGGCTGGTTTTGCTTCATAAACTGCAGCCGTAATTAAGGAGCTTTTGCTATGGAAAAACTGTCAAAGCGTTTATGGGCGTCCTTTCTTCTTCTTGGACTCATGGGCCAGTTCGCGTGGACTATCGAGAATATGTATTTCAACGTGTTTCTCTACAATACGATTTCGACCGACCCCTCCTACATAGCCGCAATGGTGGCCGCAAGCGCCGTGGTCGCAACGCTGACGACCCTCTTTATGGGCTCTGTTTCCGACAGGGTCGGGAAGCGCAAGCTGTTTATCTGCGGCGGATATATCCTCTGGGGGCTTTCCACAATGGCTTTCGGGCTGATAAGCGTGCAGAGCGCGGCGGCTTGGTTTCCGGCACTGAACGCCGTATCGACGGCGGCCATGATGGTCGTTGCGATGGACTGCATTATGACCTTTTTCGGTTCCACGGCAAATGATGCCGCCTTCAACGCCTATGTGACTGACGTAACAAACGATAAAATCCGCGGAAAGGTCGAGTCGGTGCTCGCAGTCCTGCCGCTTATATCCATGCTCATCATCTTCGGCGGGTTTGACGCCATGACGAAGCAGGGACTGTGGAGCCGGTTTTTCGGCATCTTCGGCTGCCTTGTGACCCTGACGGGTATCGCTTCGATATTCCTTATCAAAGACAGCCGCATCGAGGCAAAAAAAGAGCCCTTCCTTAAAAATTTGCTTGCCGGTTTTCGACCGGGTATTATACAGGACAACCAGTCCCTCTATCTGACGCTTGCCGCTTTCTGCCTTTTCTCCTGCGCGGTGCAGATATTTTTTCCCTATCTCATAATCTATATGCAGAACTACCTGATGATCGATAACTACGCGATTGTGCTGGGCGTCGTACTCATCCTCGCCTCCGTCATCAGCGTTATCGGCGGACGGTTTATTGACAGGGTGGGCAAGCTCAATTTCGTTCTGCCCGCGGCGGCGGTGATGTTTATAGGGCTTTTCGGAATGTTCTTCGTGCGCGGCGCGGTCTTCGTTATTGTCGCGGGGACGGTTATGATGGGCGGCTATATGCTGGTGACGGCCTCCCTGTCAGCGTCCATACGCGATTTTACGCCCACAGACAGAGTCGGGGAGTTTCAGGGCATACGTATGATTTTCGCGGTCATGCTTCCGATGATCATCGGACCCTCGATAGGCGCCGCGGTCATTAAAAACAGCGGCAGCACCTATACCGAGCTTGGCGTTGTCAAGAGCGTTCCCACTCCCGCGATTTTTCTTGCGTCGGCGGCGGCTCTGCTGCTGATAGTTATCCCGATTTTTATTCTGAAACGGAGAGCAAAGAATGAAAACAGTCTGGGGAGATAGGCTTGACCGAAACAAGGTGCTGCAGGAGTACCCTCGCCCTCAGATGAGGCGTGACAGCTATCTTAACCTGAACGGCGCGTGGGAATACGCGATTACCGAAACGGAAGCCCCGCCCGAAAAATACGACGGCGAAATCCTTGTGCCCTTTTCGCCGGAAAGCGAGCTGAGCGGGGTTTCCCGCACGCTCCTGCCCTCGCAGACACTCTGGTATCGGCGTTCACTCCGCCTGCCCGACGGCTTTCGCCGCGGACGCGTGCTGCTGCACTTCGGTGCCGCGGATCAAGAGGCAACGGTTTTCATAAACGGTACGGAGCTCGGCTCTCATGCGGGAGGCTATACCCCGTTTGCAGTTGACATCAGCTCCGAAATCCGAGAGGAAAATACTGTCGTTGTGAAAGTGCGCGATTACAGCGACAGCTCCTACTATTCGCGTGGCAAGCAAAAAACCGACCGCGGCGGCATCTGGTACACCGCTCAGAGCGGCATCTGGCAAACAGTTTGGCTGGAAAGTGTGCCTGAGGAATACATTGAGAGTATAAAAATCACCCCGCTCTTTGACGAGAGCGAGGTGGAACTGACCGTTCTGTCCGAAGGCAGGCACCCCTGCCGCGCAAAAACCGGCGGAGCCGAGGCAGACTTTTTTTCCAATGAGCCTGTGCGACTGAAAATTTCGGATTTCATCGCGTGGAGTCCCGATAATCCGCACCTGTACCCGCTCAGCGTCACAATGGGGCAGGACAGAGTCGAAAGCTATTTCGGAATGCGCAAATTCTCCGTCGAAAGGGATGGAAAAGGGTTAAACCGCCTTTTTCTCAACAACAAACCGTATTTTCACACGGGGCTGCTCGATCAGGGCTACTTTTGCGACGGGCTTTACACCGCGCCCTCGGACGAAGCAATGATTTTTGACATTCAGTCCGCGAAGGATATGGGCTTCAATATGCTGCGAAAGCACATAAAAATCGAGCCTCTTCGTTTCTATTACCACTGCGACCGCCTTGGGATGCTGGTGTGGCAGGATATGGTCAACGGCGGCGGGAAATATAAAACTCTGACCATTGCCTCGCCGCTTGTCACGGGGGTTCATTGGAAAGACAGCCGCTATAAGCTGTTTGCGCGAGAGGACAAAGAGGGCCGTGAGCAATACCGCCGCGAGCTCGATGAGACCGTGCGTCATTTGTACAACGCTGTTTCTCTGGCCATGTGGGTGCCTTTCAACGAGGGCTGGGGGCAGTTCGACGCGGGGGACGCGGTCAAACGCATTCTGAGTCTTGACAAGACCCGCACCATCGACCATGCCAGCGGCTGGCACGACCAGAAAATCGGGGAAATAAAGAGCCTGCATGTCTATTTTAAGCCTTACCGCTTTAAGAAGGATAAGCAAAACCGCGCCGTCGTGCTTTCCGAGTTCGGCGGATATAACTATCGCGCCGAGGGGCATTGCTTCAACGACAGGGATTTCGGCTACAAACGTCTGAAAACGGAAAAGGAGCTCTTATTAGCCTATGAGCGCCTTTATTATAAAGAAATACTGCCCGCCAAGGAAAAGGGGCTTTGCGCCACGGTATACACCCAGCTCACCGACGTTGAGGACGAGCTGAACGGGCTTATTTCCTATGACCGCAGGGTCGTGAAGCTCCCCGCCGAAAATGTACGGGAAATAAACGATAAACTCAAGAGCAGCCTGATGACTTGATTTGCGGAATGCGGCGCAGTGCCGGAGATGCGCAGAAAGGAAGCTCCAATGGAACGTATTTTGTCTTTTCGGGCGGAAAGCCGTCACGGCGGGCGCACGGTCGGGCAGATAATGCTAAAAGAATACGGGATGTCCTCAGGGCTCATTTCGCGGATAAAACGGAGCGAAAACGCCATATTGGTAGACGGCAAGCCTCAGAGAATCAATTTCGCCGTGAGCGAGGGCGAGCAGATCACCTTTGTTGTCGAAACGGAGAAGCTGTGCTCCGAAGGCGTGACGCCAACGGCTCACCCCGTGGAAATCATCTTTGAAGACGAGGACCTGCTGGCCGTAAACAAGCCCGCTCATCTGCCCTGCCACCCTGTGATGGGTAACCGCGAGAACACCCTCGCAAATTACCTTGCCGCCTACTATGCGGAGCAGGGAAAGACCTTTACCGCAAGGGTGGTCAATAGGCTTGACAGCAACACCTCGGGCGTGGTGCTTTTTGCAAAGAACGCTCTTGCCGCGGGGCACCTTAATGAAATGACTAAGAAAAACCTCATACACAAGCAATACACCGCCGTGACCCTCGGTATTCCGCCCCGGAATAGTGGCGAAATATCCCTGCATATCCGCCGAAAGGTAGGCTCCGGGCTTATGCGCGAGGTTTGCGGCGATGAGGACGGAAAGAAATCGGTAACGCGCTACGAGGTGATTTCCTGCGACGAGGCGCGAAACCTTGCCCTTTTGAGCATCCGCACGCTGACAGGTCGCACCCATCAGATTCGGGTGCATATGGCGTATCTCGGCTGTCCGCTTGCGGGGGATTTTCTCTACGGTACGGAGGATCGCGACCTGATTTCGCGCCATGCCCTGCACATGGGCGAAATGAAGCTAACCCACCCCCTGACAAAAGAGCCACTGAACTTTACCGCGCCTCTTCCGGAGGATATGAAAAAGCTCTGTCCCATGGGATAGAAGCTGTCTGTGCGGAAAATGCGGTATTTCTCCCGACGAAATGGCATTTATCAGCTACGGTGAATACAGACCCGTTGCGGATAACGATACAGCTGAAAACAAAGCAAAGAACCGAAGAGTTGTAATTTCAATACTTAAGCGTCGTTCCAGGCAAGCTTTGATTTAGCCGCTGATAATTTAGATAGCAGCGATACTGACAGCGATGGATAAATACAGGGATGGCATACTTTGGAAAGGCTTATTATTCCATAAGCAGCAGGTAGGCGCAGGTATTAAGGCCAATAGACCGAGAAAAAGACCCGTAGATCAAAAATCCTACGGGTTTTTTTCTCGGCGTACACTCTATTTCGCCGAACGGTATCTAGGCTTTTTTGCAGTAGATTGCTGTCCCGAAAAAAGCGATTGATACCGCGAATCAAATTGTCTGTTTATTTATGCTTCACGAAACAGTATGTATTGACCGGTCAATTCAGACAGCTGCTTTGCCAGCGCTGCAAGCTCCTCAGCGGCGGCCGCGCTCTCTTCCGCTGTCGCGGAGTTAGTCTGAACAACGGTAGAAACCTGATTGATTCCCTGAAGGACCTGCTCGGTCGCAGACGACTGGCTTTCGGAGGCTTCAACTATCTGCGCAATTGCCTCACCGACATACTCCGTCTTCTCGCCCACTACCCGAAGAGATTTTGCTGTCGCATTCGCAATTTTGGTTCCGTTTTCTATTGCTACAACCGTACTCTCAATAAGTGCGGTTGTGCTTTTTGCCGCTTCAGCCGAGCGTTGAGCAAGATTTCTTACTTCGTCGGCAACAACCGCGAAACCCTTTCCGGAAGCTCCGGCGCGTGCCGCTTCGATAGCCGCATTAAGGGAAAGGATATTCGTCTGAAAAGCGATGTCGTCTATCGCCTTGACAATTTTTCCGATTTCCTTCGATGTTGCGGTTATATTGTTCATCGCGTCCAGCATCTGGTTCATGTATTTATTACTCTCATTGACGACCTGCGCCGATTCAATACTGATTCCGCTTGCTTTATTAGCCTGCTCCGCGTTCATTTTGCTTAGTCCGGCAATATTGGAAACTGTGGCCGAAAGCTGCTCGACCGCAGAAGCCTGCTCCGTGGTGCCCTGCGCCAGAGTCTGCGCAACCGAGGAAATCTGATTTGACCCCGATGATACCTGCTCGGCAATGCCGTTTGTCAGCTGCATACTATTACTTATATCCGAGAAAACGTTATACGTGGAATCTAATATTTCACTGTATTTGCCGACATACTTGCGCTCATCTTCCGAGCGCGCGTTGAGGTTTTTCTCAGCGCCGCTTGAAAGAACCCGGCAGGAATCGTCAATAACAAAAGATATGGTGTTGCTCATATCCTCAAAAGACCGTGCAAGCTCCGCAAACTCATCTTTTGATTGAATATCAAGCGGCTTGATCTTTTTTCCGTTATGCAGCTCATGGCAAGCGCCAACGAGCATTTTCAGAGGACCGACAATGCTTTTCACAAAGAACAAAAATTCATAGGCGGTCAAACACAAGGCGGCTCCGGCAAGTATACAGAAAAGTATTGTGGCGTTTGATTTGATTGACTTGTAGCTTTTTACAGAGCTTTGAGATTCTGCTTCCGCCGCGTTTCCCATTTCGCTCAGAGCTTTGTTCGTTGTTTCAAAAGAGGACATGAAGCTTCCGCTATAGGCTGAAAGCGCGCCCTCGCGGTCGCCCGCTTTTGCCAGTTTATATATATCAGCTGCGGCGTCTTTAGCCTCCTGATAGCCTGATGTAAAACTATCGAGACCGGTCGACTCCGAGGCGAACCCCGAAATATTGCTGAGTTCGGTTTCGATTGCTGTTTCAGACGCGGTAAGCTTTTCGTATCCGCTTGCTGTATCTGTAGAATCCGCTTCAGTTGCAAAATAGAACAAGGTTTGGTTAATGCTATTCAACTGATCCCTAACATTCATCTGAGATTCGATGGACAAATATGAACCGCTTAAGAACTTGTTCAGCTGACTGTCGGACCTGGCCAGAAGTGAAAAGAGGATTACCATACTTCCTATCGTCGCAACAGACACGAAAATAAATGTCATAAGAAATTTTTTACTGACGCTCAATCTGTCCAGTATTGATTTCATTAAATTCGCGCTCCCATCATTTTCATAACGCAGCTTATATGTAGGTATATTTTAATTATTCTCCTCCGCACGTGTTTCACAAGGCTGTTTTTGCATTTTTACTGCAACTGTACGTATGAGCTCCAGCTGCACGCAATATGTCGTCCCCAGCTGATTGTTTTGCCTCGAGTACTGACCGCGGATAAAAAAAGTGTTCCATGCACTGTCCTGCACTAGGGAAAACGGACATTGAAGAAAAAAGCCTCTTGTCGTAGGATAGAAACTACGACAGGAGGTTTTTATATGTCAGGAAGAAAAGGCATGATGCATTATAGTCGAGAACTGAAAGAA
>Ga0074193_1003523_pt1 | contig 11338 bp, 10 predicted proteins | sample EPASupsiteHSE605_FD_64523 | JGI IMG/M metagenome (GOLD analysis project Ga0074193, IMG submission 64523) | Bioremediated contaminated groundwater from EPA Superfund site, New Mexico - Sample HSE6-05 | ecosystem: Environmental > Aquatic > Deep subsurface > Groundwater > Contaminated ...
ATACCAGTTTTCCCTGGCGCTGTTGAGTTAATGACAACCCGGCATGTGCTTAAGGGCGACATTGTTTAAGTCACAGGCTTTAAACATCTCCAATATTTCTTTTTGATCAACATTGCCATAGGGGAGCTCTTGAGCATTGATGTCTTTTTGATATTTTTCAAGATTTTCACAGCGGATGCCTATGTCCGGCTCCAGTTCATTAATGGCAATAATCTGTCCGCCGGTTTTTAAAACACGCTTCCACTCTTGGACTGCAGCTTCAGGTTCGGTAAGAGTCCATAAAAGCCGCGAACTTATTACGACATCAAACGTTTGATCTTCAAAAGGCAGTTCCAGAGCGTTGGCATATTTGAATTTAAGATTATTGTTGTTTTGTTCTTTGGCATGATCTACCGCAATGCGGATCATTCCCTCCGACAGATCAACTCCAAGAATCTCTTCATAGCCGATATTCACCAACATATTGGCTATAATGCCTGTACCGGTCGCGACATCCAATATCTTTATAGCTTTATGATAACCTATCAGCTCTTCCAAGACGTTCTTCCAGGTTTCTTTGTCAGCCACTTCATGCGTGGCCTCATATTCTGCAGCGCTCTTATCCCAAAAGTTAGTCATACCCTCCGCTTCAATCTGCCTTTGCGCCACCGGCTTTGTTCCCATGAGAACAAACCACGGCTCATAATCATAGCCTGGACGTGTTAAACCGGGGAGCTTTTCGATCGTAACCTCCACCAGCCCGTTTCTTGTCAATAAATCCGTAAGCTCTTCCATGCGGGCTCCTTTGACTTGCAGTTGTTTATCGACCTCTTCGTCCTCATAAATATTCTCTTTTCTTGAGGTTAAACCCACCCCTTCCAGCATCCTGTTAAAGCAAAAAATCGTTCCCCCGGGCCTTAGCACTCGGAGCCATTCTTTGATTGAGACATCGGGCTCAACAATTGTCCAAAGAAGCCGGGCATTAATGATAAAGTCTACTGTGTTGTCCATGAAAGGAAGCTCAAGGACACTTCCTTTCATATATATAGCGTTTGATTCGCTTGCTTTGGCATGCCGTACGGCATAACTCAGCATTTCTTTGGAAATATCAACACCTATGGTTGCATATCCCAGTTTCGCAGTCATGTTAGCGAGGAAGCCCGTACCGGTGCCTAAGTCTAAGACGCTTTTATTTTTATCCGGCCCCAAAAGCTTCTCTAATGAACAGCTCCAAGCATTGAGATCTTCCGTATCATGTTCTTGATCAAAAACAGAAGATCTCTCATCCCAATATTTTCCGATTTTTTCAATGACCCTGGTTGTCTCCACGTTTCAACACCCTTTCTTAAATACAATCAATAGCAAGTTAGGATTCTTAGCATTAGTAGCATGATTTATTAATCGCTCGCCTCCTTTCCAGTCAAATAAGGAAAAAGTATAAATTAATAGTATAAAAAAACCACGAAGTAGACTCTAATGAGTCAAACCTCCATGGCTTTGGCAACCCCTTCATGGTTTTGCTCTAAATTCTTCATATTTTACTTTTTGATCACCTATACCGGTTGTAGAATGTCTATAATAAACTACCCTTTAAGCAAAAATAAAGACCACAAAGCTGACTAATAAGTCAAACCTCCATGGTCTTTGCAATCACCTTCATGGTTTTGCATTTTAGAATATATTTTTACATAATTCTACGATTCTACAAACTCTTCATAAATTCCTGCTAAAAGTCGGTATTTGAAAATAAATATCAGTACATTTTTTCTTATACGCTTGAATTGAGAGACATCCTCATGCCTTTAAATGGAAACAGCTTAGACATGTATTGTCATAGCAAAGTTATAATCCAATTCGTAACGTCTCTAATTCAGCGATCAGTTAATCTTTTTAAGAACCTGTCATGTAGATTGCTCATTGATAATAATGATATTGCCGCCCCTAAAAGTGCCATGAACATATCCCATTGTGTATCCCAAACATCACCTTGCGTACCTAAAAATGCATCCGCAGCACTACCGGTGGCCTCAGCTACTCCCCATTCTATCAATTCATACAAGGCACTAATGGCAAGACAGATGCTTATGCTGATGAAAAACAACAATTTACCTCGTTTTAACCCTGACTTTCGCAATAATATTTCTCTGACAATAAGGGCTGGAATAAAACCTTGAGCAAAATGCCCCAACCTATCGTAATAGTTCCTGGCAAAATGAAATGTATCTCTTAACCAGTTGAATAGCGGCATTTCTGCGTATGTGTAGTGTCCGCCAACTATTAGTATAATGGCGTGTACTAATATTAATGAATAAAGTAAATTGGTTAATCTAAATCGGTTATAGGTATAGGTTAGTACAACTAACCCGATGAGCGCAGGAGCAACTTCTAGAAACCATGTAAACAAATCCTTGGGGTTTATAACTGACCAAATTAATACGCTCATTAAGATTAATAATAAGCCTATATGTAATGGTTCAACCTTTTTTGAATGTAATCTATTGTTCACGCTAAGCCTCCTAAGATTCAATCCCTATGAGAAATATGGTTATTATTCAAATAAATAGGAATCGATTACTTTCCAGGAAATAACCCTGTTATTTATGGTATAACTAAGCAACATGTAGCCATTGATGTGCCCATCATCGAAAAGCGCATAAACCCATTTATCCGAAAGGAGACATACATTTTCTTTGCTATGGAAACCCATTTTTCCGCCTAAAACTCCGTCATAAGGAATCAACTCATTATGGTTTAATAGATCATTTTTAATATCCTCAACGCTGCCTTCCGTTTCAAAACCAGGGTTTAAGATGAAGATTATCGATTGAAACACAGTGGTTAATTCCAGCGTTGATTTTCACGACGGGGAAGCTGTTCTTGGTAACCGTTTATGAAAATCCATAAAAGGAGGTGATTTTGTGGCTACAACCAATACCAAAGTGGTCCGGTTAAGTTTTGCCACCGAGGGAGGATAGACGTTTACAATAACAATTCCTTCTGTTCAATCATATGACTGTCTGAGGAATCAGGCAACCATTATTTTCAATGGGGCCCTTCGACAAGCTTGTAACTCTGCAATAATGTACTATAGGCCTTAAACTTTAAGATGTATAATCATGAAAATACTTCCAAAGGGGGGTCTGCATGAATATTACATCATTTTTAATGTACTGCGTTATAGTTACGTTTACACCCGGGCCGACAAATATTGTGATATTATCCACAGCACATAATTTGGGGACAAAAAAAGCCATGGAATATTCCTATGGAGCAACGATTGCTTTTGGTTTGTTACTTGGTATCTCAAGTGTACTAAATACTGTACTGGTTGCAGTGATACCAAAAATTCTGATTGTCATGCAGGTAACCGGAAGCTTCTATATGCTCTATCTTGCGTACCAAATATATAAAATGGATGTTTTGGAGCCAACTCATGAGACACAAACTGCTACTTTTGTTTCCGGCTTCCTTATGCAGTTTATAAATCCAAAAGTTGTACTGTTTACAATGACAGTAATCCCTAGCTTTGTGATGCCCTACTATACTGCTCCCCCGATACTTGCAATATTTGCTGCATCGATAACTATGATTGGATTTTGTGCATTTATTACATGGGTTCTCTTTGGGGTCATGTTCAAGGAATTTTTGCAGAAATTTCAAAAGACTGTTAATATCATAATGGCATTATTTTTAGTTTATTCCGCGATCATGGCATCAGGGGTTGTTGAGCTAATTACGAGGTAATTAATATGGATCGATTTATCTATAAAAAATCAGCCGGTATTACAGCGTTGTCGGCAAGCTTTACTGATTTCAAATATAAAAAACACTCCCATAAGGAGTACGCGTTAGGTGTTACGCTGCGGGGTATCCAGGAGTATAATTTGGATGGAAGTTTACAGTTGTCGTATCAAAATGGCGTCATGCTTTTTAACCCGGAGCAGCCCCATGACGGTATGGCCCATGACAAGACAGGTCTGGATTATGTCATGGTATATATCGAACCGAAAATGTTTTTAGAGATTCTTGAAAAGAAGGATATAGTCCGCTTCTCTTCTCCCATTGTCTATGATTACAGGCTTCAACAAATAATCCTCAATCTTTCGCGTGCAATATTGAGCGGAAGAGATGAAACATTATGCAGCGAATTGCTTTTATCTCTTTCGGATAGCTTTACACAGCCCAATCTGTCGATAAGTTGCAGAAAGGACAATCATTTAACCAGAAAAGCAAAGGATATGATTCATTGCAACCTGGAAAATGTACTGAGACTTGATGACATTTGTAAAGAACTTGGTATTTCGAAATTTCAGTTTATCAGAATGTTTAAAGCGGGCACTGGAATTTCTCCATATCAGTATTTTCTAAACTGCAAGGTGGAACGTGCAAAACAATTAATAGAGAAGAACAAAGATGTTTATTCGGCAGTAGCAGAATGTGGTTTTGTTGATTTGACCCATTTAAATAAGCATTTTAAATGCATATATGGAATAACAGCCTTTGAATATATGTCCTCGATTTCGGGAATGCCCTGAGCTAAGGTCCTTGCGGTTAGGATAAGATTACAGAAAGATCTTTAATTTCATTCAGGGGCACGCCGGCTTCACGGAAAGCACATATCTGGCTCAGACGTTTTTTATCTTCTTCGGAGTATTGTCTGTAATTTCCCCTCGTACGTTGCGAAGCAACTAATAAACCAATGGAATCATAATATAATAAGGTACTTCTCGACAGCTTAAATTCACGACATAAATTTCCTATAGTATGCATCCGACTACCTCGATTAATTTTTAGTTACGATATCCAAAATCAACCGCTAGGCCAAGGTCTCGATAACGGCTACGGGTTCAAAATCCATAAGCTTACAGACCTCTTTGAAATAGAACAGCAGGATGAATACATCCCTCGGCTCCTCAAATTCATCCACATGCTCGATGTTGATTTGTTTCCCTACGAAGAATGTCTTCAGATCCAGGTCCTTGTTCTCTTCCTGCCCGATCAGCGCGCTGTATTGATTTACCAGCTTCTGCAATTTGTCTTGATTTTCATCATTGACCTCAGTATCCGGAAAACAGTAATTGGTGGAATTCTCTCCAAAGTAAATCATCTCTTTGAGGGTTGATTCCGCTTCCGCTGCAGCCTCTTTTTCAGGTCTTAACATAATATATTTCTTCGACATCCTACTTTCCTTTCCGGAAGCTGAGCCGTTGCCAAAACTTTATAAAAGTATACAAAAAGCTTTGTTTGCTTCCTGATTCATCATGTCCGATTTTGTCCGAAGACTACTTTTGTTTGATGTAACACTCCAGGTTCGTCTTTATTTTAATTGGAATTGTGTTTGGAGTGTTTGACTTTTACTATCAGGGTTTGATCTCAGACTTTTTTTATTCCAGTTTATTAGGAAAGATTACCAGATTGACGTTGATTCTTGGTGTTTGGATAAGCGCCGGTTATCCCCATGTTCTATATGAAGCAAAAATCGCCAAATCGAGGATACTACCCGCTTTGGCGAGTAGCTTGACATAGTGTGTCTCAGTTATATCTTCATCTAGATATCATCTTCTATAAAAAAGGCTGACAAAACCTTGTCAACCTTTTGCTGTCAATATTAAATCGTCTAATTTGGGTTCCATGACATCAGGGCATGAATTATAAAGTTCTTCCGGATCAAGATCCAAGCATTCAGTTGGATCAAATTTCCCGGCAAGGTCCCAAGCTAATGTATGATTCAAAACAGTACATGTATCTTTAAAAACGCTAATATCCTGAAGTTTCTGAAATACTCCCTTAGTGGTTAAACCAGACGCATCAAATAGCTTTATCTTCCCATCTTCAAAATAGACATATACCCTAAAATCGTTAGTCGGTATCTCTATTTCAGCTATCAGTTAATCTTTTTAAGAACGTGTCATGTAGATTGCTCATTGTAAATAATGATATTAACGCCCCTAATCTCCGGGGATTCGTTTGTTTTGAACGACATAGAGCCGTCTCAGCAAAGCGGCTGCATTGAAGGTGATTCCGGCAATCAGCCCGACCCAGTAACCAAAGGCTCCTAAATAACTGAAATGGGCAAGGTGATAACCCAACGGCAAAGCTACTAACCAATAGGAAATCAGAGCTGTTATAAAGGGTACTGTGACGTCTTTATAGCCGCGCAGGATACCCTGAATCGGAGTAGCGATGGCATCGGAAAACTGAAAAAACAAAGCAAAGATCAGGAACTGTTGGGTGAGCTGAATAACGTTCAGTTCCTTAGAGTATAAACCGGCGATCTGCTCCCGGAAGCTGAGCAGGGTAATGGCTGTGAGCATGGCCATCACCAGCGAGCTGGCAATTCCCAGCCGGGAATAAAGCCGTGCATCCTGGAAACGGTGTGCCCCTGCCTCAAAGCCCACCAGAATCGTCATCGCCATTGAAAAGCTCAGTGGAACCATGTAAATCATACTTGCGAAATTCATCGCCCCTTGGTGAGCAGCGATGGTCGAGGTGTCAAAGGCACTCATAAGCAAAGTCACTGCAGCAAAGATGCTGGTTTCAAAGAAGATTGAAAACCCGATGGGAATCCCTATTTTCAATTGTTCGCCCCAGGCTCGGAGTGAAACGGAATAGCGTTTGCTGAAGACATGATAGGCAGAAAATGCCGGGTGGCGCAATATTATCCCGATGGCAATCAAGATTAAAAACCAATAGGACAGCGCTGTAGCTATTCCAGCACCCACACCGCCAAAAGCCGGAAAGCCGAATTTCCCAAAAATCAGGATATAGTTAAGCAATACGTTGATTGGCAAAGAAAGCAGCGCAATCAACATGGTAATCCGAGTTTTACCCAAGGCGTCCATAAATGAACGCAGGATCTGATAAACGAAAAGTGCCGGAATTCCAAAGGCCAGTGCGCTTAAAAATTTGTGGGCGATTTCCCGGACTCCTGATTCGAGCTTCATCAAGGAAAGGACCCCGTCCAAAATCACACTGCCTGTTAAAATAACACAAACAGCAAGAAATAGAGTTAAATAGACACCCTGTATTACTATGTGGGCGACTTCATGATTACGTCTGCCGCCGATTAAATGGGCCACAATCGGTGTGATGGCTGAAAAAACTCCGCCTAATCCGGTGCTGACCGGAACCCAGAGGCTTGAGCCGATGGCTACGCCGGCCAAATCAGAGGGACTGGCATGCCCGGACATCATGGTATCAAAAAAGGTCATTGAAAAAAGTGTAACTTGAGTGACCAGGATCGGAAAAAGTATGGAAAAAAACTGCCTGAGCTTTTCTTTAATCGAATGTGTTTGCTCCATTTCTGATAATTCCCTTCGCGTTAGGGACATTCATCTAAATACCCCATTAATTCTTTAACTTTTTGCGCGTAGCCGTGTTCCTGGGCCGAAGAGACGGTCAATATTGTTTTGGGCCGTCTGGAATTTAGTTATTAAAACACGGATTATTTCGAACACCTCCTCAAGCATTTATCATCCTTATTTACCATAACAGGGCAGGTTCAAAACAAGTGTACGGGTAATATTTCGGAGGCGACGATTCATCTCACCAGCTATAGAGGATGGGAGTCTTCTCGCCGCAAGAAGAAAAAATAAGGGAAGCCAACTGCTACAGCAATCGGCTTCTTTCGATAAAATCTGTGGTGGAGACGAGGGGGATTTTGAACTAATGAAAGACCCAGATGTCCGATACTTCGGAATTACTGAAACTATCCTTCAGTTAATCTCTTAAATCAATGTGGATACCCGAAAATAATCTCGGAAATTTATCCTTTAGTCACCCCATTACAGGATTAATGAAATACTTATCACCGATCGGATTATTGCCTTTGTTTTACTTATACATAGTGTCCATAACGGAATCAACTTCCAATTATCCATACTTAGAGAGCATTTAAGATGTCAGTCAAAAGTTGAAAATATCCCAGAAATTCCGCGAGATATGGCCTCCGTGATTTGAACAAATATCGTAATTTGGGTGGTCTATTCAAATCGGCTCTGTTACCGTAATGATGGATCCTATTTTATCAATTTAACCTGCGTGGAGCAAGAATTCTCCCACCTCGTTAGGCTATGCTTGACCCACTAAGAATCCAATTTATGGAGTAGACTTCCATGCTGCTAACGCGACACCACGGGGAATAAAAATAATGTATCCGATCTTTGGGTCGGGCAGCATCGCCCACAACGTTCACTCAATATTCCAAGGCTAGCCCACTCGATTGCGCGGGAGCTCCGCCAAACCTCCGGGCAGTACCTGAAGTGAACCAGTGGCTCCGCTGCCCCACGCAACCTTTGTGGGCTTTACCGCCTCTCCATATGATGAGTTCACTTTTGTGGGCGATGCTGCCTTCCTTTCTGGTCTATTTTTTCAGGGTAGAATAATCTGGAGCAAATTGAGTTTCATTTCCGACCGTGGCCAAATCTCTCGATTTTGAGAGCCACTTTGGGTAGACTTGACATTGGAACCTTAATGAGTCGAGGGATGAGGTTACTGGGAAGATTATTTTGGGATAAGCTTCATCCTTTAGAACTATCTATACCAAAGAAACGATATAACTTCATATTTATATAACAAAGCCATACCGTTCTTATACTGTGTTGTAGCCTAATCTGTACGAAAAAAGCATCGCATTTTCCGTGAACAGTGTGACCAGACACATAAACAATGTGAGAAGTTGCTTTAAAGGCAGCACCCGATAACTTTGCAGGATAGCATCCGCCCTCAAATCAAGTCTTTTCTAAGGTTAATGAAAGTAGATCAGAGGAGTCATTGTATTTTCCGAAGAGGTGGCTCGGTGAGCTCCTTCAGAACAGCGGAGCTCTGGAACCGTAATAGTCATGTCGATAAGTACTTATAATGTTTAAGTACCGTATTGAGTTCATTTAGGCCTTTCCATAGGACTTTTGCGCCAGGCTCCCCATCCCCTTTGCGTCCAAGGAAACCACCAAGTTTCGCTAAATAAGATACAGCCTCTTTAATCGTTGGAACGGTCTGGGGAACAGTCAACGTTCGATTGGCTATACAATACAAGACTTTCCATTCCTCTTCCTCCAGGAACATGGTACACGACTCCTCTGGGTATTGTCTGGCAAGGTAGGTCATACCCAAGATGCGAACCGATATAATCGAATAGACTAGGATTAACTTTTGTAGGCGTTCTGCTGTCCGGTGTTGTAAATGTTCGATGTTACAGCCACTTTTCAAAATGTAGTGGAATCGTTCAATCTTCCATCGGTGTATATACCAGTTTACCTTTTCGACGGCCTCATCCAAGTTGGAGATGTCCATGCTGGTAGCCAAGTACCATTCGATGGGTTCTACATCATTAGAAGGATTGAGTTCTTGAATATGTACAATCGATAAGGTTATATTGCTGTTATTAATAAATTTTTTAGGTGTATTCATGGGAGCTTGTATCGTTACTCGACTGTATCGGATTTCGAGGGTTGCTTCCCGCTTGGGTAGATTCCTACGTGTATCTCTGGGAATTTCAACGGAGATTTGACCCGCTGGCTGTTCATTTTTAACTTTATCAAACAACTTACAGGCTTCTGTTGTCATTCGATTCTGAACTACGCGCACCAAAAAATCTTGTTGGTTCGCAATGACATGATTAAAAAACTCATAGACATCCGCTTCGCGATCTCCAACATGAACTAAACGGATATCGTTTGGAATACCTATTTGACTATTGTTCATGCTTTTAAGCCATTTATAGCTTTCCTTTTCTTCAATTGGCTTCAGACGTTTCTCGACACGTTTACCGCGTTCCTCTGGGGGGCGTGTCCATATGAATTGATCCAAGAGTCCAAGCGCAATCCCTTTAGGGGTCACGGCAAGCGCGGAATGTACAATTAATCCTCTATTGTCGGGGCCTGCACCAAAATCGCCTAATCCTTCGGTCTTTTTATGAGAGGTGTAATTGAGCGTAGTGGTGTCCTGAACCGCTAAAATGATGAGCTCGCCACTCTCTTTCATTTTCTGGATCGTAGCTTTCTGGTGCGCCTGTAATACGACAGCTTCGGTCACTTTTTTGTTATCAATCAGGCGGTACATCGCTTTGCCTCCGCTTTACTATTGCTTGCTCCTGCAATGGATTCGCCGATTTTTCTGGACAAGGTGATCGTCGAGCGAATGAAGCGTTTGATGGTTCTCCCACAGTTGATTCCCAGGTTCCTGAACTCTTCAAAGGCCCAATGTGTTTCGTCGATACGTTCTATAGTTGATAACATGATTAGATTCACCTGCCATAGACATACTTTTGCCAGAGCGATTCACGTCAGCCTTTGGTTTATGATGTTTCACGAGTCAGCACCTTACGCACGTCCGGAATGAGCGGATAAAGATAGACGTCTTTAATAGGAACTTGCAAAATACGGTCAGTATCGTTGCGGCTTCGGCCTTGGGTCTGCCCTGCACATATCCAGTTCGCGGCGCGGTAGCAGGTACCTCGGAAACGGTCCTGTTCGACAAAGGTCTCCAGCAAATAAATGGGATGACCGTACTTTTGAAGCCAGTCATTGCTGATGCGCCTTGCAATCCTCGCTAGCAAGTGACTGGCTAAATGGGGAACCTGAACCCACGGAAGGACGAGAAACCTCATGTTGTTGGTTATGCAGGACAAATAATCTTCACGTAAGTTTGGCTTCCAACCGATCCACACATCGCGGGAAGAGACTTTCCAAGCAGCGGAACCAAAGAGCAAACAGGCAAGCGGGCGCTGCCAACGATCGTAAACCATATATTTCATAGTCTCACCGATCGTGCCGTTAAAGCCAAGATAATGGTACTCTGAAAGGAAATGTTTGAATAATTGAGATGATTCTGTGTCACGAACCACATCGATTTGCAAAGGGATAAGCTCACGCAGTGAGCAGACGATGTCCGTTGTCGAATGAGCAACAGTTTTTCGGATACGAACCGAATTCCCAACGCAAACAGAGCGAGCAGCAGGCAAACGAAGGTAACCAAGCCGTTCCAATTTAAGAAGCATCGTACGACAGGCCATGTCTTTGAGCTTACCTTTAGCATTTACCCAATTCCATGCTGCGCATATTTCTTGTGATAGTCGGCTGCGATGCCAATCCGAATGCTCCGAGATTAGTCTACAAATCCAATCGATATCTTCTTGGCTGAGATTTCTTCCTTGAATCTTCATAAGTCAAGTATACAAAAAAATTCCTGCTGAGTCCAGCAGAAATTTTAAAGTGCGTAAACTTTGGGAAACCAAATGGCTCCGTCCATTAATTGGCAATGTTGTGGGTCAAGCATAGCCTCGTTAGGTGGGGGATGAATCGCGACCTTCGTTCTTCGCCAGATACTCTATAGCTAACTTCTCCAATATCTTACTAACGTC
>Ga0074193_1003524_pt1 | contig 11333 bp, 7 predicted proteins | sample EPASupsiteHSE605_FD_64523 | JGI IMG/M metagenome (GOLD analysis project Ga0074193, IMG submission 64523) | Bioremediated contaminated groundwater from EPA Superfund site, New Mexico - Sample HSE6-05 | ecosystem: Environmental > Aquatic > Deep subsurface > Groundwater > Contaminated ...
GTAGAAATGGTAATGCCGGGAGATAACATTCGGATGACTATTGAATTAATAATTCCGATTGCTATTGAAGAAGGGTTGCGTTTTGCGATTCGAGAAGGCGGCCGGACCGTGGGTGCTGGAGTGGTAACCGGAATTATTATGGACTAGGATTGGATTCTTACTTTTGCCCATTGGCTAAGTGCAATATTTTAAATATACTTATTGGAGATTAGGATCAAACCATAATATCATGGGGTGCTTAATAACGCTTCCCATGATATTATGTTACATGTATCCTAAAGCATGAATATTTATGTTTAATATAAAAGTAATAATTAGGATTAAAAAATGGAGAAAATTGGGACACTATTAATATAATTTATTGCGGACAAACGCCAATAGCATTCTATTGACAGGTACGCTTTGATTATGCTACATTTAAAGGGTGTTAGTTTGCTCCAGGGAGGTGTTAGAGGTGCGTGTTGGAGTGACTCTAGCGTGCGCTGATTGTAAGCGACGAAATTATTCCACTAACAAAAACAAGAAGAATGATCCTGACCGAATAGAAATGAAGAAATACTGTAAGTTCTGCAAGGCTCATACTTCGCATAAAGAGACCAAGTAGGATCTGAGGATGTGAACTGAATGACCAATGTAAAGCGTATTGAAGCAAACAAATGGAGTGAAATCCGAGATAAGAGTACGGGCTTTATACGTAATGTATTGGCGGAATTGAAAAAGGTACACTGGCCGAACCGGAAAGAACTTATCACTTATACCTGTGTAGTTTTGCTAGCGGTGGCTTTTATATCTGCGCTTATCTGGGTAGTAGATTCCGCTTTGAGTTTTTTATTAGATCAATTGCTTAAAGCTGTTGGAAAATAGAGGTATTAATAGTATTTTAGGATCAACTGCGGAGAGTAATTAATAAAAGATGATAGAAGCTAGTGTCCAAACAGTTTAAATGGAACTAGCTGATAAACTGAGGTGGCGTGGTGCAAGCGAATCCGGTTTTCCAAGGGGGTGAGGGGCCTAGCGTGGAAAGGGTCCCTTGTATTATGGAAGAAAAGAATTGGTTTGTGATACATACGTATTCAGGCTACGAGAACAAGGTCAAAGCCAATTTAGAAAAACGAGTTGAATCGATGAACATGGAGGATAAGATCTTTCGAGTTCTGGTTCCCATGGAAGATGAGATGGAATTCAAGAATGGGAAGAGGAAGTTGGTAAAGAAAAAGATCTTCCCTGGGTATGTCTTGGTGGAAATGGTTATGACTGATGATTCGTGGTACGTTGTACGAAACACCCCGGGGGTGACTGGTTTTGTAGGAACTGGTTCCAAGCCGATTCCGTTAAGGCAGACAGAGGTCGGAGATATTCTGCGACAGATGGGATTAGAAGAGGCTAAACCGAAGATTGTATTTTCGGTGGGAGAAATGGTACGCGTTATAGACGGACCTTTCCAAAATTTCGAAGGAATTATTGGCGAAATTTATCCCGAAAAGGGTAAAGTTAAAGTGCTAATATCTATGTTTGGTAGAGAAACGCCTACTGAACTAGAATTTATCCAGGTTCAAAAGATATAGAAGTGGGAGGGCTTTGCCCGCTAACCACATTTTAGCTCAAAGGAGGTGTAAATAATGGCCAAAAAAGTAGTCGGTCTGGTTAAATTGCAGATTACGGCTGGAAAGGCAACACCTGCTCCGCCAGTAGGCCCAGCTCTAGGTCAACACGGAGTTAACATAATGGCCTTTTGTAAGGACTATAATGAGAAAACTGCTGCACAAGCAGGCTTGATAATTCCCGTTGAGATAACCATTTATGAGGACCGATCTTTTACTTTCGTATTAAAAACACCGCCAGCAGCGGTGCTGCTAAAAAAAGCCGCCGGGATAGAAACGGCTTCCGGCGAACCGAATAAGAAAAAAGTCGGCAAAGTTTCTCCAGACAAGGTTAAAGAAATTGCCGAGATAAAGATGAAAGACCTCAATGCCGCAGATATAGAGGCAGCTATGCGTATGATAGAAGGAACAGCCCGTAGTATGGGAATAGAAATAGTATCATAAGCAATCAATTGTGAAGAAAAGCAGATGTGGGAGGAAATCTCCGTTATTACCACAGGAGGTATTTAATCATGAAGTTTAGAGGAAAAAGCTATCAAGACGCTATGAAGCAGTTTGATCGAGCAAAATTCCATGAAGTGGACGAGGCCTTGGAATTAGTTAAAAATATGGCCCGAGCAAAATTTGATGAAACAGTTGAATTAGCCGTCAAATTGGGAGTTGACCCTCGGCATGCGGACCAGCAGATTCGTGGAGCCGTAGTATTACCACATGGAACCGGCAAAACCAAGAGTGTTTTAGTATTTGCTAAGGGCGATAAGGCTAAAGAAGCAGAGCTGGCCGGGGCAGAATTTGTGGGAGCTGAGGACGTAATTGCGCAGATCCAAGCTGGTTGGTTTGGTTTTGATGTGGCTGTAGCCACGCCCGATATGATGGGTATGGTGGGCAAGCTAGGTAAGTTACTTGGACCAAAAGGGCTAATGCCCAATCCCAAGACCGGCACCGTTACGTTTGATGTGGAAAGAGCCATTCGAGAGGTGAAGGCTGGGAAGATTACTTATCGAGTGGATAAAACCGGTATTGTGCATGCTCCGATTGGCCGGGTATCCTTTGATATGAGTAAGCTCAAAGAGAACTTCCAGACCCTTATGGAAGTTTTGATTAAAGCTAAACCGGCTGCAGCGAAAGGTCAATACCTTAAGAGTGTGGTCATATCTTCATCAATGGGACCTGGAATTAGGATCAATTCCTTAAAGGTAATGGATTAGATTTATTGAAATCAAAATAGATGATCTGTTTAATTTAATATTGTAGGACTGTAGACAGCAGGTGTGATTTCTAAACGAAATCACCTAAGGAACCGGGACCCAATATTCGCCTGCCGAGGTTGGTAAAGTTTCTCCGCCAGAATTTTTTCTGGTGCTTGAGCGTGGAGAGAATTTTTTTGCCGGGCCTCTGCTGTGTGCAGGGGTTTTTGTATTTAAGGTTTAAGAAGAAGTAGCTGCTCTTCATAAGGAGCGCAACTGATAATATTGTTTTATTAAGGAGGTGAAGGAAAGAATGCCTAACCTCGAGGTCAAACAGCAAATCGCCCAAACACTTAGTCAGAAGATGGCTAATTCAAAGTCAGTGATTCTGGCAGATTATCGGGGCTTAAAGGTTTCGGAAATTACCCAGCTTAGGGCTGAATTGCGTAAAGCCGGTGTTGAGTTTCGAGTAGTAAAGAATACCATTACTAGCTTTGCAATTCGAGAAATAGACCTTCTCGATTTGGAATCTTATCTTAAGGGACCAACAGCTATAGCTTTTGGGCTTAATGATCCAGTCGCTCCAGCGAAAGTTTTAGTTGAGTTCGCGAAGACTCATAAAAATCTTAAAATTAAAGCTGGGGTAGTTGAAGGTCAGGTTATAGGTGTTGACGGGGTTATAGCGCTTGCTGAACTGCCGTCTCGCGAGGTTCTGCTGGCTAAAGTTGTGGGGATGTTCCAGGCTCCTATTACTAATTGGGTCAATGTACTGCAAGCTCCGATTAGTAGTCTGGCTAGAGTACTGGATAGTATTCGTAAGCAAAAAGAAGAGGCTGCCTAAATTAGATAATATATTTTATGATGTCATATTTAAGGAGGTAGAATAAAATGAGTAAGGTCAATGAAGTTTTAGAAATAGTAAAGGGCATGACCGTAATAGAACTGTCTGAACTAGTTAAGGCATTTGAAGAAGAATTTGGGGTTACAGCAGCAGCTCCGATGGCTATGGCAGCGGGTCCAGTTGCCGGTCCAGCCGCAGCTGAGGAAGAAGTTCAAACCGAGTTTGACGTAATTCTAACCAGTTTTGGTGAGAAAAAGGTCGAGGTTATCAAGGTAGTACGAGCACTTACCGGATTGGGTCTTAAGGAAGCTAAAGATTTAGTAGAGGCTGCTCCTAAAGCCGTTAAAGAGAAAATTGGTAAAGAAGATGCTGAAGCGGTAAAGGCAAAACTGATCGAAGCTGGCGCATCAGTTGATATTAAGTAGATTGGTCAAGAAATAATGTTTCCAAAGTACCTATGCAAGACAGGGGCACTCTTGAGTCTTAGGTTTAGGAGTGTCTCTTGCCTTTTGTTAAAGTCTTATCGATTAATAAATTAAGATTCTATGTTTTTATATAGAATTAATTAATTAAACAATTTCTAACTTGACAAAGGAGTACTATTCTGGTAACATTTTCGAATGGGATCTTTTGTAAAGGAAATTTTTTGGTTAAAACTAAGTTATAAAAACAAACCTATTATGTATAATAATGGAGTAAATGGTAAGACTACTTAAATAGCTCGATTGTTGGTTGTGAAAAGAAGCGAGGTGTTACATTGCCTTGCTTTTAACTGTTCTGATGAATTAGGGTGGTCCACCAACTTGATAAGGGGTGAGGTCTTTTTATGGTGTATCCTATCGAGGTAGGAAACCGAACACGGTGGAGTTATGCCAGAATTGACGAGGTTCTGGATATGCCGAACCTAATCGAGGTACAACAAAACTCATACCGCTGGTTTCTAGAATCGGGTTTACAAGAGCTGTTTCGTGATATTTCTCCCATTCAGGATTTTACAGGGAATCTGGTCCTGGAATTTGTTGGCTATAGCCTTGGTGAACCCAAATACTCGGAGGAGGAATCAAAGGAAAGGGACGTTACTTATGCAGCTCCATTGCGGGTAAAAGTGCGACTGCTAAATAAAGAAACCGGTGAAGTTAACGAGACGGATGTATTTATGGGTGATTTCCCAAAAATGACGGAAAAGGGAACCTTCACAATTAATGGTGCGGAGCGGGTTATTGTTAGTCAGTTAGTACGTTCGCCGGGAGTCTATTTTAATAAACAAGAAGATGCCGCTAGCGGGAAGCCGATCTTTGGTGCAACTATTATTCCCAATCGGGGAGCATGGTTAGAATTTGAGACGGATGTAAATGACAATATTTTTGTGCGGGTTGATCGAACTCGAAAATTACCAGCCACAGTTCTGATTAGAGCATTGGGGTATCCTACGAATGCCCTTATTCAGGAGCTTTTTGGTGATAATGAACATATTAGAATAACCTTGGAAAGAGATAGCACAGAAACAGAAGCTGATGCACTTGTGGAGATTTACAAGCGTTTGCGACCCGGTGAACCTCCAACTGTTGATAGCGCTCGTTCTCTCTTAGGATCACTTTTTTTTGATGCTAAACGATATGATTTGGCCAATGTAGGTCGGTATAAGTTAAATAAGAAATTGGGAATGAATGTACCCCAAAGTCAGCGTACTTTAATAAAGGAAGATATTATTGAAGTGCTTACTTACTTGTTGGGTCTAATGAAAGGCGAGGGCTTGGTAGATGATATTGATCATCTAGGCAATCGTCGGCTTCGTTCTGTAGGGGAACTTCTCCAGAACCAATTCCGAATCGGTCTTTCTCGAATGGAACGGGTAGTTAAGGAGAGAATGACTATTCAGGACATGGAGGTCATTACTCCCCAAGTCTTAATAAATATTCGGCCAGTGGTAGCAGCGATAAAAGAATTTTTTGGTAGTAGTCAGTTATCTCAGTTCATGGATCAAACGAATCCTTTAGCTGAATTGACGCATAAGCGACGTTTAAGTGCCTTGGGCCCTGGGGGATTAAGTCGGGAACGGGCCGGTTTTGAGGTGCGGGATGTACATCATTCCCACTATGGACGAATGTGTCCTATTGAAACTCCTGAAGGTCCTAACATTGGCTTGATTGGCTCTTTAAGCACGTTTGCCAGAATTAATGAATATGGCTTTATAGAAACGCCCTATCGAAAAGTTGATCCGGAAAGTGGCATTGTAACCGGTGAAATTGTTTATCTATCCGCGGACGAGGAAGATAAGTATATTGTTGCCCAGGCGAATGCACTCTTGGACAAAGAGGGTCGTTTTATTCATAAACGAGTTAATGCCCGGCATGGCAGTGAAATTCTGGAGGTGCCGGCTGACCGCGTGGAATACATGGATGTATCTCCGAAGCAGTTAGTAAGTATCGCTACTGCATTAATTCCCTTTTTGGAACATGACGATGCCAATCGAGCCTTGATGGGTTCAAATATGCAACGTCAGGCAGTACCGTTATTACGGACTGAAGCCCCTGTAGTGGGTACCGGTATGGAATATAAAGCAGCTTTAGATTCGGGAATAGTGGTATTGGCTAGGGAAAATGGAATTATAGAACGAGTCTCCGGAAATGAAATAGTGGTTCTTACTGATCGGGGCGAAAAAAATTACCATAAGCTTTTAAAATTTAATCGGTCCAATCAGGGTACTTGTGTAAATCAGAAACCGATTGTCGTAAAAGGGCAACGGGTTAAGGCCGGACAAATAATAGCGGATGGCCCTTCAACGGACAAGGGTGAATTGGCCCTGGGCCGTAATGTTTTAGTAGCATTTATGCCTTGGGAGGGTTATAACTACGAAGATGCGATCCTGATTAGTGAAAAGATGGTAAAAGATGATTACTTTACTTCTATTCATATAGAGGAATATGAATGCGATGCCCGGGATACTAAGCTGGGCCCTGAGGAAATCACCCGAGATATTCCTAACGTTGGGGAGGATCAATTAAAAGACTTAGATGATCGGGGCATTATTAGGGTTGGTGCCGAAGTCCGTCCCGGGGACATTTTGGTCGGTAAAGTTACTCCCAAAGGTGAAACGGAACTAACGGCCGAAGAGCGATTGTTGCGAGCTATTTTTGGGGAGAAAGCGCGCGAAGTAAGAGATACTTCTTTACGGGTCCCACATGGAGAATCGGGTAAAGTAGTAGATGTAAAGGTTTTTTCCCGGGAAAATAGTGACGAACTAGCTCCAGGTGTTAATCAACTGGTTCGAGCCTATATTGCTCAGAAACGGAAAATATCCGAAGGGGATAAAATGGCTGGCCGGCATGGTAACAAGGGAGTAATATCTCGTATTCTTCCTGAAGCAGATATGCCATTTATGCCGGATGGAACCCCAATTGAAATTGTTCTTAATCCTCTGGGGGTACCTTCTCGGATGAATATTGGACAGGTATTAGAGTGTCATCTGGGGTGGGCCGCCAAAACCTTGGGATACTCCGTGGCAACGCCAGTTTTTGATGGAGCCAATGAGGAGGATATTCGAATAGCCTTGGAAAGTGCCTACCGGGTAAGAAGGAATGAATCGCCTAGAGATCTAGAAGTCGAAAAGCACTTGCAATACCTTCGTTCGGAAAAGCGCTTAGGAAAAGGACAATATTCACAGGCAATCAAGGGTAATGAAGTGATGCCGATTGACTCAGCTCAGGAGGCCAAGAATAGAAGTATTTTTGTCGATGTAAGTAAGACCCTCCTTCGTGATGGTCGAACCGGTGATACTTTTGATAATCCCATAACGGTTGGTTATGTATATATGTTGAAGCTTGCTCATTTAGTGGATGATAAGATACATGCCCGTTCAACCGGACCTTACTCACTGGTTACGCAGCAGCCATTAGGCGGCAAAGCTCAGTTTGGAGGACAGCGTTTTGGGGAGATGGAGGTTTGGGCTCTTTATGCTTATGGAGCGGCCTATACTTTGCAGGAGATTCTAACGGTTAAATCTGACGATGTAGTAGGTAGGGTTAAAACCTATGAAGCTATCGTTAAGGGAGAGAATGTTCCTGAACCGGGGATCCCAGAGTCGTTTAAGGTACTTATTAAAGAGCTTCAGAGTCTATGTCTGGATGTTAAAGTCCTATCAGACAATGATGAAGAAGTTGAAATACGTGAACATGAACTAGATGAGGATATTAACGAAGCAGCTCGGGAATATGGGTTGGATAACTTCCAGGGTGATGATAGTCGTCCAGGAGGCGGCGAAACAGATGATAGCGTTGAACCTAGTGAATACGAAAACGATTATGAGGAAGAACCAACGGACGAGGACGAAGTTTTAGTATCAGAGGAATTCCCTAAGACTGGTGAAGCAGATATTTCAGAGGACCATAAGGATTATGTAAAGTATATTGATGGCAATGCCGTTCCCGAAGAAGAGTTTTAAGCTAGAGGGGGAGAGGCGCTCGTGTTAGACGTAACTAATTTTGACCGCATGCGGATTCGATTAGCGTCCCCGGAGCAAATCCGGGCCTGGTCCAGTGGCGAAGTGAAAAAGCCAGAAACGATTAATTATAGAACTTTAAAGTCAGAACGGGAAGGTTTGTTCTGTGAAAAGATTTTTGGCCCCACCCGGGACTGGGAGTGTCATTGCGGTAAATATAAACGGGTAAGGTACAAGGGAGTTATTTGTGATCGCTGTGGTGTAGAGGTAACCCGATCCAAGGTTCGTCGGGAGAGATTGGGACATATTGAACTGGCAGCCTCAGTTTCCCATATCTGGTATTTCAAGGGGATACCTAGCAGAATGGGGTTATTGCTGGACATGTCCCCGCGGTCGTTGGAAAAAATTTTATATTTTGTTGCTTATGTGGTTATTGACCCTGGCGATGTTCCATCTTTAGCTAAAAAACAATTATTAACTGAAAATGAGTACCGAGATTTACGGGAGAAGTACGGACAGAGCTTTTATGCCGGCATGGGAGCAGAGGCCGTTAAAGAATTATTGGATCAGATTAATCTGGAAGAACTAACTGATGAACTTCGGCAAGAACTAAAAGTAGTCAGTGGACAGCGTAAAATCAGAGCCATTAGAAGGCTTGAAGTTGTCGAGGCTTTCAATAAATCCGGGAATCACCCGGAGTGGATGATCATGGATGTTATTCCAGTGATTCCACCGGAACTTCGCCCCATGGTTCAATTAGACGGCGGTCGTTTTGCTACTTCAGATTTGAATGATTTGTACAGACGGGTAATTAATCGAAATAATCGGTTGAAGAGGCTTTTGGATCTAGGGGCTCCGGATATTATCGTGCGTAATGAAAAACGGATGCTTCAGGAAGCCGTTGATGCTCTAATTGACAATGGTCGTCGAGGACGCCCAGTGACCGGGCCTGGAAATCGACCGCTCAAATCTTTAAGTGATATGTTGAAGGGCAAACAGGGTCGATTTCGGCAAAATTTGCTAGGTAAAAGGGTAGATTATTCCGGACGTTCGGTAATTGTGGTAGGTCCTAATCTGCGACTTAATCAATGCGGGCTGCCTAAAGAAATGGCCCTGGAATTGTTTAAGCCCTTTGTGATGAAAAGATTAGTCAATGAGGGTTATGCTCATAACATTAAGAGTGCCAAACGGATGGTGGAACGGGTTCGCAATGAAGTTTGGGATGTCCTGGAAGACGTGATTTTGGAACATCCTATCTTTTTGAATCGGGCTCCAACTCTGCACCGCCTGGGAATTCAGGCCTTTGAACCGGTACTGGTGGAAGGTCGGGCGCTGCAACTTCATCCTTTAGTCTGTACGGCTTATAATGCGGACTTTGATGGAGACCAAATGGCGGTCCACGTGCCTCTTTCTACTGAGGCTCAAGCAGAAGCGCGCCTTTTAATGTTGTCTACTAATAATATCTTAAATCCTAAGGATGGCCACCCGGTAGTTACGCCGACTCAGGATATGGTTTTAGGATGTTATTATTTAACGGTGGATAAAGAGGGGGCCAAGGGTGAAGGTAAAGCCTTTACCAGTTTTAATGAAGCTTTTATGGCCTACGAGAATAACGATATTGAACTTCAGTCCTCTGTGTTGATCAGGTATAATGGTAAACCGTTAAAGACCACGGTCGGGAGATTGATTTTCAACAATGCTTTGCCAGAAGAAATGAAGCGCAGCTTGCCCGGCGGCATTATTAATGAAATGGTAGGCAAAAAGGTTTTAGGTCGGATTGTGGAACATTGTTACCGGAAGCTGGGTAATGAGGCCACGGCTTTCATGCTCGATGAAATTAAGAAACTGGGATTCAATTATGCTACTCGGGCCGGAATTACTGTGGGGATCAGTGATATCCAGGTGCCTGGACGTAAGGCGTCTATTCTGGAAGCTTCCGGTGAAGAGGTTGATAAGATAGAGCAGCAGTTCCGTCGAGGTTTAATCACCGAAGATGAACGTTATCAAGGTGTAATAGCCATTTGGAATAAGGCTACGGAAGATGTAACTGCAGCATTGTTAGAAAGTCTGGAAAAGTTCAATCCAGTATATATGATGGCTAATTCTGGTGCTCGAGGTAACGTACAGCAGATTCGACAATTAGCCGGAATGCGTGGATTGATGGCGGACCCCTCTGGACGAATTATAGATTTGCCGATTAAGGCTAACTTCCGCGAAGGATTAACCGTTTTAGAATATTTTATTTCCACCCATGGTGCCCGCAAAGGATTGGCGGATACCGCTTTACGAACTGCGGACTCAGGATATCTAACGCGGAGATTAGTCGATGTATCTCAAGATGTAATTGTGCGTGAAGAGGACTGCATGTGGGAACGCATCGATAATCATTACGACGGTGTTGAAATTGAAGAAATCAAAGATGGTACTGAAGTTATCGAGCAGGTTCAGGAACGGATTGATGGTCGGTATCTTGCAGAAGCATTTGTGATTGAACCTTGGCAGAAAATTAATCCGGAAACCGGGGTGGTTATGGCTGAATACCCGGGAGGATATATTGAAGCTAATACTTTGGTGGATGAAGATTTGGCGTCGCGGATTGCGGACTATATGTTATACCTTAGGAGTCAAGGTAAGGAAGTTAGGCCGCGAATTCGTACTGTACAGACTTGTCGGACTCGCTACGGGGTTTGTCGAAAATGCTACGGCCGGAACTTAGCAACTGGTCATCAGGTTGAAATTGGTGAAGCTGTGGGGATAATCGCGGCCCAATCCATTGGGGAACCTGGAACTCAATTAACTATGCGTACTTTCCATACTGGTGGAGTTGCCGGAGATGATATTACTCAGGGTCTCCCCCGGGTTGAAGAGTTATTTGAGGCCCGTAAACCGAAAGGCCAAGCCGTTATTGCTGAGATCGATGGGTTTATCAAGATCATGGAGAACAAAGGTCGGCGAGAAATTGAAATAACTAACCGGGAAACTGGTGAAATTATAACCTATCATGTACCATTTGGCTCTCGGATGAAGATGGCCGATGGTCAAAAGGTAGAAGCCGGTGACGAGTTAACTGAAGGTTCGGTAAATCCCCATGATATTTTAAAAATCAGAGGGGTACGGGGGGTTCAAAACTACCTACTCCGAGAAGTTCAGCGGGTTTATCGATTACAGGGTGTGGATATTAATGATAAACATATTGAAGTTATAGTTCGGCAGATGCTTAGAAAGGTCAAAATCGAAGACCCGGGTGAGACTCAGTTGCTGCCGGG
>Ga0074193_1003525_pt1 | contig 11330 bp, 4 predicted proteins | sample EPASupsiteHSE605_FD_64523 | JGI IMG/M metagenome (GOLD analysis project Ga0074193, IMG submission 64523) | Bioremediated contaminated groundwater from EPA Superfund site, New Mexico - Sample HSE6-05 | ecosystem: Environmental > Aquatic > Deep subsurface > Groundwater > Contaminated ...
TATATATATGTTTCTTTGTTACCAATCTCTGTAACTATAAGAATATCAATAATAAAGGTGTAAATTTATTGGTAACACCCTGTTACCAATCACTAAATTCACTCGCGATTATGTACAAACCTCCCTACCTCCAGAAGTATGCCGGCAAATCCACCCGATTCACCTGTCCCGGTTGCAAGACGCCCTACAGTTTCACCCGCTACCTTGATGGTGAGACCCACCAACCCATCCACCCAACAGTCGGTCGCTGCAACCGCGAAATCAAATGCGGTTACCATTATACACCCCGGCAATATTTCTCAGATCTCAAACGCCAGGATCCTCACTTCTCAATTACACAACACCATGGATCTCCTCATTGGGATCTCCATTCACCAGTCTCACATAACCATGGTGATGCTAATTGGAATCCAAATGCCTCATCACAACCTGCACCACCGCAAACCATTTCAGATACCATCACGTCACCCTCAAATTTATCTCAACATCAGAAACCGATATCCAAGGTCTCCAATCATTTTACCACAAATCAGAAAGAACCAACAGGTCCCCATCTCTTACACACCTACCCTGAACCCAGTGAACTATTTTCTGTACCTCAACCCAACCAACCAAAAAAACATCCCGACTTTATTCCACACAAATACCTGAAACGTTCACTCTCCCTCAACTCAAACTTCGTCCGATTCCTTCGCAAACATTTTTCCGATCTGCAAATTGCTGAAGCGGCCAACAACTATCTGTTGGGTGCCACGAGAAAAAAGGAAGTAATATTCTGGCAAATTGATATCGATGGGAAAGTCCGGACCGGTAAAATCATGCAGTACAATCCACAATCCGGCAGACGCATCAAAACTGGGTATGGTGGCATTAACTGGGTTCACTACAAGCTGAAGAAATCCAATCCCTCATTCTCCGACTTCAACCTCTCTCAGTGTTATTTTGGCGAGCATCTCCTGCGCCTCTACCCGGACAAACCCGTTGCGATCGCTGAGGCAGAGAAAACCGCTGTAATAGCAAGTATGATCTACCACAACTACAACTGGCTCGCAGCCGGAAACCTCAATGGTATCAACTGTGAAAAATCAAGAGTATTGAAAAACCGCAACATCGTTCTCTATCCCGACGCCGGCTGTTATAATAAATGGAAAACAAAGGTGATTCAAATCAAAAATGACATAAATTGTCAAATCCGCATATCCGACCTCATCGAAACCCACGCATCCCCCACCCAATCAGATTCCGGCTACGATCTTGCAGACTACATCCTCGAGCAACTAGTAGAATCAAAACAAATAAAAGTATCAGCAGAAGATCCCCACTGGTACCACAAGAAACCTCAACTCTCCGGCGCACTTCATCCAACACCCCAACATCAAACCACAAACGATGCAGCTCCTCAACAAAACTCACCATCCAGCCCAACTCTACGTCAAATGATTGACCTAAACCCCTCACTATTAGCCCTGATCAATGAATTCCAATTGGTAGAATGCCAGTAACCCGGATGACAAGTCCCGGATATGTGATAAAGTATGTGACCAAGATAGGGACAAAATAATAGCACCAGCAACAATAATAGTAACGTATCACTTACAATATGTCTACTAAATTACTGTATTTTTTGATATTCATCTACTGTGACACATCTTGTTAAAAGTGAAGGTTATCTTTGCTTTGTTGATGCAGGAAATTGTTTGTAAATTTTGAATATAAAGATATTCGACTCAGTTGTATTTGAATCCAAAAAAAACATATACTGCTTTGACGAATAGAATTCTAATAAAGGTGAAGACTTTTTTTCTTATCTTTGTTTTCTTTTAAATGAACATTTTTTTGTTTCAGATGCAGCTGGAACTCTTGTGAGTCTATTCATTTTCTATGGCTCCATCCAATTTAATCCATTATCAATGTTTGGAGATAATTCCATTAATAGTGAATTGAGTATAGGATGTAACAGGAATATGGAAAGGTATTGAAATATTTACCATGGAATTAGTTGATAATAAACAAGGTCGTACAGTTGAAAGTGAGATAACCAAAAGAATCGATACTGGAACTTCTGTTTCCGTGAGTACAGGAATGTTCAGTATTTATGCGTTTTATTTTCTTCGGGATAAGTTCAAAAACATCAAAGAGCTAAATATTCTCCTCTTAAATAATTCATTTTCAAAATATCCCTTGGGATTATCATTCACTTCTGAAGATGCGTTTTGGGGAACAACAGTTGAAAGAGAGCTAAAAAGAAAATTATTATTGAGACATGCATCGGAAGAATGTGCCAGGATATTTGAAAAAAGTACCATTCGCTCGTTGTTGTCTTCAAATGCTTTTGGCTTTAAACTGATATTTATACTGAATAACAGGACCGAGTGTGTCATAAATAATGGCATGGCCGATTTCGACTCCGCAACATTGGGTCTCATTAACTCAGATGATTCACAATATCATATACTTCAAGAAGGGAATGAGAACGTTCTCCCTTTGAAAAGTATATTCAACAACGTTTGGGATGATGAATCTAAAAGATCTGACTCTACAAAATCTTTTTTAACCGAGCTTAAAAAAGGATATAAAGACTACACCCCTGATTTTCTCTATCACTTCATCCTGCACCATTTGTTTCATTACGCTATTGTCGATTTTGCTGACGATAAGATTATAAAGACAAAAACCGGTTTCAAAGACAAGGAGATCTGGCATAAGCTATACAAATTCCAGAAAGATGGTGTCATGGGTGCCATTGAGAAGATAGAAAAATATGGAGGCTGTATTATCGCTGATAGCGTTGGTTTGGGAAAGACCTATGAGGCGCTTGCTATCATAAAATATTATGAGCTGCGAAACGACCGTGTCTTGGTGCTTTGTCCCAAAAAACTGAGAGATAACTGGACAGTTTACACCCAAAACGACAAACGAAATATTTTTCTTGACGATCGTTTCAACTATGATGTATTGAACCATACCGATCTAACTCGTAAGCGTGGTAAATCCGGTATAATTGATCTGGCTGCCATCAACTGGTCCAATTATGACCTGGTTGTGATCGATGAGTCTCATAACTTTCGTAACAACAATCCGGCAAAGGGTGAAACAACACGTTATGCCCAATTGATGAATGAGGTCATCAAGAAAGGAGTGAAAACTAAACTGCTCATGCTTTCGGCCACTCCGGTAAACAATCGGTTGAATGATCTGAAAAATCAGATCTCGTTTATTACCGAGGGAAATGACTTGGCTTTTCTTGATGAAGGTATCGACAACATCTCCAGTGTAATGAAGTTGGCTCAGAAACAATTTACTGATTGGACAAAAAGCGTGGATCGGAACATTAATACTTTGTTCGATAAATTGGACAATCGCTATTTCAAACTACTGGATATGCTCACGATTGCCCGTTCACGCAAACATATTACCAAATATTATCATGCATCGGATGTGGGCAAATTTCCGACCAGGTTGAAACCGATTAATGTAAAAACAGATATAGACAAACAACATTTATTTCCTTCACTTCGCGAGATCAACAATGCCATCCGTAAAATGAATCTGGCCAACTTTTCTCCTATGTCTTATCTCAGAGCCGACAAGGTGTCCGAATATGAAGCAAAGTATGACTATCAGTTAAGCACTGGTAGTGTTTTTAAGCAAGTTGACCGTGAGGCAAGTTTGATTCATTTGATGAGAGTGAACTACCTCAAGCGGATGGAGAGTTCCATCAATTCATTTTATTTGAGTATCAAGGCCCTTCTGGAACAAGTTAATGAAAATTTATATAAGATAGACCACGTTTCAGAGATTGTCAACGAATCCATTGCAATTGAAGATGTCGATATCGAAGAGGATGATTATGAATCCTTAATAGGTAATAAAGTGAAAGTCCTTTTACAGGATATTAATCTGGCAAGGTGGAAACAGGATTTGGAATATGATCGTGATACGCTGACCAGATTAATGGAAAGCGCGAACACGATCAAGCCGGAACGTGATGAAAAGTTACAACGACTAAAACAACTCATTGCTGAAAAGATTAAGAATCCTATCAACGAAAACAATCAGAAGGTGATTGTCTTTACTGCTTTCGTTGATACGGCAAATTATCTTTACCAGGAGATTTCAAAATGGGCTCTTACCAATTTTGGTCTGTACGCATGCCTCATCAAAGGAAGTGGAACAAACAAGACAAACTTCCCTTATATAGAAAGTAAAGAGATGAATGAGCTCCTCACGCATTTCTCTCAATATTCAAAAGAGCGCCATAAAACATTCCCCGATGCAAAGGGAGAAATTGATATATTGATTGCTACGGATTGTATTTCAGAAGGTCAAAATCTTCAGGACTGCGACTTTTTGGTCAATTACGACATTCACTGGAATCCGGTACGGATCATACAGCGTTTTGGTAGGATCGACCGTTTGGGATCGAAGAACGAACAGGTACAATTGGTCAATTTCTGGCCAAACATGGAATTGAATGAGTACATCAACCTCGAAAGCCGTGTAAAAGGGAAGATGGTGTTGCTCGATATTTCAGCTACCGGTGAAGAAAACCTTATCGAGATGAATGGCAACGATGAGATGACCGATTTGGAGTACCGTCGCAAGCAACTGGAACAGCTTCAAAATACAGTATTGGATCTGGAAGATATTCAAGGTGGTATTACCATTACCGATACCAATATGAACGACTTCCGGATGGGTATTCTTGAATATGAAAAGAACCATCTTGCTGAATTACAAACTACTCCGCTGGGAATACATGCGGTAGTTGAATCGGATGATGAGGAAATTCCCCCTGGTACAGTCTTTTGTATGCGTAGCACCGTGGAGCAAAAGGGTAAAAGTCTGCTTGCACCCTATTATTTAGTCTATATGGGTGAAGATGGTACAACTATTCTTGGTTACATGCAGGGTAAACGATGTCTTGATTATCTGAAGAAACTCAGTCAGGGAAAAACTGAGATTTTAACCGAGTTGGCACAAAACCTGAAAAAGGAGACAAAGAATTATGCCAATATGTCCCGATATTCCTCTGCTTTTCAAATGGCCATAGAAAGTTTAATTGGCAAGTCTCATGAAGTAGGTGCAGCTTCCTTCTTTTCCAGCGAACTGATATCCTTGAATGCAGAGGGAGTCACTTCGCAAGGCGATTTTGATATTGTAGCATTTGTTATAGTTAAACGCAAATGATCAGTTACCTCAACATATCCGTTCAGGCATTAACTGATACACCTATCAGCAAAAAGCTATTTGCAGAGAAGACCACTCTGTCCACTGCAGAAAAACGTGTTTTGCGTGAGGATATTGAACGTATTGTGATGAAAGGCTTGTTACAAACACGCACCATTGGGATTGCTGCGTATGTTGACGATGAGTCTGCTTATGATCAGATTGTTTTTGCGCAAGTAGATATCCGAACCCTAAATAAAGTATCTGCGATAACTACCATGATTCAAAGTGCATTTCCTGTACCCATGTTTGTTATTCTGCATCATGATGACAATTATTCGGTCAATTGGTGTGTCAAGCGGATCAATCAGGCAGATAAAAGCAAACGTGTGATGGAAGAACAGCAGATGACTCGTTTTTTCTCCATCCATGAAAACAATTCTGTTATTGATAGTTGGCTTCACTCGCTCGATATCACAAAAATCAATTGTAAATCATTGAAAGAACTATTTGATGAATTAAGCAACAGACTAATGATGCTCTCCGTTTCGGATGAAGCTGGTTGTTTCATTGAAATTGAATCAGGTGGCGCTGAATATTACAAGTCTATTCTTGAAAAGTTGAATCAAAATAGATTGTTGCAGCAATCGATAATTAAAGAGTTGCAAAGTGAAACGCAATTCAATCGAATTATAAAGCTAAACACTCAGTTGCGTGAGCTGCAAGATCAAGAAATTAATTCACTTGATCGGTTAAAATGATAACGATATATAACAATCTGAAAATATTATATGTGAATTCAAGTGATCTTAATAATAACAATATAGATTATTAATATGTATATAAGTCAGTTAAGAATCAAGAATTTCAGGGTTTTCGATGAAATAATCTTATCTCTGAATAAAGGGATTAATATCCTGATTGGAGAAAACAATTCGGGTAAGACTGCGATTATCGACGCCTTAAGAATATGTTTAGGATATGGTAAATCTGATACTAATATCTATATTCAAGAGTCCGATCTTCACCTCAATACGTCAGATCCTCTTGACATAAATAGTAAAATTCAGTTTGATTTAATTTTCGAAATAGAGTCTGACATTGAGAGACACATCTTTTATGACTTTATTTCTCAAGATCCTCAAGATATTGAACGACAAACAATTCAATTCCACCTTAAATATTCATTAGAGCAGAATGGGAGAAGAATGTTTTTCAAGAGGACTGTTTGGGGTGGCGATAATGAAGGGCAACAAGTTCCATACGAAGCTCTACAAGAGATATTCTATACCTATTTAGGCCCTCTCCGTGATGCGGTAACAGGATTGAGACCTTATTCATATGATAACAAAACAGCACAACTATTTAATAAACTGACAAAGTATAAGAAAGGAAATAGTAATATTAATTTAGATGAGAATATGAAAACGAATCTGGCTGATAAATTATATAGTGTATTTGAAAGTGCAGACCATGATTGGAAATTTATATTGGATGAAGGAAAAGGAAAGGTAAATGAACATCTCCAGGGTACAGGCATTTTGAACAAGTTTCCAAGGATCGAAATGAATTATGTTGGCAGAAAGTTTTCTGATGTTGTTAAAGGAATAGAAATTAGACGACCAATATTTACAGAGCCAATAGAACCCCGACTTCAGAAATATTTTGAGATATTTCAAAATGGATTGGGAGAAAATAATCTGATTTATTCTTCAGTTGTACTTGGTGATCTTATGAATAGATGTGAAGATCAAGAACTGGAGATTTACAATGCCTTGCTTTTAGAGGAGCCTGAAGCTCATTTACATCCACAATATCAAAATACATTTTTTGAATATTTAAATACGCTAACGGATAAAGGATTACAAGTATTTGTTACTTCACACTCTCCTACAATCACAGCTAAATCTAATATAGGGAATGTGAAAGTTCTACAACGGCAAGACGATTCAGTTAAAGCATTTTGTTTCAATGCACTAAGTGAAGTCGATTACTCAAATGAAAATAAGAAACATCTTCGTAAATTTTTAGATACAACTAAATCTCAGATGTTCTTTGCTAATGGGGTAATATTGGTAGAAGGAATATCTGAAGCTATACTCTTGCCTATTTTATCAAGTAGATTTTTAAATCCACATCAAATTAACATAGAAAAGAGTGGTGTCGAAATAGTAAATATTGGAGGTGTTGCTTTTGAGCACTTTGCCAAATTATATAATCATGATGATGAGAAAAAACGTTTTTTTTCAAAGTGTGCAATTATCACCGATAGTGATCCAAAAGGAGACAAGCATGTATCCGATAGAGCTTTAAAGGCACAAGGATTAAAAAGACATAATTTAGAGGTCACTTTAGCAAACCATACTTTTGAATATGATTTGTTTGAAACCTCACAAACGAACAAAAGTATAATGCGTAGAGTGTACCGAAATATGCATCCTCAAACTGAGGATCTATTTAGTGATTTCACAGCAGAAACCTTAATGCAGAAATTAAAGCAAAATAAAGACAAAGCAGAATTTGCACTTCAACTCTGTGACGTTTTAATCACTGAACCCAATTTTGATGTACCCCTCTACATAAAAACAGCCATAGAATTTGTGGTCCCAATACAATAAAAACCATTTGATAAGTTATGTTTGATAAATTATCTCCAAGTCAACAGAATATTGTAAACTGCCCTGATAAAAGGATTGTAGTCAAGGCATGCCCAGGGAGCGGGAAAACATATTCTGTATCAGCTTGTTTTGAAAGACTGCTGAATGACAATGATTTGAACAGACATCAGGGTATTGCTGCCATTTCCTTTACCAATACGGCTTGTGAAGAAATTCGCAATAATTTAGAAAAGTTTGGAACTAAAAAAATCGGTTATCCTAATTTTATTGGAACAATTGATAGTTTTGTCAATAATTACATCTTTCTTCCGTATGGTCATTTATTAATGAGATGCCCTAAAAGGCCGGATATTGTAGGTACCGAATACAATCCATGGTTTAATTATGATAATAGACAAACAACAATAATTAGAGAGGTGGTCGTACGACGAGACTTCAATTATTATTTTGATAAAGTCTCTTTTGATCTGGATGACAATCCGTTTCCAATTATGCCACCCACATCTTATCATTTTTCTTGGAAGAAAATGATTAATATGGACGGCTCCTTTAATGCGAATATAGAAAGTATTAGAGATATGAAATGGCATCATTTTAGAAATGGAGTTGCAAATCAATCAGATGCTAATTATATCGCATTCAAAATTCTATCGCAATACCCGCAAATTGCAAGAAATATTGCACATAAGTTTCCCATACTGATAATTGATGAAGCACAAGATACAACTGCTATTCAGATGGCGATTGTGAGTGTGTTAGACCAAGCCAACATCGATACCATCTTTTTAGTTGGAGACCCTCATCAAGCCATTTTCGAATGGAACACGGCAGAACCATCCCTGTTTATGGCCAAATATAATAACCCTGAATGGACGTCTTTGGAGCTTTCTGAAAACAGACGGAGTTCAAATAATATATGTAAAGTAAATAATCGTTTTTTTGATATTGATATGACATCGGTATCCGAGGAAGATAAAGACTATCCAGCGATCCCTAAAATAATTGGTCACACAACAGATACTGAATCAATTAATGAAATAAAAGATGCGTTTATAACTGAATGCCAACTGTTGGGAATTGGCCAAAATAATTTGGCTATTACATATAGGGGAAGAAAATTTGGCGAAACCCATTTTGGATTGATTAATGAATCAGGAAATGAAAGAATAATGCCATGGACACAAGGCTATTACTATGTTCGAGACTTAGTACAAGGAAAGTATCTCATTGATATGGGTATGTATAAAAAGGGGTTCTCATTGATTGAACGAGGTTATCATAAGATGCACGAAGGACAATTATACATTTCCACAGAGTTAATAAAAAGCAAGATCAAAAGTTCAGGGTTTAGAAATTATAGGGACACTTTATTTCAGTTTATCCAAAAATTACCCAAAACCAATTGTACATTATTTAGGTGGATAGAATTATCGAGAATAAATGGTCTTAATTTTCTGATAAATAGAAATAATGCAAATATCAATATTTCAAATATTTTTCATGTAGAGAATACGGCATATGCTGATATTCCTAAGTTTTTCAAAACAATTCATTCTGTAAAAGGGATGACATTGGAAGCCATTTTGGTTTTTTTATTAAAAAAAGATCATTCTAATTATGTTACGCTTTTAAAACAGAATTATAACGAATTGACTTCTCAAAATCAAGAACAGTTGAGAATTGTATATGTAGCATGTACTCGCCCAAAGAAATTATTATGGATAGCTGTGCCGACAGAAGATGTTGAAATTTGGAAGAATAAATTGACAAACAATTCATAGCGACTCTTTAGAAATACAAAAAAACCTCGATTTGCTAAAAAATGACACGAAAATGTTAATAGTCATAAATGTAATTAGTTGAAAAATAAAAAAATATTTTTAACTTGAATTTTGTACATGTGTACATTAACAGCAGAAAATTATTTACTTTGATATAAAAAAACTATATAAATGAATAATATAAACATACCACAAGCCGAAAGCAAAAGTACTGATTTGATTCAAGAAAACATCGAGCAACTGAAACATATCTTTCCCGAAGTAATCAAAGAAGGTCGGGTAGATTTCGAAGCGCTGAACGACTTATTGGGTAATTATGCGGATGCGTCTGAGGAACGGTTCTTCCTCAACTGGGCAGGTAAAACCAATGCCCGCCGCGAGGCACAAAAGCGCAGTACAGGAACGTTGCGTCCCTGCCCCGAAGAGAGTGCAGACTGGGATACCACAGATAACCTTTATATTGAGGGCGATAATTTGGAAGTACTTAAACTGCTTCAAAAGAGCTACCATAATCAGATTAAGATGATCTACATTGATCCGCCTTACAATACTGGTAAGGACTTCGTCTATAAGGACAACTACGCTGATAATATGAAAAATTATCTGGAATTGACCGGGCAGAATAAAAAGATTTCAACCAATACGGAAACCGAAGGGCGATATCATTCCAATTGGCTCAATATGATGTATCCACGGTTGAAGCTGTCTCGAAACTTACTTACAGACGGTGGCGTGATTTTTATCTCGATGGATGATAATGAGGTCGCCAATTTGAGAAAGATTTGCGATGAGATTTTTGGAGAAGATAATTTTGTGGCACAAATTTCAGTTCAAAGCAATCCTCGTGGTCGGCAATCTGATACATTTATGGCATCAGTACATGATTATCTATTAATGTATGCCAAAAATCTAAGAGAGTGTTCTATCAATGGGGCACCATTGTCTGATGATCAAAAAAGTGAATTTTCTTTTGTGGATGAAAATGGATACTATCGACTATTAGGATTACGCCAAAGAGGTTCGGCCTCACGTCGTGAGGATAGACCAGAGATGTACTTCCCTATATATGTCAATCCCAATGATGGAAAAGTATATTTGGAAAAGGAAACTGGTTATATGGAGGTTTTTCCACGAAAATCAGATGGAACAGACGGTCGATGGATGTGGGGGAAAGTAAAATGTGAAACAGACATATCCTTTCTTGTATCAAAAATGATAGAACACCGTGGAGAATATGATATTTTTATTAAGGACTATCTTAACCGAGGAGAAAGTGAACGAACCAGAAAGTATAAAACGATTTGGGATGACAAGAAATATAACAATCAATTCGGTACACAAGAGGTGAAAGCTCTTATTGGAGATGTATTTACCTTCCCAAAATCATCAAAATATTTGTGTGATATCATTCGGATGGGAAGTATTATTGATGATAAATCTGTCATCCTCGACTTCTTCTCCGGCTCCGCCACCACTGCTCACGCCGTGATGCAGCTCAATGCTGAAGACGGCGGCAATCGTAAATACATTTGTGTACAACTTCCGGAACCTACTCCTGAAGACAGCGAAGCACGCAAGGCAGGTTACAACACCATCCCCGAAATAGCCAAAGAGAGAATTCGTCGTGCGGGGAAAAACATTGTGAAAGAACAGGAAGAAAAAGCTGGGAAAGAGGGTGGTTTGTTTGCTGAAGAGAGGGAGAGACTTGACATTGGCTTTAAAGTGTTTAAACTCGACAGTTCAAATATTAACACTTGGGACA
>Ga0074193_1003529_pt1 | contig 11302 bp, 7 predicted proteins | sample EPASupsiteHSE605_FD_64523 | JGI IMG/M metagenome (GOLD analysis project Ga0074193, IMG submission 64523) | Bioremediated contaminated groundwater from EPA Superfund site, New Mexico - Sample HSE6-05 | ecosystem: Environmental > Aquatic > Deep subsurface > Groundwater > Contaminated ...
TCAATAGTTTTCCCTGTGACGTCAAAATATTTGTTATGCGTTCGTTGCGATTATATACCACTTGTCCCGACAAGAAACAATTCTGCCGTTTCGGCATAGCCCATAACCATATTAAGGTCAGATAACGCTGACACTGTGCTATCAGATATATAAACAACATACTTTTGAGAAGTTGGGTTGAATGTATCAGTATATGGCTGCCATACATCCTTGTATATAGTGCCTGAGTAATATCCGGTATAGTCATTATACCAAACAATATCCGGTATCCATGCGGTAACAGTCCTGGAAGCTGTACCCGAAAATGTCCAATTTCTTAAAAAGCTATGGTAATAAATTTTATCCTTTGTACAATAGGAGCTTCCTGTACCTACTCTGGACTCTTGGATGGAAGAAATCCAGAATAAATCAATCGAAAAAGAAGAAGAACAGCAATCTAAGAACGGTATAAGGAAAATCAAGCTATGAGTTTCAAAGGGGTCTGACTATCATAAGTTTTCTGTAAATGAAATCCGCTATTGCTTGTTTTATATCAACTGTAATTATAAAGGAAGTTGAACTCTTTTTAAAAATTCGTTATCATCACTTACTGTTATAAAATCCATAAATGGATTAGCCTTATAAAATATCGGTTTTTTCTTCCAATCAAGCATTGCTTGAAAATATACCTCTTGACCTGTTCGTGTATCTTTTCTATATTTGCGATATTTCAGTAAAGTATCATCTCCATATGGTTCATCCGCAATATATCTTCCAATATATTTATGTTCGCTTTCCCGTACCAATATTGTGTCTATTTCACAATTTTTACTCCTAATTTCTCCATTATCAAATCGGTGCAATAGGAGCACTTGTATTACATTAGGTAAGTTTTCTATTTTATCTGTTGCTTCGATGAAAACCACCGAGTGGTTGCTATCAGGTGAATCATTCATTTTTTGTTGATATGCCAGCAACTTATGTATTCTATTATCAACATAGTTCTTCTTAGGATACTCCTTTTTGAGTTTACACAAAAAAGCATCAAATGAAGCGGTAACAAAATCAAAAATATCATTCAGATAGGTGGTGATATTCTGCTTATCATGTTGAACATCTTTCCTGAAAAACGGATTGATTTCCGACGAGTTATTACCTCCAAATAAATCTAAGGAAACCTTCAGATAAATATCACAGGTATGCTTTGTACGATTGTTAAAAGCATCAATATAATTATATTCGCGAGTTAAATTTATCTTATTATACCAAGCTGACATATTAGAAAAATCTTGTGAATAGGTCTGTTGGTTAAAAACTTTATGCATTGCAGGAAAATCCACGCTATCAACTTTTTTAGCTTTATTAGCAAGCAAAGCTACATTTGCAATTTGCGACATACAATCAAAAGAATTTCTTACATATTGAAAAAAGTCTTTTGTTAACTTATCAAGAAGAAACGAAGATGATATTTCAACATTGAAAACTTTCAGTTGATGTACAGGAAGATTATCAGTAGTTATTGATACACTTTTTACCTCGCTTTTCTGGCTAAGAAATTCAGAGAACAAGGCGTTCTTCCAATCTTCGTGTTCCTTAGACATTCCCGCAATTAGGTCCAAAATGACCATTTTGCAATATTCCGCAGTTTCAATAATTTTAGCAGTATTTACAACAAACTGCCAAGCGTCATAAACATTATTATCATATAAATCATTTTGAAGCGTATCATCAATCGTCATCTCATGTCACTCCTAACTCTTTGCTAAACTTCTGATTATTAACCTTACACAACCATCGTTTTATTGATATTAGTAGCCAATATAAGATTTCTTTATAATGACACTCAATCTACCATTGATAATAAGATACACCATCCTTTGTAATTGGTTGTTTTATATAGCCATTTCCTTCAACAGATATTTTCCCATTACCTGATTTAGCTCCGCCGAAGACACCCTTAACAATCACCGTTCCGTTATTAGCCAATGTTCCAGTTAATTTACCACCTTCTTCAACAATGACAGTGCTGTTATAATCTAAATTAGTAGTACCATAAAGTTCGCCATGTATTACTAATAAAGCATTATTCCCCAAAGAAACCGTTCCTTGTTGCTTGCCAAAAATAATAACTTTTGTATTGTTCTGTATATCTAAAGTTCCATAAAGTTTTCCATTAATTGTAAACGTTCCATTTTCAACGTGTATAGTCCCAGTATGTTCTCCAATCAAGTTGTAATCAGTAGTAATCACAAGTGGTTCAATCCTTTTTCCATCAATATAATCCATTTCATATTTTTTCATCAATCATTTTCTCCTTTACATCATAATCATATTTCCTATTATGACTATTAGAATTATTATTCTCCATACACATAGAGAATCCTTCTGTGAATAGAATTATTTTGGTTTATAAAAATATTTTAGTCACATTATAACCCTTTTAGATTAACTACCACTAAGTATGCTTTTCAAAAACAATATACCTCAACTTCTAAATCTTATACAAGTACCACATACATGTCCCAATCTCATACTTCAGCTCATACATCTTCTCCATACCATCAATCGCGCTTTGACACCGAAAAATCATCATCCTATTTCCTGCCAATTTCTCCTCTCCTCTTTCAGAAACATTATTAACCCTCCATGTTATAACGCATTAACTGCAGACCAAGACAAAAAGGCACTGTTCGCATCTATATGAAAAATAATCCGCTCGTCCATAGTACTTCCACCCCGTACATTATATTATAGTACTGAACATATGTTCTGTAAATGCTTATTTTGGGCTTCCTCCTCACAATTCATTTCTCATTTTGCTAAATTGCTATGAAATTTTTTAATACAGACTTCATTAAATTCCCGCTTGTATTCTGGCTTTCCTCAATACTCTTCTCCAGTTCATCACACAGTCTCATCAATTGGTCAACCTTTTCAACGATACGGTGTTGCTCAGAAAGAGGAGGCAAAGCAATAACATATGATGCAATAAAATCCTTTCCGATTCTCTGCTGTCCTGCTGTCCCAGTATAAGTTTTAATCCCCTTATTAATAAACGCACTTGTCTTGACTACTAAAAGAAAATATTCAGAGCACATTTCTTTAATGTACTTTCTTAAAACATGGAGTTCTGTTGTTCCAGAGCCGATATGATTGTATAGCCCCGTAAACACAACTGACTTTCGGTTTTGAAAACATGGGGTTATTTTTGCAATACCAATATCATCATCCATGAAATGAGTAAATCCTTTTTTTATCTCTGCCCATAATTTCTTTTCAGAAGAATGTGAATTGCTAAAACCGTCTCGAATTAGAGACATAGGAATAAACGAACCTTCTATTCCATCATCAGCTTTATTTACCGGATTGACCTGAAACACTGTTCCAAACCTTACCCATTGCCAACCCTTTGGCAACTCAAAAGGAATATCTTCTTCAGTAATTGATGGTAATGGCTCTGACTTCTTAATCTTCTTCTCTTTTATCAATCTCTGCTTCTCAGTTTCAATCTTACTAAGAAGTACACTGGCTGGTTCATCAGTTGGGTTCTGGGGTACAAGTTTTCCCTGAACAGCAAGCTGTAGAATACTATCTCTCAGATTTTTGACATTTTCTTTGGTACTATAAACGTCTTTAAAATTGTCCAAGAGCATAGAAAGACTTGTATACAACTCCTCTTGACTTTCACTCTTGCCAATCATGTTTGAAAAGCTTTTTGATGCAGATATTTTAAAGTTAGCTTTCTTTTCCAGAGTAGTTTCAAGGATATCACAAAGAGCCATCAGTTCATCAATCTTTTTAACAATGCGATGCTGTTCGGCAATTGGTGGAAGTGGTACTAATGAGGTGGCAACTCTTTCAAGAGCTAACTTGGGTTGAGCCATTTGGTTCACTTTTTCAAGAAATTGGTTCTGAACTAAGTCTGACAATAAAGCAAACTTAAAATATTCCTTTACACAATTAGAAATGCTATAGAAACAGAGCTTTGATGCATTCTCAGTCAAGTTCATTCCAGAATATTTTTCAGGGATTGTTCCAACAGCTCCAATTGTTCCTGCTATTGTTATATATAAATCGTCTTTGGAAATTGTATAGTTTTCTATTTGTTTAAAAACAGTCGAATCTATGTATTTAATATTATCATCAACGATTGTTCCGTTTTTCATATCTGTAACTCTTAGATAAACGTATTGAGTTGGCTGTTCAGAGAATCCATATCCTTTGGGAATCCTCTTTCCTCCTTTAATATCACCCATCTCACCGAGTCTCACCCATCTCCAGCTTATCGGTAACTCAAAAGGCTTTTCATCATTAGTGATTGATGGCAAAAGCTCTGATTTCCTTATCTTCTTTCTCTTTAGCAACTTCTCTTTTTCTGCGTAAATCTTTCCTAAAAGTACTTCTGCTGATTCTTCTAAGTGGTCTTGGTTAACAATTTTTCCACGAACTGCAAGCTCAAGAATAAGATTCCGTAGTCCCTTAACTTTTTCTTTAGTATTAAAAATAACTGAAAAATTCTCTATCATATTTAACATTTGTACACCTATATTATCTTTCTGAGTTCATCAATGATTTTCTGTTGAATCTCATTGACTTTATTCACCGAATGATAATACTTTTCAAGTATAACTTCAGGATGGTCAAAGTCCTCTTCCTCAACGTTGGGGTTTTTAATATCAAGATTGAATCCTCGTTTGATAATTTCTTCCGTGCTTACCTTCCAAGCAAATTGATTTTCTTCCCTATTATTCCACCATTCCTGCTCTGGTTTAAATTCATCAAATTGTATTGGTTTTGTCTTTGAATAATTTTTATATCCTTCCGGTAATTGATGGTCATAGAACCACACTTCCTTTGTTTCTTCCCCATTATTATCAAAGAACAGGAGATTAGTATTAATACCTGTATAAGGAGCAAAAACTCCATTTGGCAGTCTTACTATAGTATGAAGATTGAACTCATCAATTAACCTTTTCTTTATAGCCGTTTTCGCATTATCATTTCCAAATAAGAAACCGTCAGGAAGTACAATACCAACACGTCCACCAATTTTAACTCTATGCAGAATAAGTGCCAAGAATAAATCTGCTGTTTCTGAAGTTCTAAACTCTGCAGGGAAATTAAGCTTAATCCCTTCTTCTTCGTTACCTCCGAAGGGAGGATTCATAGCAATAACTGAATACTTATCGCCTTCTGGGTAATCTCTAACACTTGTTGAAAGTGAATTCCCATGGATTATATTTGGTGTATCTATATCATGCAATATCATATTAGTTACACATAAAAGGTATGGCATTGGCTTCTTTTCAACACCATAAAGAGAATCTTTAAGTGTTATTGATTCCTCAAGAGACAATTTATCATTCTTAACATTTCTCATATAATTTAGGGCACTAATTAAGAAGCCTCCTGTGCCACAGGCAAAATCGGCAACTTTATCACCTATTTGAGGATTTAATCTGTCAATAATGAATTCTGTGACTGCCCTAGGCGTATAAAACTCGCCTGCATTACCAGCACTTTGAAGGTCTTTTAAAAGCGTTTCATAAATATCATTGAACGCATGTCTTTCTTTAAAATCGCCAAAGTCTATTTCGTTAATTTTGTTAATTACTTGTCTCAAAAGAGTGCCTGATTTCATATAGTTATTGGCATCGGCAAATACATCCTTAACCAGTACTTTCCTTCTATCAGTGTTCGCATCTACAGACAAATCTTTAAGCGTCCTGAACATATCATCAATAAAATCTAATAGTTTGTCTCCCGTAATCCCTTCTTCATCCTGTGCCCAATTTCTCCACTGAAATTTTTCAGGTACAAAGGATCCAGAATAATCGTCTTCTAACTCCCAGTCCTCTTCCTTTGCATCAAACACTTTTAAAAATAACATCCAAGTAAGCTGGCTAATTCTCTGTGCATCACCATCAACACCTGAATCTTTCCGCATAATATCTTGAACACTTTTTACAAAGTTATTTAAACTCATTTTATCCTACGTCTCCCTTATATAGCTCTTTTTCAAGTTCTCTTATAGCTTCTACATACTGCTCTTTCCCACCAAAAAGCTTAACAATTCTCGATGGCTTCCCATTTTTCTGAAAATCATCAAGTGATAGGATTTTAATGTCCTCAATTTCAGTTATATTTGAATCCTTGTATTTCTGTAGCAGTATCTCCAATATTTCTTTTGCGTTATCACTATATTTTGAAAAGTAATTACGCTTCTTAACATTATTTATCCTCTCTTGTTTTGTCAATGGTTTCATGTCAAATGCTATATGACATATTAGGTCAAAGTCATCAATATCCTCTTTGCCAATCTCTTTTTTTAGTTCCTCCAAAACAATTCCTTGTTCCAATAGTTCCTCATAAATCACTTGTTTTTTATCTTCATTTCTCCATCTGTTAATGAAATCATCCAAAGTCGCATATTTTTTGCGTACATTTTTCTTTGTATAATCTTCATATGACTCATTTATAAGTCTGCCTTCAGTATCAAGATACTGCACTCTTTTGTTGATTAATGTAACTTCTACATCATCAACATAGAATTTGACCCTTCCTTCCCCACATGGGGGGTCTTTAGTGCCTCCTTTGTCTTTACCTCCATCTCTAGGTTCATCGTCATTTGGTATTGGGTCCCCATCAAACTCAGGGTCAGCAAAAAGTCTTGTTACTCCCCTAAAGTCCATAATAGTAAAATACCACTTATTATAATCAGTTCTAAGTCTCGTTCCACGTCCGATAATCTGCTTAAATTCAGTCATCGAATTAATATTCATATCAAGTACAATTAGCTTACATGTCTTAGCATCTACACCCGTTGTCATTAGTTTACTGGTAGTTGCAATAACAGGGTACTTTTCAGAAGGTTCTATAAAATTATCTAATTGCATCTTTCCTTCAGGGTTGTCTCCTGTAATCCTCATTACATATTTATAGTTTTCTTTCACAAGGTCAGAATTTTCATTTGCGAGAGCCATTCTCATACTTTCTGCATGGTCTATATCTTCGCAGAAAACAATAGTTTTTGCAAACCTATCGCCATTTTCTTTTAAGAATTTCGTAATTTCTTTTGCTACAAGTTCATGGCGTTGTTCAAGTACCATTACCCTGTCAAAATCATTGGCATAATATTCTCTATCTTCTATTTCAATACCGTATTTATCAACTTGTCCTTTTACAGGTCTAAACCCCATTAAATCCTTATCAAGTCCCATTCTTATAACTTTATATGGTGCCAAGAAACCATCCTGAATCCCTTGTTTTAGCGAGTATGAATAGATGGGTTTCCCAAAATAGTTTGAAGTTGATATGTCTTTATCCTCTTTAGGAGTTGCCGTCATACCTATATGCGTTGCGTTTTTAAAATAGTCTAAAACAACTCTCCAAGCTGAATTATCTTTTGCACTTCCTCTATGGCATTCGTCAACAATAATAAGGTCGAAGAAATCAGGACTATACTCTTTAAAAGTTTGTTGCCAATCTTCCGTTCCTGTCAATGATTGATAAAGGGCAAGATATATTTCATGAGCTTTTGATATATTATCCCTTTGAATTTTAACCATTTTGTCTCCGAATGGGCTAAAATCGTTAGTAACGGTCTGGTCAACAAGTATGTTTCTATCTGCAAGGTATAAAATTCTCTTTTTAACTCCTGCCTTCCATAATCTATGGATTATCTGGAAGGCAGTATATGTCTTACCTGTACCAGTTGCCATAACAAGCGATATTCTATTCTGACCTTTTATAACTGCTTCTACTGCTCTATTAATAGCAATACGTTGATAATATCTTGGAGTCTTATAGTTTAACTGGTAAAAGTAATCCTGTAAATATACTTTTTCCTGTTGAGCATCTAAATTTTTATATTCATTGTATCTATTCCATAATTCTTCTGGTGTTGGAAATTCTGATAACAGAAGTTTTTTTTCTTTACCAGTTATTATATCGTGTTCAATAAAGCCTTTCCCGTTACTTGAATAAACAAAAGGTATATCAAGTATCTCCGAATAACCTAACCCCTGTTGCATTCCTGCACCCATTGATAAGGAATGCTTTTTCGCTTCTATTAAAGCTATCGGAATATTAGCTTTATACTGCAGAATGTAGTCAGCTCTTTTGGGAGTACCTCTTACAGCTACTTTACCACGAACAATAACCCGTCCGTCAGTAAAGGGGTATTCTCTTAATACCTGTGTTTGTATATCCCATCCTGCATTTCCGATTGCAGGAGTGATAAATTTCATGCAGACTTCTGTTTCTGTGTAAGGCATCTTGATACCCCCTGATTATTTGTATAATTATAAAGTGCACATTAAGTTACTTATTCGAAATTTTACTACAGTCATTGTATCATTGTTTGACTAAATAGACCAACATTTTACAATATTAAATGTATAAACGTAGACAGTTATAAAAATCATTACTATAAGCTCATGATTAGTAACACATTATTTTTAATGATTATAATAATAACATTTTAGTTAGCATTACCCAATAAGGTATTTGTGTGCTCAAAAAAATAAAACATTTACTTTGACACATTTAAAACATTTAATAAAGTCTGTAAATTTGAAATTGCATAAATAGAAAAACCAATCATGAATGCTATGAGTAAGAATGAAAAGCCCCAATATACCCAGAAATATATTAATTTGTTTCTAAAAACATTCCCTTGGATTCTTTTTATTTCACCTTCTGGAATAAAAGTTGTATAGTATTTTATTAAATGAGAGTTACTTCTACATTGTTGTATTAATGAAATTACAGGATTAATTATATTAAAAATAACACTTATTAGCAGATAAAATAGATATGCAGAGATTGCAACCTTAATGCTTATATTGCTGAGATTGCTTCTTGCTGAATTTGCAATAATTGTTGCAAGGATAACCCCCACTGCAGTTAATATATTCTTAGTCATCGAATCTGTTAGATTACTTATTTCCTTCTCGACATCCTTCGATTTATCAAATGTGTATTGAACTATCTTTTTCCTATCCTCAAAAAACATATCAATCTTCTTTTGAAAAAAGATACTATAGTTTGACTTAACGACGTTTAAAATGTCTTCTACATTATTCAGAAATTCAATATAGTTAACCTGGTTATTTTCCTTTAAATATTTACTAATAACATTTCTTACAATCATAATCTTATCTGAAAAATTAGATTCATATGTCCAATTATAAAGGTCAAACACCATAGGATATACTTTTTTATAAGAATTCCATGCATTAATATTTACTTCATCTAATATTATCTCTGCACATTTATAACCATTAAATTGGCAAATATATTTGCCATCAATTTCTTTTACTGCATCTGCAAGGAAAGTAATCAAGCATTCAGTTGATTTTGTATCTAATAGCGGTTTCAAAATGTTATTACTTAGTCCTTCAAAATTAAAATATTCTGGGGTAACAAAACTAATTTTATCTTCCCATCTCAATTCCTTATCTCGTAAATTTATACGTTCTTTAAAAACAGCAAATTTATCAAATCTAATATCTGTTATCATACTTTCACTAATATCTTCAAAATTGGTATTCCCTATTATATTGAATATATCATTTGAATATGAGCAATTTAGGTCTGGGATAATAAGGTAAAGCCTTTTATCTTTAACAAAAAATTGCTTCTGAAGATAAAAAATAGTATTATATTTAAAATAATCAGCAAAACTCCTTTGAGATTTAAATATCCTTACAATATTATCTTTAAAGGCAGATTCATTAATTTTCTCTTTAATAAAATCGTCTTTATTGATATTAAAAATAAAATTAATAGCTTCATTTTCTTCAATATAATTCTTTAATTCACCAACAAAAAATTCAGCTCCATTCTCATAATGAAATATTGTTGAGGTTTGGCTTTTAGGTGCAATTGTAATACGCAAGGACTTCCCAAAGTATTCAAAAAAATCTGTAAAATTAATATCCAGCAATGGTTTTAGTTCACTTGTATAAGTTGGAGTATATAATTTATAGCACGATTCATCCTCAATTACTTCACTTTTTTCGTTTTCAATGGCTTCTTCAATAAAGGTTATATATTTTAAAAACCTTTCCATGCCACTGCTCCCTTCAATTCCTAATTATCTTTTCCTTTTAATCCATTTTTCTTCTAAATGTACATTTTTAATTGATATATTATACGTTCCAAGTTTTTCTTCTGATTCATCTAATTTAAAAACATTTTCATCATCTAATATATGCGAATCGACGTTAATTTCAATACCTTCTACGACGTTTAACTGAATTCTCTTTAGTTTATTTTTTACATACTCTTTATCAATTTGTGTTTCAAAAACCAAATCATTCTTCACAAAAACATCTTGTATGTACTTATTTTTTATCTCTTCACTATCATTGAATGTCAATTCTGCAAAAGTGACTGCATTAAATACTTCGCTACTTTTTAAAGTATTGTATAATATAGCCAACTTGTCTTTTGCTTTTATTGGGTCATCGCTATAAACTTCTGTTATAAAAGAACATGATTTCTTAAAAAAGTTTGCTGTGTTAGTTTTTATATCATTGCATAAAGTACAATCCAAAAAGTATTTGTAAAAGAACAGAGCCACATCTTCATCTGTTTTATTCGGCTGTTTATCCAATATTAAAATATCATATGAGTTTTCAATATTATATTCTTTGATAAAAGCACACTTCTGTAGCTTTTGTTTCATTGATGGTAACGCATTATCCCTTGTTATTAGGGCATTTAATATCTTCCCATCAATTGTTTTACGCTCATGTAAAGTTATGTCGTTGTAATCCATTTTTAAAATAGCCAAAAATATGTTATCATTTTCATCTTTATATTTTGATATTATTAAGCATCCACCACTAATATTTCGTTTTACCATAAATTTAAATAGGTGAGCTGTTAAAATCTTTGATTGTTCTACTGAACTACTTGGTTCTTGCATAACTTTTTTAAAGCTCTCAAATACAACATTAGTTGTACTAAGGTTAAATTTTGCTTTTAAAATCTTATCATCTTTTAAAGAATCAATGATATGTTTTTTTAAAAAAGCTTTAACCTTTTCGTCTGTAATATCAATTAACAAATCACTATACTCTGGAGTATCACTATTTTTATTATCTATAACATGGAGTATAGCTTCCAAAACAGTGATATCATTATTGTTAATCATTTGAACTTTATCAGCCATTTCAACACCCTCTCAAAATAATAATTTAGTTATTATTTAATATTCTCCATGAAATGACAAATACCTTTAAAATTTATATATTAATTTACAATTAAGAATATTTTAGCCATTTGTATGCCTTCAAGCTTGAGACCATGGTTG
>Ga0074193_1003530_pt1 | contig 11300 bp, 9 predicted proteins | sample EPASupsiteHSE605_FD_64523 | JGI IMG/M metagenome (GOLD analysis project Ga0074193, IMG submission 64523) | Bioremediated contaminated groundwater from EPA Superfund site, New Mexico - Sample HSE6-05 | ecosystem: Environmental > Aquatic > Deep subsurface > Groundwater > Contaminated ...
GATTAAAAAAACGTCTATTATCTTTTAAATCATTTATTTTAGAGTAGATCAGTGTTTATGTGATGGATTTAAGTTGCAGAGATTTGTTCATTTTAAAAAATATAGCCTTATAGTTAATTTTAAATAAGCTCCTAGAAATTTTAACTTTTCATTATTTTTTACTTAACATTCACAGATTCTATTTTTTTATGATTCTATTTTTTAAATTCAATTGTGGATTCGTTACCAATTTTTCATCAGAACTTATAGTGAGGGAAACAATGTCTAAGAGAAATAAATCCACAATTATTGAAGATGAAAGCTTATTCATAGAATTTTGTTCTAATCGTGAATTAAGTACTAATAGTATACGTGTTTATAAATATGCTTTATTAAAATATTCTAATTTTACAAATAAATCATTAGAAGAGTTAATTGAAGAAGCTGAAGCTGAAGAAGACTTAGGTGTTCGACTTCGTAAACGTAAAATTAATAGGTATTTAACCAGCTTCAAATCTCAGCTTAATGAATTAGATATGGAAGAAAGTTCTAAGAAACATATAATTATGTTAGTTAAAGCATTTTACAGGGAATTTGATATAGAAATTCCTAGTTCTAAAAGAAGAAAATCAATTAAAGCAACAAATGCTGAAACTATAGCTGATTTACCCACTATAGAAGAAATTCAACTGTTTCTGGAACATTGCAATAGTGCATATAAAGCTATTGTTATAACAAGTTTATCTTCAGGGATGAGTAGGGCTGAACTCTCAAGTCTAACCTTTAAACATTTTTTCGATGCCCTGTCATTAAGCCAGTATCCAGAAACATTACCTGAACTAATAGATAAAATAAAAAAGGCAAACAATAATTTAATCCTGTTTTGGAACATTAAAAGAGTTAAAACAGGGAATAATTATTTTACATTTAGTTCCCCCGAATCTTTAGATCGCATAACCATATATCTCGAAGAACTATGCCAGAGGCATCCTGATTATAAACCTAACTTAGAAGATAAACTTTTTAGATCCATACCCACTAATACGCACATATCTGCAGAAACTATTGGATCAATGTTTAGTTATACAAACAAATCTCATGGTTTTAGAAAAGTAAACAATCGTTTCGTAATCAGATGCCATAATTTACGTAAATATTTTGCTACAACCTTAGAAAAGAATAAAGTGCCACATTTAACTACCCGTTGGATGTTAGGACATAGCATAGACGCTGTTACAAACGCTTACTTTAAACCAGATCCAGAAACCATTAAAAATGATTATTTAGAAGTGGTTAATCAATTAACAACGGACAAAGTTGAAATTAAAGTTATAAATAAATATGAAGAAATTAAACACGATTTAGACACCATTAAAGAAGAGTTAGATGAAGTTAAAAGTATAAAAGGTTTGGTTGTAGAAAGAGGAGATATACCTGAAGCATTATTAGAGTATATAAGTTTTTTAGAAAAATCTATTGAGTCATAAATACTCAAATTATTCTTTTTTATTTATTTCTATTTGTATTACTGTTTAATCAGCTTTTTATCCCTATAAAAGTTACCTATTTTACCTTTAAATGTCAAATTCATGATATCAAGATTTTTAAAAGCCATGATAGGCGCTTTTCCTGTTATGTGTTTCAATATATAATTAAAACTTTCTCCAGGGAACGTATTCTTTAATAATTTATATAAACTCGATTTATTATCCAAATATCTAAGATTAGTTACCTCATAGATATCTATAGTTCTTAATGTATTATCTAAGAGAATATAATAATAATGTAAGCCTTTTTCTTTCCCTCTCACGATTTTTCTTAATAGTGGTATGAGAAATAAACCATCTCCAATTATTATTTTCTCAGATTCCATCAAAAAGTTACTGATACAAGTATTCCGTTCTTTAAAGAACCATTGAATCTTTATATCTTCAATAATGGTGTCTCTTAAACCTAGATTAATTAGGTATTTACCTTTTTTAACCTTATTTAATTCTTTATATTTCTTAGACAACATCTGAAAGCCTTTATCAATAACAGCCCTATTATTGCCATTGTAAAACTCATTAACATCAATTTCTTTCATTAATTCGTTATTAATAGCCATTCCGTCAAACATTACCACTAACTCATCTTGAAGATCAGCAATTGCATAATCAGATGAATAATCTAATATCTTATTTTTCTCTTCACTTATGATAATCTCTAGCTCACGATTTCTCTTATCTTTTACAACCTGTGGTGAATCATCGGAATTTAAATCGTGACATAAATCATGTGCATTGAATCTAGTGTAAATGCCATGTTCATCAAACAGTTCCTTTCTTAAAATATTAGATATTTCCTTTCTAAACTCTTCGTTTACTATTCTTTTTGTTTGTTCACTTGCTTCTGGATCAAATATATCAGAGGGTAAAAGTTTGATATTCAAATTACCGTTTTCATCGTAAAAATGTGCATTTATAATCTTGCATATTTTCTTTCTTAATTCTTCGTCGGTAAGCACTTTTTCGGTCATTATGATTCCTCAATAAAAATTAGCTCAGCTTGGCTCTACTTTCACTCTAGTTTAGCTCATGTTTGCTCATCGCTCATCCTGCTTTAAATTTAATTTAACAAATATGGCTTTTTTATTACACCATTATAAGACATAATATTTACATAATTTTCTTTTTAAGTTAAATTGTTTACCTATATACTATTTTAACAGTTTATTTGCCGTCAATTTTCACATTTTAACGTAAAGGTGTATTTGTTACAAATACCATTGAAAAAAAATATAGCGTAGGCATACTTCCCCTGAAACACACCCACCCTATAATAGATAGTTATAGAGAGAGAAAGAAATTATTTAATTATATTATTTGATATCGGGGTTAAATTGCTTTAATATTCTTTTATCTTTGTAAATATCGTTTGTATCTTTGTAAATCTCATTAAGTAACCTTTCATTGAATATAAGTTGTTCACTTAATTCTTTTGTAAAACTTTTTAAGAAATAATGATAATTTTCCTGTTTGTTTATAGTTATAGTCGGTAAAATATTATTCAGTAATTTAATTAAGTTGCTTTGCTCATTAATGTATCTTAAATTCTTTATTCTAAATAAACTAAGAGTTTGTATCTTATTATCAATGAATAAAACATAATGATGGTTATTTATGTTGTTAATCTTGATTGGTATAAATACCATATCACTGTTTATTGGGATATTGTGGGCTTCACTTAGGAACTTTTTAAGATTATCATTGTCTAAGCCTTCATAGAACATTGGATTTATCATAATATCAAAATTAAATTTATCTAGAGTCTCAGATTTAATTTCTTCCTTTTTTGATTCGGCTTTAGGTTTAATTTGAGCAATGAACTTATATTGCCCACTGTTTCTAATTTCCCATTCATTCTGTGAGGGTATAAACTCATCATTTATTAATTCTTTGGCTCGGGGATGGTCTAAAATGTCCCTATGTGATGTGATATAGTGGTTACCTTGTTCTTTTGCTTCGTCAAACTTGCCAGATATCATTTCTAGTAATTGTTGATTCTCGTATTCGTGTTTAAAAGCTTCTTTTATGTTATTATCCTCATTTATATCTCTTTCATCGATATTAATCATGTTAATACATCTCCTTTTAAAAAATTTAGAGGCATTTTAATTGTGCCTTACTATAAGGCCTGATGAATTTTTGGTTACGCTTTCGTTGTTTTGAATCGTTAAAACCTTCAATAAAGTTTATACAATAATCATAAGTTGATATAGGGCAAATTAATGATTTAAATACCTAAATAACAAATTAAAAACTATATTCACGTGTTATTTGCTAAATTAAGGTAAATTATAATATTACAATTAAGAAATTTCAGGGACATCAGGTTTCAAAAAAACTGAATAAAAATGTAGTGGCTTAGTCGGGTTAAAAAATAGGTGGGGGTAGTTGGGTTTTTTTCGGTGGTAGTGGGGGTTATTTAATAACTCTTGAAATAGTGGGATGTCAAAAAAATATCTTACCCGTTTTGAGTTCATTTATCAATCTTTATCTTAATTTATGTTGAATGAATTTCGTTATAGACATATATAACGAACTTCAAAAAATATTTTAAAAACTTCAAAAAATGTATATAAAACTATTATAAACCACCTAAAACAAATAGTTGGTATAGGTGAAACTATGTCAAAACCACGAAAGAGAGGTAGACCTAAATCAAAACAACAAATGGAACAGATAACTATCAAGTTACATCCTAAGATGTTAGAAGAATTAAGGGAATTATCAGATAAAAGCTATAATCCTATGAGTTTCCACATACGCCAAGCTATCGGGGAATATCTAAAAAGAAAATAATAAAAAAATCCTTTCTAAAGTTACATCCGAGTTACATATACTTCGTTAGAAATGGACTTATAAGATGGGAGCGTAAATTCAAGTGGTCCAGTTACCTCTTGATCAGTCACTATTGCAACTATCTTAAATCTTCGACCCTCATCTCCGGAATTTCCGAAATATGCATTACTTGACCATGAACCATCACTTTTAACTGGAATGTTTATAGGTTGAGATGGGGTAGGCTGAACGTACCATCGATATGGGCCCTTGTTATATTCATTACTACGTGTTAGTGGTTGTATTAGTAGATAAACTTTATCACCTTGATGGATTTTTTGAACTGTACCACTTACACTGGAATTTTCTTGTACATAATCGCCAGTATTTGGAGTATTAATTGTCACTACAGACTCTGACTGACTAATGACTATTTTTAATTTACTCTTTTTAACAAGTAATGTGCCCCCAACTGGATCTTGGGATATAACCCTGTTTAGTTGGGATGAATTTACAGGTTGGTATGAAATTTCTGCAATCAAATCATTTTGTTCTAACATATTTTTTGCATCTTCTGACGTATAATTAATCAAATAAGGAGCTGTAACAAGGTCTGACGAATAAGAATAATATGAAAAACCAATAGTAATAAAAATATATATGCTTATTACTAATACAAAAAACTCAACTGGAACTTTAAAACGTCGTCTAATATGGTATATTAATGTGATAATGAAAATTGATGACATTAAAACTATAAAAAAATAAGAATATAATGCAGGTTGATCTGTAAATAACCTCGAAAAAAACGTTATGATTATACTAACCAACAAAGAAAGGGATATATAAATAATTAGTATTTGTTTCATACTTTTATCGTTATTCATCATGTCACTTCTCTTGTGGAATTGTATAAAATGCTATCATGGTTGGATATAAAACATTAGGATCTAAAATGTCACTTTTTTCAGAAACAATACCATATACTATTATTTTGTTTCCTCGTTTTATATTAATGTCACCTTCAACGTACACAGCCATTTTAGTAGAATTATCACAATTTACATCTAAAGTAAATACATTAACGTCACCAGTAGGAGTTACATCACTAACTTTACCCCTATACCAAACTCTTTTTCCCAGATAAGATCTATAATTTGTTGTCAAATCCTTAAAAAGAACTTCTTCACACGAATTTATAAAAATAGTTTCATTATTTGTTTTATTAATACTTGTATTGTTTAAATCTTTCATCACAGAATTTTCAATTACATAAGGATCTAATATCATCAGCGTTAACAATAAAAGAAGTACACAGCTGTAGGTTTTTATGTGACAATCTTTTCTAGTTTTATCTTCGTCGGTAATAAGTATTACCAAGGTGGTAATGATAACATTTCCAATAACAGCCATTGCTTGAAAGACCTGATCGGCTAAAATATTCAGTATTATTAAATTGATTATTATGAACAAAAAAAACAAAAAAGTACAAACCGTTAAAAGGATTCTTTCCTTAAACGTAAGCTTTAAACCTATTTTTATTTTCCTTCCGAAATCATTTAACTGTCCTTTTAAATCCATTTAGTTACCTCTAACACAGGCATTATCCTAAAATTGAATTGTTGTTATCAGCTCACAATATTCTCGTTATGATTAAATAAATCAAAGTAATTAATAAAGTTGTAGGTAATTGTTTCAAGAACAGATGCAAATACTCTAACTGACATTAATTCGCAGGTAAAAAATCGAATGAATGTCTAAAAAAATACTAATAAAAAATAATAGCTATTTAGTCTGTTTGAAGTAAGATTATTTAAGATTTGTAGTTCACTATCGTTTTAACTTATGTTTACTTCTGTTAGTATATTTACGAACTATTTTTTTATTAGTGATTACTTTGTAATTTCCCTGTTTCTCTTTCTATTTATTATATTGAAGGTCAAATCTACTTTTTTTATATTTTTCAGAGTATATCTAGTTTCTTGATATTTTTAGGTTGATTGTTATAGATTAAGTGGTTTGTATTCTATTGTTTTTTATAACTATCACGTTTAATTGTATTAACCTATAAAAATTTGAATTGTTATCATTGTAACCATTATTTTAATGACAGCGAACGCTAATTTAAATGAAGATATTTAGTTGATAATATTCCCTTCTGCATTAAACTTGATATGAGACGTTAGAAATTTATCAGGTATTCTTAGATAGATCTCTTTTTTGTATGGTTTAGGTCTGAATAGATCCATTGGTGGTTTAAGTATCTCAGGTTTAATAAGCTCTGGAGTTTCCTCACATATCGTTAATACACTACTCGAAAAACAGGAAAAATCTATTTCCTTAGTAATGTCTGTTTGAGTATAATAGCTTCGAAATCAAGAATTAACTACCCCCAATAGTGTCTGTTTGATTGTAATACATATAATAGATTTTTAAATATAATAAGTAGTTTATCCTTCTAAAATCGAATATAGATAAACTTAAATTAAGTTTCTTAATCATAAAATGTAGATATAAAGGAGTTAATTGTAATGTGGATGGTTTCTCCAATATTATGTGTAGTAATCCCCTAATTGCATACGATAGTAAAATTTAAGGTTAGTTTATTAAATACATAATTTATTAGATGGGGTGGTTTAGTGTCTGAAGTTCCGGCTGAAATTATTGAATTAGTTGATAAATTTGAACGCAACATAGAGGCTTATAAGAATACTGGTTACAAAGAGGAGCAACTTAAACAAGAATTTATTAACCCCCTCTTTAAGGCTCTTGGGTGGGATGTAGATAATGTTTCAGGAAACGCACCCCAATACAGAGATGTTATTTTTGAAGATTCAATAAAGATTGCTGGTGGAACACGAGCACCAGACTACTGTTTTACAATCGCAGGTAGAAAGATGTTTTTTGTTGAAGCCAAAAAACCTTCTGTCAATATAGATAAAGACATTAAACCATCATATCAACTTCGACGTTACGCATGGAGCGCTAAATTACCACTTTCCATTCTCACAGACTTTGAAGAACTCGCAGTATATGATTCTAGATCTCGACCCAAAAAAACAGACAGAGCAAGTGTAGGTCGAATAAAGTATCTGAGCTATAAGGATTATGTTGACCAATGGGATTACCTATACAATAATTTCTCAAAGGACGCAGTATTAAAAGGATCATTCGATAAGTACGCTGAATCAACCAAAAAGAAGAGGGGAACAACTGAAGTTGACCAAGAATTCCTATCAGAAATAGAAAATTGGAGAGTACTATTCGCCAAAAACATTGCACTACGTAACCCAGAACTTACAGTTGAAGAATTAAACTATTCAGTACAGCAAACCATTGACCGAATTATATTTTTAAGAATGTGTGAAGACCGAGGAATCGAAAAATACGGTAAATTACGTTCCTTACTTGATGCTGACAACATATATAAAAGGTTTGGTGATGTCTGTAAAGATGCTGATGCTAAATACAACTCAGGATTATTCCACTTCTCACAAGAGAAAGCTAGAACTTCAGAACCAGATGAACTTACTCTTAACCTCAATATTGATGACGGCGTATTTAAATCCATTTTCAAGAGCTTGTACTATCCCGAAAGCCCTTACGAATTTTCTGTATTACAACCAGAGATTCTTGGTAATGTATATGAACAGTTTTTGGGTAAAGTTATCCGTTTAACCGACGGACACAGAGCAAAGGTAGAAGAAAAACCAGAAGTAAAAAAAGCCGGCGGTGTTTTTTATACCCCCCAATATATCGTAGACTACATTGTGGAAAACACAGTAGGGACATTATGTAAAGGAAAAACACCAAATAAGGTTTCAAATTTGAGGATTTTAGATCCTGCTTGTGGTTCAGGTTCTTTTCTTTTAGGAGCATATAAATATCTCCTACAATGGCATAAAGATTATTATTCAAACCAAAAAGATAAAAAACGGCTCAAAGACAAAATTTATCAAGGGAAAAATGGTGAATGGTTCTTAACGATCCAAGAAAAAAAGCGAATACTCCTAAATAACATTTATGGAGTAGATATAGACAGCCAAGCCGTTTGGGTTACTAAACTGAGTTTATTGCTGAAAGTACTCGAAGGAGAGAATAAAGATGTTATCGAATCCCAGCAAAAGCTCTTTAAAGAAAGAGCATTGCCTGATTTGGGTAGTAATATCAAATGTGGAAATAGTTTGATAAGTCCAGATATATATGATGATCCAGATTTAAAACTATCGGGAGCAGATATAAAGAGAATTAATCCTTTTGACTGGAATAATGAATTTAAAGATATTATCGATAATAGTGGCTTTGATGTTGTCGTTGGTAATCCCCCTTATGTTCGCCAAGAGACCTTAAAAGATTATAAACACTATTTCCAAAACCATTATGCTGTTTATCATGGTTTAGCAGATTTATACACTTATTTTATCGAAAAAGGAACTAATTTACTCAAAAAAAATGGTTATATTTCATATATAGTTGCTAATAAGTGGATTAAAGCAAATTATGGGAAACCACTTAGAAAATGGTTGCTCTCTAAGAGTATAGAAGAAATTATTGATTTTGGAGACTTACCAGTATTTCTAAAGGCTGCTGCATATCCATGTATCATTAATGTTATCAATAGAACCCCTAAAACAAAAATTAAGGTAGCCCATATAAAAAATCTAAATTTTATTAGTTTAAAGGATCAGGTTAAAAAAGATAGTTTTTATGTGAATTTTTTAAATCTAGATGACGAAGGTTGGTCGCTAGTAGACCCTGAAACACAACATTTACTATCTAAACTGAATTTAAAATCTATTACTCTTGGTAAATATTTAGATGGTGGTGTATATAGAGGAATCACAAGCGGATTAGATAAAGCGTTTGTAATTGATGCTAATACTCGAGATAAAATAATTAAAGAAGACCCTAAAAGTCAAAAATATATAAAACCTTATATGGTAGGTAAAGATGTAAAACGTTACATATTTCCAATAACGGAGAAATATTTGCTATATATACCTTGGAATTTTAAAATTAACGAATATACCGCAATTAAAAATCATTTATTGAAATTTAAAGAGAATTTGAACCGAAGACCGGAAGTTAGACAAGGTCGATTTAAATGGTTTGCTTTGAGTAGATATGCTGCTGATTATTTCGAAGAGTTTGATAAACCTAAAATAATGTACTTAAAATTTCAAGTTAAACCTGCTTTTACAATGGATTACAACAAATATTTTCCCAATAGTGCTATTTGGACGATTCCAACAGATGACAAATTTTTATTAGGAATACTAAACTCGAATACAGGATGGTTCTTAATTTCAAATTACTGCACAAGGATACAAAATGGTTATCAACTTATCTTCAAATATTTAGCTAACATACCTATCCCTAATATTAGTTCTAGTGATACTGAAAATGTTTCTAATCGTGAAAGGCTCATTCAATTAGTAGAACAAATTTTAAATCTTAATCGCGATTTTAAATTAACTAAATCGCCACACGATAAAGATTTAATTCAGCGACAGATTAATGCAACAGATAAACAGATTAATACATTGGTTTATGAATTGTATGGTTTATCTGAGGATGAAATAAGTATTATTGAAGATAATTTGGGGTGATTTAATGGGAGTTCCTGATTTTCAGAGCATAATGTTGCCTTTGTTGAAATTTGCATCGGATAAAAAAGAACATGCGATTAGAGAGGCTATTGATAAACTCGCTGAAGAGTTTGATTTAACTGAAGAAGATAGGACTGCACTTTTACCAAGTGGGATGCAATCTGTATTTGATAATAGAGTGGGTTGGTCAAGAACTTATCTTAAAAAGGCAGGTCTTCTTGAATCTAAAAAGAGAGGGTTTTTTAATATTACTCAAGATGGGTTGAAAGTTTTAGATGAAAATCCTACGAAAATAGATATTGATTTTCTTATGCAGTTTCCAGGTTATGTGGAGTTTAGAACTGGGGAAGTTAAAGAACCTAAACCCCCTAAAGAGTTAACACCCGAAGAAACCTTAGAGTACAGTTATCAGAAATTAAGAAATGATATTGCTCAAGACTTGATAAATAACGTTAAATCATGCTCTTCTGAGTTCTTTGAGAAACTTGTTGTTGATTTACTACTTAATATGGGATATGGTGGTTCAAGAAGAGATGCTGGTCAAGCTCTGGGTAGAAGTGGGGATGGTGGTATTGATGGTATCATCAAAGAGGATAGATTAGGTTTAGACACTATCTATATTCAAGCTAAAAGATGGGAAAATACTGTTTCCAGACCTGAAATACAGAAATTTGCAGGAGCTTTACAAGGACAACAAGCAAAAAAAGGAGTATTTATCACAACATCTACATTTTCTAAAGGTGCTCATGAATATGCTTCAATAATTGATAGTAAACTTGTTTTAATTGACGGTGAAAGGTTATCACAGCTCATGATAGATTATGATATTGGGGTATCAAAAATAAAATCCTACGAACTTAAAAAAGTTGATACAGATTATTTTTCCGAAGATTAATATGATCATTTTTTATGTCGGATAAAATCATTCATAGCATCTTGTAGAGCTTTTTGCCTGGAATTGTAACCATTTTATTACATACATCATCGAATTCATTCACTAATTTTTTCGGTAATGAAACTGCCATTTTTATCATTGATAACCTCCTTAGTAATAACAATTATAGAACCAATATTATATAATACTTTAGATAAGACATTTTATTACAACTTAACAGTTATGATAAATTTATATAATTCAAAATATCATAGTAACTAGAATTTGGTTAATATGTTTCCAGGTTGAGAGTTAAAATAATACAATCATAATTATATGGACTTGTGGTTTTTAATAAGTAAAACATCGTGAAATAAAGGATTTAAGGGGTTAATTTTAAATAAACTGAAAATAGAAATAAGGCAGGTGATTGATTGAGTGAAAAAAGAGATTTACTGGCCATTGGGCATACTGCACTTGATTATATAATTCAGGTTAACGAGTTTCCATTACCAA
>Ga0074193_1003531_pt1 | contig 11297 bp, 10 predicted proteins | sample EPASupsiteHSE605_FD_64523 | JGI IMG/M metagenome (GOLD analysis project Ga0074193, IMG submission 64523) | Bioremediated contaminated groundwater from EPA Superfund site, New Mexico - Sample HSE6-05 | ecosystem: Environmental > Aquatic > Deep subsurface > Groundwater > Contaminated ...
TGTGTAATGGAATCAAAAATCAAAACCATCATTATTGAAGATGAAGAGCCTGCACGTAATCTGCTCACGCTCTTTGTTTCGGAAATTTCTGAACTGGAACTGATCGGCGAAGCTTCCGATGGATTTTCAGCAGTGAAAATAGTAAATGAACTCAAACCAGATTTGATTATTCTCGATATTCAGATGCCCAAACTTACTGGATTTGAGATGCTCGAACTTTGTGAGCACAAACCTACCGTTATTTTTTCCACAGCCTACGATCAGTATGCCCTTAAGGCATTTGAAATCAATGCGGTGGACTATTTGCTAAAACCTTATGACAGAACCCGTTTTACCAAAGCTATTGAGAAAGTAATTGCAAAAGGCCTGCAGAAAACCAGCCCACAGCAGGAGGAATCCCTACAAACTGCCATTAAGAAAAACAGCGAAATACTTGAACGTATAGCCGTGCGCATGGGACAAAAAATTCAGGTAATTCCGGTAGATGATATTCTTTACCTCGAATCGTACGATGACTATGTGAAAATTCATACCTCCAAAGACTTATATTTGAAGGAAAAAACCATGAAGTATTTCGAAACCAACCTCGACCCGCATCAGTTTGTTCGCATACATCGTTCTTATATTATAAACCTGAATTTTATTGAGCGTCTCGATTATTACGATAAAGATTCCTATAGCGTAATTCTTAAAAACGGCAATTCCCTTAAAGCAAGTACTTCTGGTTACCGTTTGTTAAAAGAAAAGCTGAACCTGTAGTTTTATTAAATGTTGGCACAAATATACTTTTGGATAATTTGTCGAAAAATAGTGTCTTACAAAGTTACGGTATGAGAAATTTTAACCCTGTAAGCATTTTTTGATAACTTAAACCCAAATTACGCAATAGAGAAATGGTAATATTCAAACGCCTGATTTAGATTGATTTATTTGTATATTTTTCTAACGCATAGCATTAGGCATTTTTAGATAAAAAAACTCTAAATTTATTGTTACATAAGGGTTTCAAGCGTTTTCGAATTCACTTTTTATTTCTAATGCGTAATTTGGGTTTAATTATCTGTTTTCGACGTTTCTGGTATCTTTTAGGCCTCCAAAATTGGATATACTGCAGTTTCAGGACTTTCCTTATTTCCTTTTTTTGAAATTATCTTGGTCATAAAAGCTTTGCCCTTTTCTAAATCACCAATAAGTTTTATTGCTTTATTAGGACAGTGGGTTACACAATTTAAACAATGAATACAAGGTGACTGATTGGTTTCACTTACAGTATTATTTTTTCTTGTAAGATGCAAAACAGGACAGTTTAATATGCATTTTCCACAACTGTTACAACAACTATGGTCAATGCTAATTTTAGGGTATCGTTTTTCGTGCCAACGCTTTTCTTTAAAAATAATATTTGCCTTTAGGGTAGTAATCAGTCCATTATAAGTTAATGATTTTGCATTGCATTTTACATTCTTACTATTGTTGAGTTGCGTTATTCTGTTAACAAGTTCGGTAATCTGAGGCAGGTTGTTGCTGATTAACTTGTTTTTGTTGAATTCTTCAGGCATAAATGCTCTGGTCATCCTGTGCGATGCTGATACTTTCATTCCCGCTTGAATAATACGTCCTGATTTTTTTAAAAGTTTAGCAGCTTCTTTAAGAGCTATTCCTGAAGATATACCACCATATGTAACATAGGGTATTGCATATTTTCCCCAAATGGCATCAGGTTTTGGAAGTGTTTTTATTAAATCCTGTACATGGTATTGTAAATGATGTGCATACACAGGGCCTCCAATAAGTAAAATGTCATGTTGATTAACCCTTTCAATTAAAAAATTTTGCAACTCCTTTTTTATAAAGAATTGTAATTCATGTGTAATATCTATAAGTTGGACCTCTTGATTTCGTTGCACCAACTCTTTTTTGAGCATTTCTGTCACTTTTAAAGTGTTGCCTGAAGGACTAAATTGAATGATTGCTATTTTCATTTTTTTTGAATTTTTAAAAGAGAACATATGTTCTCTGTATGTGTAAAAAAATTATTTGTATAAAACTGAAATTCCGTTCATGTGATATTCTACAAGTAGGCTAACATTCTTGAAAGCCCAGTCGTCGTTTTTGTAATGTTTCGCAATTTCAATAATACCATAAAAGAAATTGCGGACAAATATTTTAATTATGTATTCATCCTTGTTTGATTCGTGAATGCCTTTACTAATATGTCTTTCAAGATTGGTTATCATTTCATCTTTAAATGAAGCATATTTTGTTCCTTTGCTTTTGTCCATCAATAGTACGAACTTGATGTGATTATTCTTAATACTCTCAAAGATTGCTTTAGCCAAAATCTGAGTACTCTCATCATTAAAACTATCTTTGTTTTCATGAGAAATAAATTTTGAAAATCTGGCAAGATAGTTTTCGTGGTAGCTCTTGATGATATCGTTAAAAATATCTTCTTTGTTCTTAAAGTATTTGTATAGATTGCTGACACTCATATCTAATTCAGTTGCAATTTGTCTTGTAGATGTTTTCTCGAAACCTTGTTCATAAAATAATCGGATAGCTGTATTTAAAATATTTTCCCGAGTACCTTTTTTAAGTGTTTGCATGATTAGAGAGCGACTGTTCTTTTTTGCAAAAGAAAGAATATTTTTAATAACAGACAAATAATTGTTCATAATTTTGATAAAAGGATGAAAATAAAGTCTTTATTCATAATATTATGGATCGAATTCTGAATTTCCGTGTAAAGAGAACTACCTTGACAGTAGCTTTTTTGAACGAAAGTGTTTGTGAGTAAAATACGAATGAGAAACCTCTTGGTGCTACAATGAATCCTAAATTAATGTGTTGTAGAACCATGATCAAATAAACTTCGACCTTCCCTTTTCCTGCATTTTCGTACCTTTGCCTGAATCAAACAAAACTCATGGAACGTAAAACGCTCTTTGCTGATGTACTTCTTCCACTGCCTCTGCCGGGTTATTTTACGTACAGAGTGCCCTATGAACTGAATAATCAGATAGAAGTAGGTCAAAGGGTTGTGGTTCAGTTTGGTTCAAAAAAGATTTATACTGCATTGGTTCGTTTCCTTCATGAAAACGCTCCGGAAGCTTATGTCCCGAAATATATTCTGGCTGTTTTGGATGCGGCTCCGATTGTAAATAAAAAGCAGTTTGCAACCTGGGAATGGATTGCGTCTTACTATTTGTGTAGTTATGGCGAAGTAATGTCGGCGGCATTACCTTCTGCATTAAAGCTTGCCAGCGAAACAAAGCTCGTTTTGCATCCTGACTTCGATGGCGATTTAAGCGTGTTGAACGAAAATGAATATCGCATTGCTGAGGCTTTGCATACCAAGCCAGTTCTTACCGTAAGCGAAGTAACCGAAATCACCGGACTTCAGAAAGTAATCCCGCTGTTAAAAACACTGATTGAAAAAAAGGTAGCTCTGGTTGAAGAGGAACTTACCGATCGCTTTAAACCAAAGTCGGAACAATGGGTTCGGCTTGCCGATGAATGGCGGAATGAACAAAAACTGAATGAACTTTTCGATCAACTGGAGAAAAAGAGCGAAAAGCAAAACAGGGTGTTACAGGTTTATTTTATGCTGGCAGGCTCTATTTTCGAAGCCGGAGAAGTTCGAAGGAAAGATATTCTGAAAAAGTTTCCCGAGTGCGAAGCGCAAATTAAGGCTTTGGGAAAGAAAGGGGTTTTTGAAATACTGGAAAAAAGTCAGAGTCGGCTTATTGAATACAGTCATACTGCGGAGGTTGATGAGTTGGAATTGAGCCAGGCTCAACAAAGCGCGATGAACTTGATTCAACAGGGATTTCAGTCAAAGGATACGGTATTGCTGCATGGCGTAACTTCGAGCGGGAAAACGGAAATATACATTCGCCTCATTAACGAAACGATCAAGGCCGGAAAACAGGTTTTGTATCTCTTGCCCGAAATAGCCCTTACGGCTCAGACAATTAATCGCTTGCGAAAATATTTCGGCAATAAGGTTGGTATTTATCATTCAAAATACAATGAGCATGAGCGGGTTGAAATCTGGAATAAGGTTTTAGGAACAACATTGCCAGGAACCCAGCCCTATCAGGTGGTTTTGGGTGCACGTTCGGCAATGTTTCTGCCCTTTGATAATCTGGGGTTGATTATTGTGGATGAAGAGCACGACTCATCCTATAAGCAATTTGATCCAGCTCCGCGATACAATGCCCGGGATGCGGCTATCTGGTTAGGAAATCTTCACAAAGCAAAGGTGCTATTAGGTTCAGCAACTCCTTCCATTGAAAGTTATTACAATGCAAAAGCCGGGAAATATCATTTAGTTGAGCTATCAGAACGTTTTGGTGGTATGCTTATGCCGTTAATTGAAGTGGCCGATCTTACCGAAGAAACAAAGCGTAAAACCATGAAATCTCATTTTTCTTCACTGCTTTTCAATCAGATAGAAGAAGCATTGACCAATCAGGAACAAATTATTTTGTTTCAGAATCGCAGAGGTTTTTCGGTAAGAATAGAATGCGACAGTTGTCACCACATGCCTCAGTGTAAAAAGTGTGATGTTACACTTATCTATCATAAACACAACAATCAGCTTAAATGTCACTATTGTGGCTATTCCATTCGCCTGCCTGAAAAATGTCCGGCATGTGGAAGTACTGCTTTGAAAATGAAAGGATTTGGTACCGAACGTATCGAGGAGGAAATCTCTCTGCTTTTTCCCAATGCCCGTGTTGCCCGTATGGATTTGGATACCACTCGCTCTAAAAATGCATACCGCAAAATTATTTCCGATTTTGAAGAACGCGAAATAGATATTCTTGTTGGAACGCAAATGATTACAAAGGGTTTGGATTTCGACAATGTAAGTGTGGTCGGTATTTTAAATGCAGACAATATGATTTCATTTCCCGATTTCAGATCTTATGAACGTAGTTTTCAGCAATTGGCTCAGGTGAGTGGGAGAGCAGGTCGTAAAAATAAAAGAGGAAAGGTAATAGTTCAGTCTTATAATCCTTATTTTCAGGTTATCCGCGATGTAATTGATCATAATTATGTCGCGATGTATTCCAGCCAGATTGTAGAGCGAAATACGTTTAAATATCCTCCGTTTTTCCGATTGGTAAAGCTGATTGTAAAACACCCTAATGAAGAACTGGTAAATGAAGCGGCTGCGGAATTAGGAAACAGACTTCGTAAATTATTTGATAATAGAGTTTTGGGTCCTGAGTTTCCATTGGTTTCACGAATCAATAATTATTATCTCAAAAACATAATCCTGAAGTTTGAGCGTGATAACTACGTGCAGTCGCGTAAAAATCAGCTTCAAAATATTATTCGCCAACTTTTATCCGAATCCCGTTACAAACCCGTAAAAGTAACGATTGACGTTGATCCGTATTGATGTAATTTAAATTGCTGTCTGCAAACAAGTTTCCCAAATTCAAATTCCCGACCTTCAATAGATGTAAGTTCTTCATCATTAATTAAGCCGCTCTGTTTCCGTTTCTTTTTGTTACTTTGCAAACAAAAACACCATGAATATCCTGTTGCTTGGATCTGGCGGCCGTGAACATTCACTTGCCTGGAAAATTGCTCAAAGCCCTAAATTATCGAAACTCTATATTGCTCCCGGAAACGCCGGAACATCTCTTCATGGCGAAAATGTAAACCTTAATATATCCGATCATCAGACTGTTGGTCAGTTTTGTCTGGATAAAGAAATCAGAATGGTGATTGTGGGTCCAGAAAATCCTTTGGTAGAAGGAATTCATGACTATTTTTTATCGAAAGCCGAGTTGGCAGGTATTCCGGTTATCGGACCTCAAAAAGAAGCCGCTCAATTGGAAGGAAGCAAGGCTTTTGCAAAAGCATTTATGCAAAAGTATAAAATTCCTACCGCTGCTTACCAGGCTTTTAATTGTTGTAATCTGGCAAATGGATTTGCATATCTGGGTACTTTAGAAGCTCCTTATGTACTCAAAGCGGATGGTCTCGCTGCCGGGAAAGGTGTGTTGATATTAGATTCTATACAGGAAGCCCGCAATGAACTTGATCAAATGCTTACTTCTGCAAAATTTGGGGAAGCCTCTAAAACGGTTGTGATTGAACAGTTTTTGAAAGGGATTGAGCTTTCCGTTTTTGTGATCACAGACGGGAAAAATTATAAAATATTGCCTGAAGCCAAAGATTACAAACGTATTGGTGAAGGTGATACGGGGCCGAATACGGGAGGAATGGGCTCAATAAGTCCTGTCCCGTTTGCAACTCCTGAGTTTATGCAAAAGGTTGAAGACCGAATAATTAAACCTACAATTTTAGGGTTGCAGCGTGAACAAATTCCGTATAAAGGATTCATTTTCTTTGGGTTAATTAATGTTGGAGGAGATCCTTTTGTAATTGAATACAATGTTCGTATGGGTGACCCTGAAACAGAATCAGTTATTCCTCGTGTAAAAAGCGATTTGATAGACCTGTTTTTAAGTGTAGCTGACGGAACATTGGAGCACTTTAATCTGGAAGTTGATCATCGTGCTGCAGCATGTGTAATGATGGTTGCCGAAGGGTATCCCGGCGACTATGCAAAAGGAAAAGAAATTACTCTTCCCGAAAACAGAGAAGGATCCTTTGTATTTCATGCCGGAACTAAACTTGTGGATGGAAAGGTTGTAACCAACGGAGGAAGAGTTATTGCGGTAACTACTTTAGAGAATGATCCTGAAAAAGCTTTGCAAAGCTCATTAAGTATGGCTGAAAAAATTCAGTTTGAAGGAAAATATTACCGTAAGGATATTGGAAAAGACCTGAGGGAGTTCTGAAATGCCTGTGTTATACCCCAGGGTGAACTCTGATTAGTCCAAAGCTAATTAGAATTGATGAACCTTTTTAGCGACGTACAATGTGAAAAGTGAATGGGTAGCTTAGTTTCTGATTTTGGGAATAACTATCTGTTTATGAGTGTATTTTGTGGGTATTTATTTTTTTGATACCTGTAAAATAGAAAAGTGAGACCTCTTTTTTTGATAATGAGACTCCGAATTTAGCCAATCCTTCTTTCTTTGCATCGAAAATCAAAACAAAAAAACGATGCAGAAAATTATCATTGTACTTGCCTCAATACTCCTGGCTCTTATTTTGGGGTGTACCAGTAGTTCAAAAACTACCGCTGGCTCAGATAAACGGCCCCTGCGATTTAGAGCCCAGGCTGGTTTAAATTCGGGAGGAATAGTTGAAAATACAAATAAAAAGGACTTTGCCAATGCCCCGGTAGATGCATTTACAGGAGCAACAAAACCGGGTTACAACGTGGGTACACATGTGTTGATCCCGGTTTGGAAGCATGCTTTGGAAACCGGGATTGATTATATGATAAACAACCAGACGTTTACGTATAAACATCCCGAAATAGGTTATATGGGAGAAAGAACTATCTCAACATCCCAATTCATGATTCCTTTCATGGCAAGCTTCTCGATGTGTAAAAAAAACAATCCGGAAGGTAATTTACAGCTAAAATTTGGATATGTTGCTCAGTATAACATACTGTCAGTTAGTGATCAGGGGCTGCTTCCTGATTATTCGGTCAATCATTTTTCGGGAGGGCTCGGATTTGGAATATCGGCAACGCCCTGGAAATTTAAGAATGGAACACGAATGGGGTTTTACCTTGATTTATACCGTGGAACTCAGATTTATAAGGATTTTTACAATCAATCATCCTTTAAAATGCCTGGCTCAAGCTATGGTAAGTTCGGAATAATATATCAGTTTAAATAATTATAAACAACAGAATATGAATACACTGATTGTTTATGCCACTACTCATGGTACAACCGGAAAGGTAGCTCAGAAAATTAAAGAAGGATTAAATGTTCCTTGTACATTAATAAATCTGAAAACAGACAATTTGCCTGATTTGTCTGAATACCAAAGAATTATTGTAGGAGGTTCTGTCCATGCGGGACAAATACAAAGCCGGATAAAAGACTTTTGCAGGAAAAACACCCTGGAGCTTCTTCAAAAACAGCTTGCACTTTATATTTGCTGTATGCACGAAAATGAACTGGCTGAGCAGCAATTCACAAATGCATTTCCGGAAATACTCAGAAATCATGCTCAAAGCAAAAAAATAATGGGCGGTGAATATTTATTTGAAAAAATGAACTTCTTCCAAAAAATCCTGGTGCGTAAAATTGCCGGTGTAAATGAAACACAATCTCGTATTAATGAAGCTGCCATCTGCGAATTTATATCAGAAATTGATTAATTGATTCTTATGAGAATAACGATTTATAAATATATATATCAACTGTTTGTGTTGTTGTTTGTAATTGTAAATGAATCGTGTAAACCAACCGAAAGAATTAATTATGCGATAGATATCCGTATAATTCAGGATGGAATGTATACCGGATATTTTAAAAAAAGGAATGAAGCAAGCGTAAAAGTGGAGATTAAAAACAAGAGAATTGTTTCGCTCACTCTTAAAAAATTTGCAGCAACACCTTTTGGCAAAAAAGCAAAAGATTCTATTCCTCAACGAATTTTTCAACTCCAATATCATGTTATTACAAGCCTGTAACTGATCCCATATCAGATATATCCCTCAAAAAGTTTTCGGATGCCATTCCTACTTTCAAATAGTTGATCCGCAAGCTTACGGATGGCATTCTTACTTTCAAATAGTTGATCCGCAGGCTTACGGATGCCATTCCTACTTTTAAATAGTTGATCCGCAAGCTTACGGATGGCACTCCTACTTTCAAATAGTTGATCCGCAGGCTTACGGATGGCACTTGTACTTTCAAATAGTTGATCCGCAGGCTTACGGATGCCATTCCTACTTTCAAATAGTTGATCCGCAAACTTACGGATGGCATTCTTACTTTCAAATAGTTGATCCGCAAACTTACGGATGGTACTTGTGTTTTCAAGTAGGAGTGTTCATGGAACTGTGTCTGTAATCAATAAAAATTAAGGGGATGTGTCCGAAAATTTGTGAAAAGGCACAAATTCCAGGATTATTCGCTCAGTTTAATTTTTCATTATTTCAACAACCGGATAGTGTAATTCTACATTCTTTATCTTCTTTTTTTGTCATAGAATACAACTCTCAGTTCATTTTTACAACTCTCAGTTGTATTTTGCAACTTTCAGTGTATTAATGATTTAATTACGTAATAATTATTGATTACGCCTTTTTTTGATTATATATTTGTACCTAACAAGTTCATTTTAAATAATAAATCAACAAAAACAAATCCAAATGAAAGACCCCGTTTCTTATTTTGAAAAGCCGTTTGATAACATGAATATCAGCCGCGAAAATTTTGCAACATTCTGCATTGATTTTACTTCTGCACTAAAGCACGCGGTGGCTCAGGGAGAGCCCGTAAGCGACCTCGTGAATGATACCGATACTTTAGTTACTTCTTATGTAAATGCACTGAATTCTGTAACTACCGGAAAGTCGGTTCAGGTTTCTGAAACCCTTTCGGTTGATCAGATTATTGCTAAATTCAAAGCCTATATTGCCAATCAGGAAGGGCTTATCCGCGCCAGACTCGGCAAAGATTCCAAGGGATATAAGCAGTTCTTTCCCCAGGGTTTAAGTCAATACTCGAAGGTTGCAAAAAAGAATATTAATGAGTTGCTTGCACAATTAATTAAAGCCAGCAATACCTACAAAACAGAGATTGGTCCGGAAACGGAAGATCAGCTTACCGTGATGCAACACCAATATCAGGCAGCCCGTGAAACCCAGAATATCAGCCTTAAAGCGGTAAAATATTCGAGCACGGATATTGAGTTACTGGGAGAAAAATTAAAAAAACAGATGTATCTCAACTTTTTGAAACTTGCAATAATTTTTGTTGATACCCCGGGCAAAGGAATCTCAATGATAAATTCATCATTATTGTACACCAAACACCGGATTAAAACCCAGGAAGAGCAAGACAATACTTACACCGTAACAATCCCGGCAAACACAACCAAGGAAGCCGGATTTGCCTTTTCGATTGATAAAACCATGCTCTTTAGCAATATAGGTTCCGAGGCTGTTTTGATCTACGGAGCTGCAAATGTTGATGCTCCGCTTAGCCCTACTGCTATCGAAATACTTCCAGGCGAAGAAAAAGAAATTACCGCCACCCAACTGGGAGCCCCGGCAAACCGCTTTATCCTGATAATGAATAAGAGCGTGGCAACCGAAGCCGAAGTAGAAATTCTGTTCGTGTAATCCGTAATTAAACCTGTACAAAGTCAATCAAGATTGAAGAGACTGAAATGACTGAAGAGATTGATAAGTACCTTTTCAATCTTTTTCGATCTTTTTCAATCCCCTCGATCAAGACTGATGAGATTGAAAGGAGTGACGAGACTGATAAGTACCTTTCAATCTTTTTCAATCCCCTCAATCTTTCTCAATCTTCTGTTTGTACCAGTCTTTAAAAACTATTACATTTACACCCATAAAAATCAAATTTTGCCTATGGAGAAATAACCAACTCTGTATAAATATATTAGTTAGCGTTTGCTATTATTCTTTTTCGCTAAATCTGGAAAATTTTCATACAACGAGAATAATAAGTAAAAACGCACACGTCATGGCGTGTGCTTTACTTATTTGTTGTATGGGCTTTCCAGAGCCTCGCGAATGAATACAGTAAAAGTCACACGCCTTTTTTATTTGGGGCGGATGACACATTTCAAGACATCATTAATATCATACCCGCCATGAAAACCAACCTTAAACCTCGCTTTCCGCCCTGATATTTAGTATATTTGAGCAAAATGCTTTTTACGTGACCCTTCTTTCTTTCACGTAGATTAAGCAAAAACAAACTAATACCTGATTTATTAACAAAATTCTAATTCACTTATGAAAAGGATTTCATTTTTTATCCTCAGCATCTTTATGCTGCTGGGGCTTTCCGGCTATAGCCAGGATAATCCCAGGCGTTCCGACGGAGGAGCATGGCTCTACGGAACCTACTCCCCCAATGCCAACTTTTTCGATTTGCATAAGCTTGGAATGGACTACTTTAAAGTGTACAAAGATTCCGACAATACCTACGAACTCTATAACCGCTTTAAGGTATGGAGTGATCTTTTTGGTTCACGCTCCGTTTGGGCCGATAACCCGCAGGATGGTATGGCAGGAGTTTACAAAGAGACTGCCGATATAAACGCCGCCGCAATCACGCTTCCTGCCAACCATCCTTATTCTGACTGGAAACGAACAGGTTCGGACTCATCCGGTGTACAAAACCTTGGAACGGTAACCT
>Ga0074193_1003532_pt1 | contig 11293 bp, 11 predicted proteins | sample EPASupsiteHSE605_FD_64523 | JGI IMG/M metagenome (GOLD analysis project Ga0074193, IMG submission 64523) | Bioremediated contaminated groundwater from EPA Superfund site, New Mexico - Sample HSE6-05 | ecosystem: Environmental > Aquatic > Deep subsurface > Groundwater > Contaminated ...
AGCATTCAATCCTCTATTTTCATCCTCGTTGATAGCAGGGGAGTCCTTTACAGTATTAAGAGGATATTCAGCGAAAGCAGGTTTACTTTTCAACACCCTGCTAATAGCCTTTCCCCAGAATTCACCTAAAATTTTTGTCCCTTTCTCGTTTGGATGCAGATAAAAAGTACCTGCATTACCATTCTCTGCAAAATAGAGTTCCTTATTATCTTTGAAATAGTCAAAAGCAGTTGTGTCTCCCAGAAAAACATGTGCCGGATGTGTTATTGCGTAATTCTCTTCCAGCTTCTTTAACATTGGAAAATATGAATTTAGTCGTTCTAGCCCCTCCTTCAGATACATCGAGTTATTATAGGTGTTGGGACTGTACCAAATTGGCCGGTTAAGTACAATAATAGATTCAGGGTAGAGCTCCAATAATTCATCAACAATCCCCTTCATGTTCTGATAGTAAACTTCCGGCATCAACTGTGAACCCACAGCTCTTTTTATAGCACTGTCATTGGTGCCCAGCATAATTGAAAAAATTAGCTGTCCATCCTCATGGTAAAAGCGTTCTGCAACCTCTTTTACTTTCGGAAATTCTTTTTCAGTCACCTGCAGAAAATCTGTAGTAGTTCTTCCGCTAACTCCTTTATTGCTGAATGCAAAGCTCCCTTCATGATTCTGACGAAGCCATTCAATTGTCTGAGAGGGAGGGGACGTATTGTCCGGATCTTCCAAAATTACCCCTTGAGTGATGCTGTTTCCAATAAAAACGATGTTAGTTTTTTGAGAAAAAGTTGACAAGACAAAACAGCAAAGAAATAGTGAAATCAGATAAAATTGTTTCATTAGAATTGATATAGTTACGATTAAGACAACGAATTCTCACGACGAAAATAGTGTTAATTCGTCATATTTGCAAACTATTTTTTACCTGTTTAATAGATTACCTGATGGTTCGACCAACACGTTATCATAATCTATGAGCAACGTGTAGCCTGACTTGTTTTTGGAGATAAGTTTGTATAGAGGGGCATTAATCTACGAATAAAACATATCCGCTTTATAATCGAGTAATGAGATTACTCGCAATTATCCATTTCCACAATATAATATCCCCTCTGTTTTGTCTCCATTTCAGTCTCAGGCTTCAATGTCTCAATATGGCAAGAAGAACACTCTTTAGAGGTGAGTGGTTGTCCTTCCTGTTCTTTAAAGTTTTCGCCGGGTCAATTTTTTAATCCGAACAGCGGCCTGATATATTTCCATCGTCTAATAAGGAATTCGTATGACAACCATGAAATACCGAAAGTAGCGACAATAAGTACAGATGCTTTTAGCACCAGTGGCCAGTCCGAATTAATCAGGTAATACCCTGCAATGATCATCACGGTCTGATGCAGTATATAAAACGGGTAGACGGCTTGGTTGGCATAACTGAGCGTTTTGCCGGGACGGTTCAAGTACCTGGCTGCAAAGCCAAAAAGTGCCAGAATCCACGACCATATATTTATCACCTTCACGAGAGACTCTACTGTATGCCGGACCAGTGAGTCGCTGAAGTTATGTGTAATAAAAAGCATCAGTGAAAAAGAAATGATCCCAATTATTAAGTATTGTTTCCGTCGTCTCTCCACCGTGAGCCAGAAACAATCCTTTGCCGTAATCAATATGAATCCGAACAGGAAAAGTATCATGGAATTGATAAGGTTAAACCAGTCGTCTATCAGCGCATGTGTAACAGGGAAGAGTGGTTCTAGGAGCAGTTCAAATATAAACAGGGGGACGATAAAAATGTATAATCCATAGGGTCTGACAATCAGTTTTTTTAATCTCCTGTTCAATCTGTGCCAGACACTACCTTCTTTCTGCAGGCCATTTTTTGTCCAGACAAAAAGAGGAGCCAGCATTACGGAGAACAGAAACAGATATAGAATAAACCAGAGATGATGCCAGCTGATATTCCCCTCCGGGTAAATGCCGATAAATGCCCGCGAAGGCCAGTAGTCAATGTAGGTTCCGCTGAACTGGTTCCTGTATAACCGCTCAATATATACCTGCGGCGGAATTAGAAACAGCATGCCGAAGATAAATGGTATTAAGAGCCTGACATGACGCTCCCAAATAAACTGACCGCCACTTCTTTTTTGTAATGAGAAGTAGGTTCCCATTCCAGAAATTATAAACAGGAGTGGCAGTCTCCATTGATTCAGGAACCACATTGGGTAGACCAGCCAATCGTATGTTACGTTGTTTTTAATATGAAAGTTCCAGGGAACAAAGATCATCCCCACGTGGTAAAAAATCAGCAATCCAAATGCTATTACCCGTAACCAGTCCAAATCATGTCTGCGCATAGTCTTAAGCTTTTGACTGTATACTGTGAAGTAAAAATTGATACTCATTCACTTCAATTAATTGCTCAGTCAAAGATACTGGCATGTACAATATCAAAATAGATGCTTTTTGTTAAAAACTCGGAAAAGCTTGTATAAATAAAAAATAGTTAGCACATTCGCAACCGAATGGTTTCATAATAGCTCAAGATAAACAATAAATGGTAGCAAGAAGAGATATATTTCAGGCAATAGCAGATCCCACAAGAAGGGAAATCATAGAACTGATTGCATTACAGCCCATGACGCCCAACGCAATTGCCGATCATTTCGACACCTCCCGGCAGGCTATTTCCAAACATTTGCGCATGATGACAGAGAGCGGAGCCCTGAAGCCGGAGCAGCAGGGAAGGGAGATATATTATCGGCTTGAGGTTGAAAAGATGAAAGAAATTGATCAATGGCTGGAGAAATTCCGGAAAATCTGGAAAGAGCGGTTTGAGAATCTCGACAAGCTTCTTGCAGAAACAAAAAATCAATCCTGAAATCAGATAATTATAACAATATCTGCTTTATTTATTCAATGTGCAACATCTTAAAAATCAAAAAATGGGAACAACAAAAATCACAGTTCAGTCGACCATCCAGGCCGACATCAACAAAGTATGGGATTACTACACCCAATCCGAACACATTATCGGTTGGAATTTTGCAAGTGATGACTGGCACTGTCCTCGTGCCGCCAACGATTTACGCGTGGGCGGCAAATACAGTGCAAGAATGGAAGCCAGAGACGGAAGTTATGGTTTTGATTTTAACGCACTGTACGATGAGGTGAAAGCGTACGAAAAAATTGTCTACACAATGGAAGATGGTCGAAAAGCAGTGATTTCATTCACTGGTGATAATGGTACCACACGGGTGGAGGTTACATTTGATGCTGAAAGCCAGAATAATCCTCAGATGCAAAGGGATGGCTGGCAAGCCATTCTGGACAATTTCAAAAAATACGCGGAATTAAAAGCACTTCGAATTTTTGATTTTTCTGTAGACAAGGGAAACAACACCATCTATATCAAGCGTGACTTTAATGCCACCCTTCAACAGGTGTGGCAGGCCTGGACAACAGCTGAACTGCTCGACAGGTGGTGGGGACCGAAACCCTGGAGGGCGGAGACCAAAACAATGGATTTCCGGGAAGGCGGTTACTGGTTCTATGCAATGGTCGGCCCTGAAGGGGAAAAGCACTGGAGCAGGGTAGATTATTTATCCATCGTGCATGAGAAATCCTTTACCGCAAGAGATGGTTTCTGCGATGAAAAGGAAATGATGGATCCTGCCTTCCCCCAGAATGTATGGGAAACAGTTTTCATTGAAACCGGCAGCAGTGTGATGGTGGAAATCACCCTGACTTTCGATAAACAATCAGATCTGGAGCAGACCATTGCGATGGGCTTCAAGGAAGGCTTTACGATCGACTTAAATCAGTTGGATGAACTCTTGCTGACACTGGAAAAATAACAGTATCTTCCTGAAGAATCATCTCAGGCAGTTAACCAGAGAACCAGGCTCCGTGTTGATAGCCTGCTCTCTGGTTTCTCTCATTTTCAGGAGGGTTTTTCAATTCTCCCAGATATTTCTGTGAAGTCTGAAAGCCCTTTTGCAGGTCTTCCCCCCGGACCATGTGGATGGTTGCAGATATTGGGGTGTTTCCTCCAATTCAGGTTAACAATTTTCCATTTCCACAATGGTATATCCTTTCTGCCTGATATCCTCCTCCCATTCCGGTTTCATCGCCTCGATGTGACAAAACTGAGATTCTTTGGAGCTGAGCGGCTGACCTTCCTGACCCTTTGTCCTCAGGTACTCTCTCCCATAACTGTATATTTGTTCCGGATCATTGGTCTCCACGGGGACTATGATATCGAAATGCATGATGCTCCCTTCATTTTTGGTTACATAAGTGTCCCAGACTGCTACTTTCATATCTTTGGTTTTATGGATGCTGTGCAATATTGCTGTGATGATATAGCATAACAAATCTTCGCTCCATATGTTTGTGAATATCCCGGAATAGTGATATGGGCACAAGAACTAAATTGTAACCTTTTATTGCAATGCGTCTACGATGGCGGAAACAAATCCATTTTGGTCAAACTCTCCTTTTTTTGAGAATCCGGTACGGACAATTACCAGTTCTTTCGATGGGATGATGTAGATGAACTGCCCGTCGTGGCCGCTGCAGCAATACATGTCGCGGGGTACGTCGGGATAGTCGGTGCCTGATTTGTTCAGCCAGAAAAAGGCACCATATGTACCGTTTGATCCGGTTGCAGCGGTGGTACTGTATTTCACCCAGTCTTCAGACAGAATCTGTTCGCCCAGCCAGTTCCCTTTGTTCAGATAGAGCAAGCCGAAGCGGGCATAATCGCGTAAGGAGGCATAAAGGTAGGAGGAGCCCACGAATGTTCCCGATGCATCCACCTCAAAAATAGCGCTGCGTATGCCAATTTTGTTGAAAAGCTTTTCTCGCGGGAAAGAGTAATACTCCGCATCCTTGTCAATAGTCCTGCGCAGCAGGTAAGAGACAATGTTGGTGGAACCCGATGAATACTCAAATACCGACCCCGGGGAATATTCCAGCGGTTTTGAAATGGCAAACCGGGCCATATCGCCTTCCTTGTGCAGCATGTTGTTTACGTCGGAACTGTTCCCATACGCTTCGTTCCATTCCAAACCGCTGTTCATCTGCATCAAGTTGTGGATCGTGATGCTGCTCCTTTCGTCGTGCTGCCATTCATCCACGCGGGCAGGTGCATAGATGTCCAGTTTCCCCTCTTTCACCAGAATGCCTGTCAGGGCATTGGTAAAACTTTTGGCTATCGACCAGCTCAGGAAACGGTTCTCCGGAGCAAATCCCTCAGCATACTTTTCGGCAACCGGCTGGCCTTGATAGACAACCATCGCCGCAAAGGTACCCTTGTAGGGAATGGTGTCGGCAAAAGCTTGTTCCATGGCAAGGTTGAGCTTCTGCATGTTGATACCCGAAGGAATGGTGTCGGCAATCAAATCCCCCATGGGCCAGGCAATGGTGTCGGGCTGTTCCGGCAAAACGGGCACAACCGGATAGGGACGCGCCTGGATGTCGCTCACCGGATAGTTGTTCACCAGAATGCTGCCATAACCATTCACGAAAGTAGTACGCGACGTGTGCCAGAGGAAGCGGCTTCTCACGCTTTTGCTCCTGGGATCGATGCTGTTCTTTACGAATCGGATGAAGGAGAAATTCAGGTCGGTTGCTTCCATCGATGCCTGTGTGCGATTGGCAACAAACAATGCCGATGACATGTTTTTGGCTGCATAGCCGGTGATGATTGGCATCAGGGGGTTCAGGTAAAGAAAACCTCCCAGAAGAATGGACAAGATAAAGACTACAAGAATGATGCGTACTTTTTTCATGGGAGCGAATGTTTGAGGATGTTTCGTTCACCCTGCTTTCTTAACGGTATGGTTCAAATGTCAATCCTCGAAAATCACGATTTTCTCAATTTCGTCGCCCTGCCGGATCTTGTCAATCACTTCTACACCTTCCACCACTTTCCCGAAGCAGGTGTGGTGCCGGTCGAGATGAGCGGTATTGTCGCGACTGTGGCAAATGAAAAATTGTGAACCGCCGGTGTCGCGACCCGCGTGTGCCATCGATAATACGCCGCGGTCGTGGTACTGGTTGTTGCCGTTGAGTTCACATTTGATGGTGTAACCAGGTCCCCCGGCACCTGTACCGTCGGGACATCCGCCCTGGATTACAAAGTTTGGAATCACCCGGTGAAATGTCAACCCGTCGTAAAAACCCTTTTTAGCCAGTTTCACGAAATTGGCCACGGTGTTGGGAGCATCCTCCTCATAAAACTTTACTTTCATGACACCTTTGCCGGTGTGAATCTCTGCTCTGTACATAATTTTCTTTTTTGAGTTTAAAATGAATCTGTAAAAATAACTATTTTGACTTTTAAATAAAAATAGATGCTCATCCGCTTCTTAATATCTTCTCCATGGCCTTTCCTTTGGCCAGTTCGTCGATCATCTTGTCGAGATAGCGGGCTTTTTGTACAATATCGTCTTCAATATCTTCCACACGATACCCACAGATCACACCGGTAATTTTGGATGCGTTTGGATTGATTTGGGGCGCTTGTGTAAAGAAGATCTCAAAATTCATGTCGCCCGACAGTATATTTTCCAGCTCTTTTTTGCTATAACCGGTCAGCCAGCAGATGATTTCATCCACTTCTTCCTTGCTGCGGCCTTTCTTTTCTGCTTTCTCCACGTAATAAGGATAGACTCCGGGAAATGATAGTTTATGGATTCTCTCTTGATTTTTCATTTTATTTTGTATTTTATTCCTGTCATATCTGCACAAGATTCCTTCAAATTTAAAATGCAAGTTTAAGAAATAATATCTTGATTCCGCTTGACCTAAGACAAGAATTTGTGACTGTTTGTTATTGATTATCATTCTTGTGTGAATAACTATTTTATATAGTAAACTAACTGTTATATATAGTTATATTTACAAATTCTATAGTTGACGTAAAATATATTTGATTATTTTTGTTGCATAACTCTTATAAAAAGAATTGCAATGAGGCAGTTGACAGAAAAAGAAGAAGAGGTAATGCAGTGTCTTTGGGATAACGGTCCCATGTTTGTGCGTGAAATACTGGAAAAGTATCCCGACCCAAAACCGCATTACAACACAATTTCTACTGTTGTGAGATTATTGGAAGAAAAAGGCTACACCGATCATAAAGCATATGGAAATACCTACCAATACTTTGCATTGATTTCCAGAGATAAGTATAAAGGGAAAGCCTTGAAGGAGGTGGTTCTGGATTATTTTGGCAACTCATACACCAGTGTAGTTTCAACATTAATCGAGGAAGAAAATTTGTCAGTTGATGAATTAAAAGGATTGATAGAGATGATTGAGAAGGGTAAAAAAAGATAACCAATCAAATAACAGCTGAATGGAAACCTTCATAGTATACTTGATAAAAGCAACAATCTATCTTACGTTGTTCGCTGTATTTTTCAGGTTGTTTTTGATGCGAGAGACTTTTTTTCAGTTTACCCGTATCACATTGCTTATAAGTTTAATCGTATGCTGTATTCTTCCATTTTCAAAACTGAAAATAGATAGTTCAAATATAGTAAATCAATCTTTCACTAAGCTCGAAAATATTATTCTATCGCGTAATAATATTTCAGAAACGATCAATGTTCCTGATAAAGAAACTGAATTATCTTTGAATTCTCCCAACGATTATTTAAACCAAAAGAATGCAACTGAACAATTAGTCACACCAAATAATTATCAAAAATCCAGTCACACCAGATCGTTAAATATCACGTCGACAGAGAAATCTATTTTTGCGATCAATTGGGTTACAATACTTCTTTCCATTTACTGGATTGGGTTGGTGTTGATGATTATGCGCCTGATAATCTCGTTTATACGTATAAAGCGACTAGTAATGAATGGTATGCCAGTGCTTTCAATGGACTTTAAACTTGTAGTAACCCAGGAGAATATTGTAGCATTTAGTTTTTTCAAAAATATTGTTTTATCTGAGACCGATTATCATGATAACCCCGAGGAGATCATACTACACGAGAAAATGCATATCCAAAAAAGACATAGTATTGATGTCATTTTCGCAGAACTAATACTTATCCTGCACTGGTTCAACCCCATGGTATGGATGTTGTGCCGTGACCTGCGTGAAATTCACGAGTATGAAGCTGACAATGCTGTGATAAACAAGGGCATCGAAGCCCAGAAATATCAACTTTTATTAGTAAAGAAAGCTGTTGGCGAAAGACGCTTCACTTCTGTTGTCAATAGTTTTAATCAATCAAAAATTAAAAACAGAATTACCATGATGCTAAAAAAAGAATCGTCCGTGTGGGCACGACTTAAAGTATTGTTTATTGTGCCTTTGGCTGCTGTAATGCTCCTTGCATTTGCCCAGCCCGAAAATGAAATCAAGACGCAGCTGGTGAAAAGTCAATCACAGCCCGAAAGTATTGTAAAACAGGTACAGGCCAACCCATTTTTCTATTGGGAACAGGTGCAGAATTATTGTCGTAATAAAGGTATTTCACCCAAAGATCTTGCATTACAACCCGGAGATGAGAAAGTTAAACAGTATATTATTATCCTGGTTAATTCGGTTAATCAGATCATGTACCAAAATCCCGTCTCTACTAAAGTAATTAAAACCCGGGAAGAAGGTGATAGTGCTTCTTCCATAGAGATTTTAAAAAGTATGATAGTCGAGTCAATGAATATGAATAATCCCAATCCGGTATATTTTTCACTTCAACATGATCAACAATCTTCGATACACTTTATTTTCAGTTTATTAAATTCAACGCTTCCCACTGCATACCAAACGGCAGTAAATGAGATTGCTGAACGGGATGGTATTCCGGTAAACCAGATCGTTGAAAGGAACCCCCTGATTCTTTTTCATGCTATTCCAAGGAACTACGGAAACGAAAATTCAGACAAAGAAAAAAGAGTGGGGAAGAGAAACTCATTTTTAATTCAAACATCCGGAATGAAAGAAGGTAAAGAGAATATTGATTATTACTCTATTGTTCGAGAAAATGAAGGATCGAATATTCAATCTGTCTCCGTTCGCCATGAAATATCCCTTTATAAGTCACGAGATGAAGTCAGAGTGGAATCAGTATCTGCATCTGAACTGAAACCGTCGGATTTCGCCTTGGTGAGCGTCGGTATAGATTTGACAATTTCTGATCTGAATGGAGTTAAAACAATGTTGGATAAAAAATTTAAAGTTGAAAGATCTGTTTTTGTTCAAAAGATCCAATAAATTAAGGGGCTTTCATAAGCAATGAGTCAGATGTGATCTCCGCGATCTTGGCATCGTTTACCTCGTGTGTTTTAATTTTCATTACAGCTTCTTTTAACGGCAGATTTTATAAGATTGATAACAATTAACGCAGCTTCATAGTTCAGCAGTGTGTTACAAAAGCGTTGTAAACCTTTATACACTTTGGCGTGTTTATATTGCATCGAAAAAATCACACGCGCAAATCATTTCGATCATGATGAAAATACATTCCACCAACTACTTCGATACTTTGATTGAAGTAGCTCCCGACACGAAAGTGAACTGTGGTACACCGCCAACGTCGAAAGAGAAAAAGACGGTTGCCCAATTACAGTATGAACTCATTGGCAACAATCCTTATAAATTCAGTTCAGACGACATTCTTTTTCAGGTGTATGCCGACAGGAATGATCTGAAAGAATCGGAATACAAACAAGCGAGGGAACAGTTCTTTTCAAAAGGACAGCCTTGCCTGCGAACTTCTCCACTGGCCAAAACTTATGGTTATGGCATTCACAGCAACAGGGAAGGGAAAATTGCATTGTATGGAATGGAAACCAAGGAGTATGCCAATTTTATCACCGACTCCGAAGTGATTAAAGTGAAAGCCATGAAGTCGGGGAGAGGGAAGAATCAGTGTATATTCCACTTTTCTCACTTTCGGATAAGTTCAAGACCATCCGGAAGAATTCGCCTGTAATTGTAGTTTGCGAAAGCGGGGCCCGTAGCGCTCAGGCTGTCCGATTCCTTGTCGGCAGAGGCATTGAGGCATATAACGGTGGAAGCTGGAGATCGTTTGTGTAAAACATGAAAACAATTGATAAACTATTTTCGGGCTTACTGATTTACCTGATTATTCATGGCGCAGATAAGCTTTAAATTAGGGTTCATAATACATCACTACAGCTCCGCTGGAAAACGTTTTCGTTTTAGTGAGTTTTAGGGTTATCCTATCATTCAGATTTTCAAATAGGGGGAGGCCGTTACCGGCAATGACAGGGTGGATGCAAAGCTGGAACTCATCCACCAAACCCAGTTTCATTAACTGAATAATCAAACTGCGACTGCCCACCAGCATATTGCCTCCTTGTTGTTGCATGAGGGCAGCCACCTCGTGCTCCAGTATTTGGGTCGCCAATCGGGCACTTTCCCAGTCCAGACTTTTGAGGGTATGGGAGAAAACTATCTTGGGCGTTTTGTCCATGATGTGGGCAAATTCATCGATCGCAATATTGCCCGTAGGGTTCTCAACCACATCACGCCAGTACTCCATCAGCTGGTAGGTGATTCTTCCGTATAACGTGACATCGGCGCTTCTGATCAGATCGGTATAGTGCTGATGCATTTCTTCGTCGGGGATAATTGCGTCGTGGTCGCAATACCCGTCGAGGGTCATGTTAATCGCTGCAATTATTCTTCTCATTGTGATTTATTTTTTCGTTTCATGAAAGAGCTGCGGAAGTTTTTAAACTTTTAGCATTCCCCTGAATCCCCGCGCAGCATAGTAGGATTCGGCACCGTTGTGATAGATGAAGGTGCGTCCATAGCGGGAGTCACCAAATAGTCCTCCACCACGTTCACGAACTTCTTTTGGCGCGATAATCCAACTTGAGGTTTTCAGGTCGAACTCTCCCAGTTTCTGCAGGTCGGTGTACTGTAATTCGTCTAACACATCGATGCCCATCTCCTTTGCCATGCCCAAGGCACTGCCTTTGGGCTTATTTTCCTTTCGAGAGTTTAAAGCATCTTCATCGTAGCAGAGACTGCGGCGACCTTTGGGGCTTTCGGGTGCACAGTCACAGAAGATGTATTCCCCGGTTTTGGGTTCATAACCGGTCACATCGGGTTCCCCGCCTGTTTCCTCCATCTCATTCAATGACCATAGTTTATCCGGATTCTTTTCCAGTCTTTGTTGTACATCTTCCCATTTTAATTGGGGATGGCGTTGCATATGCTGTTCAAATCGTTTTTTCAGGATATCGAATAACGAATTTTGTTGTTTCGGTGTGATGCTATTTTTTTCCATACCTTTTAATGTTTCGATAAGCA
>Ga0074193_1003534_pt1 | contig 11290 bp, 10 predicted proteins | sample EPASupsiteHSE605_FD_64523 | JGI IMG/M metagenome (GOLD analysis project Ga0074193, IMG submission 64523) | Bioremediated contaminated groundwater from EPA Superfund site, New Mexico - Sample HSE6-05 | ecosystem: Environmental > Aquatic > Deep subsurface > Groundwater > Contaminated ...
TAATAGATGGAATGATCTATCCAATTGTAGATCTTTTCTTGAGGATACTTATTCAAAAATGACATGGAAATCTCTTTGGATAGCCAGTCAGATACTGCGACTATTGTCATTTTAGGGAGTGAAGTAAACCATCTCTTTTTATCTTCGTACATTTGTTCAGACCTGTCAAAAAACAGACTGGGAGGGTATGCTCTATAAAGTGGGCACTTATAACATCCTGTCTTCCATTTTGTGCATCCAACTGTTGTGTAATGTGTACATTTGCCTGTAAATGCCCAGCAATCGTGTAGGGTCCAGACTACAGGAATATCTAATTCGCTCAGTAATTCAAACAGCAAGCCGATATGAAGATAATTACCATGTAGATTATGAAGATGTATCACATCCGGAGCAATTTTCCGGATGTAACCAAGCAGGTGTAAGGTGCCATTATGGGTGTAGTATCCCTGATTCCCAAACAAACGCGAACACAGGTTATGCAGATGATTTTCCATACGGCCTCCTATTTTATAACTTGGGGAGTAGGTTGTGTACGACTGACCATAGGCAATGTGGCATGAATGTCCCTCCTTATTCAATACACTGGCCAGATCTATCGCAATTGAGCCTGTACTTCCGTATCCGCAAACCGAATTGATTTGTAAAACTAACATAAACTAAATAATTTATTCACATTGTAACATACCGTAACTACTTATTTCAATGACAGAGTATGTATCGTATTATTTGGATTCGGCAGTAAAATCAGGTTGTTGAAGACTACCAATCAGCTGATTGTATGACATACGATTTCCTTTTGAAAGAATTAAAACCTGATTGGCCGAATCGGGCAAAAACTGATTTAATATTTTCATATCGATACGGACAAACGAATGGTAACAGATAAAACGAATTACACCTGCATCCCGGGATGCGATGAGCAGGTTGAGCAAATTCCCCGAATCGACGTCGTGAAACACATACATGCTTCCATCTAACGCTTTACGGCAGTCTTCAATCCGGGACAGGTCGCAGTTTATCAAGTTGAAAGTAAGTGGAAAGAGACAAAATAGAGGTAAGATAAAGTCTTGATGACTTTTACTGGCAGGTTGTACACAAACCACATGATACCCTTTTGCAAGGAGATTCTCACACAGAGTAAACCTAATCGGCCCGTTGCCTCCGGTTACTAAGACTTTCATAGCTATGACAATTAGCTTTGTTCTGTCGACTCTGATGCACCAGACAGGCACCCGACAGATGTACCCGTCCGATGGTAATCATTAATAAGAAGGGGTGGTTTGAAAAATAAGAAAGTTAATTTGTTTATTGAAGGTGGTTTGGAACACCTAGTTGAAAGGAAAGTTCTAAAATTGAAATGGGTTAGGAGGAAACAAATTCAATATATTTATGAAGAGGTTAAGGTGAGGTAATTCAATCAAAAAGATGGTCACTCCCAAACAGAGCAACTCATTGTCTAAAGGGGTATATATAAAACAGCACAGCGGATTTTTTGATTGAGATTTTAGAGATATTTAAAACAGCTCCTGTTAATTATAAGTAATAGAAACTTATTCTGATTGAGAAAGAGTTCAGGCTTTTTGTTTCTCCTGTTTATAACCGTAGTGCTGACTGTAACCGTATCTATAAGAGTATTTATATCCGTATTTGTAGTTTCCGTATTTACCATCCAATGAACTGCCATTTAAAACAACTGCCAGATTTTTGAGTCGGCCATCTCGCTTAATACTATTGAGGAAATGAACCGTGTCTTTTTGTGTCAGTTTTTCTCGCATGATGTAAAGGGTGAGATCAGAAATACGGTTGAGCATGAATGAATCGGACACAACTCCAACCGGAGCTGAGTCGATCACTATATAATCGTACTCACGGCGAAGCCTTACGAACAATTGTTCCAGGGCAGGTCTGGAAAATAGTTCATTGGGGTTGGGTGGGACGGCTCCCGACTGAAGAATATGAAGGTTGGGATACATTTCTTTTATCAAATTTTTATAATCTTTATCCATTCCGGCCAACAAGGAAGAAAATCCATGGACCACCCGTTCGATACCCAGATCGTGCGAAAGTTTAGGATTTCGGATATCACCTCCTATCAGCAGCACGCTTTTTTCCATCAATGACAAGCTTCGGGCCAGGTTAATACTAATCAACGTTTTACCTTCTGATGGGATTGTCGATGTGACCATTATTACCTTTTTACGTGGTTCGTTAAGCATGAAAAGCAAATTATTACGAAGGGTACGAAATAATTCTACGACCGGACTATCATCATTTTCCTTTACAATAAGAGCGGAGCCTTTAATGGAGCGTAGCACCGGAATATCTCCTATTACATCGATATCCTGAAGTTGCTCGAGGTCGTTTATCCCTTCGATCCGTGTATGGAAAAGATCTCTTATAAAGATACTCCCTACGGGAAGAACTGACCCTATTAAAAAAAAGACCATCAGAATAACAGGTCGATTGGGAGACACGGGCTGATCGGAGGTATAGGGTTTAGAAACAATCTTAGCCTTTGGGGCTACTGCTGCTTGGGTAAGTGCAGTCTCCTCCCTTTTCTGCAATAAAAAAACAAACAGATTGTTTTTTACCTCTTGCTGGCGAAGAATATCTTTGTATTGACGTTCCACAGCCGGAATATTTTGGATTCTCGCATTGGTCACGGTATTCTGTCTGTTCAGCTCCTGCAGGGCAATTTCGGAAGCTCTTCGCACATTGGTTAATGACGCCTGAATGTTTTGGCGCATCCTGGCCACCTGCCCCTTCATCTGAATGAGAGCAGGATTGCTTTCGGAGGAAGATGATTCGAGTCGTTCTTTTTGTAACAGCAATTGATTGTAGCTATTGATGATCGCCACCAGTCCAACATCGCTAACTCCCAGATTGGGAATCAGCTTATTTGAATTGGACTCCCTCCGTATAAAATCTTCCACAAATCTAATCAGATTAAGCTGAGTTTCAACCTCCACTCTTTTCTGTTCATTTTCGCCGGTCTGTCCCAAAAAAAGCTGCGCCTCAACTGCAATATCAGTTACCTGCTTGGCTTGTCTGAAGTCTTCAACCTTCTTTTCAACCATCCCCAATTCGACTGATATCTCCTTTATTCTTTCATCAATGAATACAGCCGTATTATGTGCAACCATATTTTTATCGTTGGTGGCATCTTCATTATAAAAATGAATAAGTTGTTTCAGGTAGTCCAAACCTTTCTGCCGGTTCTGACTTTGGATGCTTAGCGTTAGGACGGAAGATTGTTTGGATGAAGGGATGACCAGCAAATCCGAAGCTAATGTACGGGCCATGGAAGCCGGATTAATAATCGTGGCCGAGAATTCATAGGGAGTCCGGCTGAATTCCGGATCCGGATTCGATCCTCTGCTAACATAAAAACGCCCCATCGAAAGCTTCAGGTAAACAGGAAGCTTCTTAATTTGCGCTTCAAAAGGTTTTCCCTGATACATTCCGTGCACACGAAACGCCTGCCCTTCCGGTATAAATACAAATGTTACCGGTGAAGGAATCTTTTCCGGATCAATATCTTCCCACCGTACATACAATGGGGCATTTCCATACATTTCCATATCTGCCCCCCCCCATGTTCCGTCTTTCGTATAAGTAGTATACAGTTCGAGCGAGATGATTACACGGGAAGCTAAATCGGGAGATTTAAATATGGCAATTTCGTTTTCGATATTATTCTTTCCGGATTTCATCCCCAGATCTTGCAACAACAAGGTCTCTTCAGAAGCAGTGTTCTCGTCTTTCAGCAAAACCGACACACTGTTCTCGTATATATTTACCCGTGTTTTAAGATATAGAAAGCCAAGAAAAACAAAAAAAACAATACTTACAAGAAACCATTTCCAATAAGACAGGTATTTTAGAACAGCAGCTCTAAGTTGGAGACCATTGTCAGGCGCTGCACGTTGTTCGGATTGATTTTTATCTTGTTGCATACCTACATCAGGGATTGATGCTGTTTACATTGTAAGCAACTTCTGAAATAATACTACATATCGCTGTACTGTATGTTCTTTACAAAAAAGAAAGCGGGCACGCTGCGTATTGTATCTTCCCATTTCATATCGTTGGGAAGAACTGATTCTGATCATTTTTCGAAGAGCATCTGCTATACTGGAGGGATTGTCGGCATCACAAGAAAAACCGCCTCGACCCTCTTCAATTAAAAGCGGGAAGTCTGATACATTGGCAGATATGATGGGTTTACCGGCTGCCATGGCAGTACAAAGTTCGCGGGGTAGCTTCTCTTTATAACTGAAAAGCCCCACAATATCAGATTCGGCAATTATCTCAGTTAGATCGTAAGGCAGATTGCTCGCCATGAGATGGATCTTTCTTTGTTGAATTTCCTTATTTACATTTTCCAGCACTTCACTGTTACAACTTTTTTTTGAGCCGCATCCATACCATTCCACATGCAAAACAGACCGTTCCTGTGGTGTTAGCCTGAGCATCGCATCTATAAAAACATTCAGATTAGTAATATCCGAAACATTGGCTGCAATTACCATTCGTAATTTATTTCCTGTTGTAGCAGATGGAAGAGGGTATGGTTGTTTCCAGCCTGAAAAGTCGTGGCAATTATAGATTACATGTACTTTATCCGGATTTAATCTTGTGTTCGACTGCAAAATCAAATTACAATTGCTAAAGGTGTTGCATACAATACTATCTGCATAAATGTGAAAATAGGCATATAAATATTCCAGAAACGAATGTGGTTTATAGCGTCTGGAGCTACGTTCGCTTACTACAAGCTTCCAGCTGCGTTGGGGCAACCCTGCAAGTTCACAAATAAATGAGGGAGTACGGTGAAAGGCGATTACCAAATTAAACCCTCCATTCCGTATGAAACTTCTCATTCTTAAGAAGCGTTTCAGAACATTACATGGAGCAATACATGTTACCGCAATCCCATTTTGTTTAAGAACGTATCCATATGAATCATCTGGTTTGTAGACCAAAAATTCCACATCATATCCGATCTGACAAAGGAATAAGGCTATTTCGACAAGCTGACTTTGTGAGCTTTCCGAATGAAGACTATCGGTAACACATAAAATTCTAGACCTGCTCATAATAAGTATCATCTAATTCTGCAAGGTAGATTCTATTCTGCCAAAGCTGGGTATAAAGTGGTTCACTTCCAACGTTGGTAATGTTATGAACATACCAGACAGGGATATCAATATATGAAGGACTGTTCCCATCCAAATTGAACTCCAAGATCTCTTTAGTTCCTATTTTACGCATTTTCAGAAGAGCCTGTCCTTTAATGACGGTTAATCGGCTTAACGTTCTGATGTGATAATGATTTCCCCGGGTAGCAGCAGGCAAAGTAGAACAGAATGAAAGCTGCCCTCCTACTCCCATATGTGAAGTCTCCACCAGCATTCCCAACATGTCCGGATAATGCTCAAGTTTAACTGGAAAGTGGCTCTCAAAATCAATATAGCTACAGAACGTATTGAAAATATTAAAGTCGTTCGGGTCATTCAACTCAGGGATAATCCCCCTTTGCAAATAAAGCTCCCGATATTGTTGGAGTAGATTAAGGATAGAAGATACTCTATGCTGAAAATCCCATGACACTTCATAGCAAGAAACTAAATGGACTGTTTTTTTGGCTTGTTTTCTAATTTTCTGAATTATCAATTCACACAAATTAGCGATATACACCAATTTAACGTCCGAATCTTGCAATAGTTGGGGAGTTTCACCATGTGTAAGCTGATAACAGAATGTAGCAATAAAAGAATTATTGAATGGTCTGGAAAAGGGGCCATACACATTGGGGATTATCAATCCGGTAAAAGAAACTCCTCGTTTAACTGCCCATTCTTCCAACATCAGCCGTCCGTCCCGCTTTGATTTACCGAAGGCATTATCTCTTTCTTCCTGAATAGAAGAAGCGAACAATACATAGGGTGTAACTTTCTCTGCATCCATGCATGCGATAAGCTGAGAAACTAAACGCATGTTCGTATCGTACAAAACTTTGGGATAAGAATGACGGTTCAATGCGGATAAGTGTACTATAACATCACATTGCTTAACAAATTTTCTCAAGGCCGCATCGTCGTGGAAGTAGTCGTCGAGAAATAAAATACGCTCAAATTCGCCGGGATAAAGCCCTAACGTGTTGTATAGGTGAGTACCTATAAATCCGGACTGTCCGGTAATGCCTACACGAATCATACTTGTTCTTTCTTGATTTTAAGTTGGTACTAAACAAAGGTAACCCACTGGTGATAATACATAAAGTATACCTTCCAAATTTAAAATAACTGATTTAATGATTAGAGAAGAGGGTGGTACAAATTGTAACCGTAGTGTAAGACAACGTTATTATTCGTCCCGTTTCAACAATAAAAAAACGTCAACCGTATAAAAAAAAGGGATTATTACTTTAGATAAAAAGTAATGAAAGGAATAATAGCATTCACTGATGTTTTAAAATATATACTAAATAGCAAAATAAAAAAGACACTTAAAAAGATGGTCACTCCCAATAGGGATGACAACCTTTCTTCTATAAATATAACAGCAATCTAAGCTTGATGTTTATTAAATTACATTATAAAATGTATCTTTGTACTTCAGACTAATAATGAAGATCAATGAAAACATATAAATTATTTGCTCTCTGTGCAGCTGCACTCCTTCCTGCCTGGACGGTTTTTGCACAGGAAGAAACCCAGGAAAACACTACCTCATGGAAAGCCGAAGTTTTTGCATCGGCAGCTAGTGGAACAAATACTCCTTTCTGGCTTACCAGTAACCGATACGGACTTGTTCCGCTTGATGCCGGCAATGGCTATGGCCTGACGGGTGTTGCCCATCATCAAAGGCTGAATAAAAATTGGAGCTGGCAGGCCGGTCTCAGTCTGGCCGCCGTAGAACCCCGCTACCGCAATATACTGGTTCAGGAATTCTTCGCCGGAGTCTCTTATAAAAATTTACTACTTACCATCGGCAGCAAAGAGAATCACACCTCCTTATGGGACAAAGCATTAAGCTCCGGCGATATGGTTCATTCGGGTAATGCACGGCCTATTCCGGAGCTTAACCTGAGTATGCCGCACTTCACCATGGTTCCCTATACAAAGGGTTGGCTGCAGGTAAAAGGTGATTTTGCTATAGGGAGATCGTTTGATAAAGCCTACCTGAAAGAAGCTGTACGCCCCGGTACTACGTATATAGACAATGTATTATGGCATCACAAATCCGGCTATCTGCGTTTGGAAGACACCAAAGGAAATTTCCCCGTTACAGCAACTGTTGGTCTGCAACACTGGGTACAGTGGGGAGGAACATCCAGTAACCCAAAAATTGGGAAACAGCCCCAATCCTTCCGCGATTTCATTCGTGTGGTTACCGGCAGCGAGGGTGGCGAAGGGGCTACTCTGTCCGACCAGATTAATGTGTTGGGGAATCATTACGGATCGTACGACATGGAGCTGGCCTATCAGGGGAAGAAGTTGTCGGCAAGGGCGTATCATCAGTGGTATTTCGAAGATAAATCGGGGATGGAGCTAGCCAACGGTACAGACGGTCTGTGGGGCGTTGAGGTGAACCTTCACACCTGTAAATGGGTGCAGAAAGTGGTGGTGGAACATGTGGTTACACGCAACCAAAGCGGACAATTCCATTTCCTTGAATTTGATCACGACAAGTATCCCGGACGGGGCGGCGGTGGCGACAGTTATTACAACAACGGCGAATATACCACAGGCGTTTCTTACTTTAACAGAGGTATAGGATCTCCGTTAATTCCTTCACCCGAATACAACGAAGACGGAACACTTGGATTTCCCAACAACCGCGTGAGCGACTGGCATGTGGGGATATCGGGCGAACTTTCAACACAAGTATCCTATCGGCTTCTTGCAACGGCTATGAACACCTATGGAAGTCATGCCCGGCCGTTTCGCGACATCAAACAGGGAGTCTCTGGTTTACTTGATATTACATACAAACATCCCAAACTCGAAGACTGGCAATTTACAGGAACGGTGGCTGGAGATGCCCGCGAATTATTTGGACGTAGCTTGGGTGTAGGAATCAAAATTACCAAGACAGGTATTCTGAAAAACTGGTAAGAATTTTACCTGTATTTTTCCCAAAGAGCGGATGTAATGGTTTGGCGTGTCCGATCGGCCAACAGATCAAGACCTTTACGATCGGGTACCAGACCTTCGGTGGACACCGGAGGATGAATGATAAGCTCCATCCGATGGCGCTTCAGGTTCAGGCTACCGATGGGTAATACTTCAAAAGGACCGTTTAAGGTAATGGGCACCAATGGTAATTTCAAATCGGCAGCCAACTGATAGGCTCCTTTTCTGAAGCGGATCATCTTACCATCATATGTACGCGAACCTTCCGGAAAAATAACGATGGATGTTCCGTTTGCAAGGTATCTTTCGGCTTTACGGATAACCTGGACCGAACCACCCCCTTTTTTATTCTCCACAAAAATAAAACCGGCAGCACGACAGGCAGCTCCTACAAAAGGAATCTTGCCTATCCCCTCCTTCATCACCCATTTAAAGGGGACACCCAGAAATCCATAAATCAGGAAGATATCGAATGCCCCCTGATGGTTGGCTACAAATACGCACGATTTACCTGCAGGGATATGTTCGCGGCCACGAACCGTAACAGAACAAAGAGCCAGGTAACAAGTAAGTCGGGACCAGATTCTACCCGGCCAATAAGAGAAAACAGATTCATTTCCCATAAAGCATCCCGCCATTGTAACAAGGGCTGTAAGAAGAGTAAGTACTAAAAAGACAGGCACAAAGATGAGCCATGTATAGAGAATGTATAAGATACGCTTCATGGTGTTTCGTTTAGTAACCCAAATATAAATGCAATTTTTCGGGCTTTTGCTATTTTTATTCTAAAATATTTTTGCAGTAACTTTATTATTACTTTATTTGCACCTAGAAAGAAAATAATTATAAAAAATCTATACCCATGAATGAATTCATTAAATCACTGGGAGTGATTGTACTCCTGATTGGCGTACTTGTACTAATTGGATGCATGTACACAGGAGCTGCATCAAATTCTGCTTTATTACTTGGCTTAGGTCTTATTGTTGGTGGCTTTTTGTTCCACATCTTCCTTAATAAAAAGGTTGAATAGGATTTAAAGATTGGTAAAAAAGAAAAACGGGTTACATTTATAAATGTAGCCCGTTTTTCTTTTAATATATCAGCTTATTTCTGCAAACTCAGCCATTCGGCCAATGCTTCTGTAAACTGTCTGTTCTCGTCGGCTGTCTGTGTTGAAACACGGAAAAAAGTTTCATCCAATCCACGGAAGTTGGATGCATCCCGTATTAATATTCCATAGGTAGACAACAACCAGTTTTTCAGGTCGGCTGCTACACCAGTCTTCAGTCTTACTAAAAAGAAAGTTGAAGCCGTAGGAAGTACTTCAATCCCATCCAATTTATTCAGCTGGTAAATAAATTCGGCCGTTTCACGCTGCCATTTGCGTACAGGCAAAGTAAACTGAGCCGGATGAATCAGAATATATTTACTGGCTTCAATTGCAAAAGCATTGATTGACCATGGAATCAGATATTTATTGATACGCTCTATAATGTCCGACTGGGCAATGAGGTAGCCGATTCGAAGTCCCGGTATATTATATGCCTTGGAAATCGACTGGATGATAATCAGGTTCGGATTGTTCTTAACATCAGCTGGTTTTAACAAATCTTCCGTAGTAAAGGCAACATAGGCCTGATCCACCACAAAAATCGTATTGCGGTTCGCTGCGATCAGAGCCAATAATTCCGAACGATGAATCATCTTTCCATCCGGATTGTTCGGGTTACAGATCCAGCAGAAATCCTGTCCTTCAAAAGAAACCTCCTGCAAATCGTCTCCTGTCGAGAAGAAGCTTACCTTATGTTCATGCAAGCAACAAGCATCTTCGTATTCAGAAAAAGAAGGAACTGCAATAAGTGAACTGGCACCTCTCCAGGCTTGGGCAATAAGGTAAAAGGCGCTGACAGACCCATTGGTCACCACCACATTTTCTTCATTCACTTCGTGCCGGCGGGCCAATAATCGCTTAAGTGTGGCAGCATCGGGCTCAGGATAACGGGAAAGCTTATCGAACTGTGTGTTCAGATGCTCTTTTAGTTTTTCCAGATTTGCGCCATGCCAGACATTGGAACTGAAGTTGATCTTCACTTCTGTCTGAGAGTTAAAATAATCGTCACCGTGACCGAATAGCATAATTTTATATTTTGTAATTAAAAATTCCGGTAGTAAAAATCCAGACTACAAAAGTACGAGTTATTTTTTACTTTTCCCATTAAAAGATTTATAGATTGCATCCTGGATACGTGTACGGATATTCATGGAAGCAAGAGAGTTGTTTGTTCGGGTGGGATGTACCCGGTTGCTCAGGAATATATAAATGAGCCGGTTGTCCGGATCTATCCAGAAACAGGTGCCCGTATAACCGGTATGGCCATACACCGACCGTGGAGCAAGTAGTCCGCAGGAAGAAAGCCTGGGATTCTCCGGCCAGGGCTTGTCGTATCCCAGTCCCCTGTGCGAATTAGGTGTCTTACTCTGGGTAAAGAGACGGAGTGTCTCCTGCTGAAGGTATCGTTCGCCGCCATATACACCTTCATTCAGCAACATCTGCAGCAGCTTGGCCAGATCGTTTGCATTGGAAAACAACCCCGCATTGCCGGAAACGCCCCCCATAAATGCGGCAGCCTCATCGTGCACATAGCCCCGTAGCAATTGGCGGCGCACAAAAAAGTCGTCTTCCGTAGGTACAATCCACAGACTGTCTATCCGGGTAAGCGGATTATACAGGGTGTTTCCTGCACCTAAAGGAGCCGTGAAATAACGTCCCAGGATTTCATTCAACGGCATCTGCATCTGTTGCTCGGCCACCTGTTGTAACAAAATGAAGTTAATGCAGCTATAAAGGTATTTACCGGGAGTCTGCAACGGCGATTGAGCTATTATACGGAAAATAGTATCCCGAAAGGTATTATTCAAGTAGAAATTACGTGCCACCTGGGTGGAAAAACCGGGGCGTAATGTATCGGAGACCAGATCGGAACGGTAACGGAAAGTCGTGTTGACAAACGAATTGGCATCGAAGCGTCTGGGGTGTGCCGCATCTTTTTTAGGACTGTATAAGCTGCCCCGGAAAGAGGAGGAGTCGATAGCCGAAGTATAAAAAGTAATGGAGGGCACTAAGCCCGATTCGTGATACAGAAGAT
>Ga0074193_1003535_pt1 | contig 11289 bp, 5 predicted proteins | sample EPASupsiteHSE605_FD_64523 | JGI IMG/M metagenome (GOLD analysis project Ga0074193, IMG submission 64523) | Bioremediated contaminated groundwater from EPA Superfund site, New Mexico - Sample HSE6-05 | ecosystem: Environmental > Aquatic > Deep subsurface > Groundwater > Contaminated ...
TCCCAAGAACCCAGGTGTAAAACCACAGCAACCGAAACCTCAGCAATCGGTAAACCTGGGCGTAAATGTGGTTAAGGCATATCCACCAAAAGTCTGGACAATTGCTATTTATCCTGACAGGAGCAAATTACAAAGCGGGCAAATAAAAGCAGCGGAATTCACGCCGGTAGCTTGGCGATTCAAGGTTTTCGGCGCCGTTGGCTATGTAGGCCCAAGTATTACATATGATCGAGATAGACAAGGTGGCAAGGTAATTATAGGACCACGTATAGTAGGGACATTTTGAGTAATAGTTTAAGGGGAATATCCTCAACCTTAAATTATTGGCTTTTGTGCTGGCAGCCTATTTGCGAATCTAATCTTCGAACCATAGACATTAATTTTTTATTAAAAGGGGCAGGCAAATATACGAATGAAGAATAAATAGGGGGATGAGAAGATGGGTGCAGAGCAAGACGAAATAACCCGGATGCAGACGATGATAGATGTAAATTCCTCACTTACCAGTGCTATGCCACCAGTAGTGTGGAAAATGAGTGACATGGCAGTGGGTGGAATGCCTGATTCTACGAATGCTATATTTAACAGTATTATGAGCGGTAACCTTTTACTCAGTTCCGATTTAACAAAAACATACATTGATAAATTACAATATAATTTTCAAACAGTATTAGGGCCCGCTAATCCGGCGTTTGTAGATGCTACATTGAATAGTGACGATTTGGAAAACGGTCTTCATTTGGATTATAATAAATATGGGGTATTAATGAAGGTTGATGCCGCCGGTAACCCGACTTATGAGGAAGCGAGCAGGACAGGTGAACAGGAAAGGGTAATCGCAGGTGCAACTAAAACATTTGCCGAGGATCAAAGTAGCAATATTTCATCTAAAAAAAGCATTGGGGAAGGTAGTTGGACAGATTCGGAACATGCAAGACAGATCATACAGGCTAAGGGTAGCTGGAATAGTAGCTATCAAGATCCTTATAGTCCACCTAATATTACGTTGGAGAACACATTCAATAATTCTAGTACTCAGGTACAAGTAAATTATCCGGAGCAGTCTACAGGCATTATTTACATTTTTTATGAACCAAAGGATTTTACCAAGCAGGCTGAGCATCTTGCTACAGGCTTTATATTAAGCGATTATGATGTTCGTTTGATTCCTGTAACGACGAAAGACAAATTTGCCGAAGACTGGGGCAATATGCACGAAAATGTCGATAGTGTTTATATTCTTACGCATGGGGATTGGAACACAATCGTTTTACGCCAGAAAAATGCAGAGGCTGGAGTAACAGGAGAATTTATTGCTACGGACAGAACAGATGAAAAATGGCGTACACATGGTGAACCCCCTGAGTACAAAGGAGAAGATGCGATTCCTATCAAGGACTTAGCACCAAAAAAAATCGATACGTTAGTACTGCAAATGTGCGATGCAGGAAGTATAGCTTATTCGCAAGCGCCAGACAATAGTGAAGCCAATGTAGCCGTTAATATTTTGAGAGACCATCCGGGAATTAGAAGCGTAGTAGCTTGGGATGGAGAATTGTCATATACTTTTAATGTTCCGGGGAAATCATGGAGCTACAGATCTAACGAGCAAGCTGGTGCACAATTATATTATCGGGATACCAGTGGTGGAATAATTATAGAACAACTCCCCCCAACTGGTGCGGATAGCTTAATCGATCTAGCTGTAAAGCTAGGGATTTAGTCAAAGCCCTCTGAAAGATTAGGTAGCTTTTTCAAGGTACAGAAAGATATTTGTAGAGACAGGCCACTTAATGGAGTGTTCTCCATTAATGGCCTGTTTTTATCCTTAGAAAGAGATGGTAGGCTGTATTAAAACAAATGTTCCCATTTTTCATTCCCCAATTTACGGGAATCCAGGAAAAGTGTGATATTTATTTTCATACCGGTAATATGATGGATGTTCAATTGACCTTTAAGCATCCATCAGTGGGTCAAGATTATATCGTTTTGGTCTATATATTGACGGAGAATGGGAACAGTCTTTACTCCTTGGTGATAGCGGATGGCAAAATCGATTACCGTTTCACCTTTGTCGTTTCTTGCCCGAATATCTGCGCCTCTTTCCAGCAGAAGACGTACTGTTTTTTCATCGCCCCAGGCAGCAGCATACATAAGAGCGGTTCTGCCGTGGATATCTTTCGCATTCATATCGATTCCCTTATCAATAAGCAGTCCTGCTATTTCCACTGCACCTATTTTTACTGCTTCCATTAACAGTGTTTCGTCATACTCAGATTTGGAATTTATGTCCGCTCCCCGATTAATAAGGAATTTAACCACTTCTGCTGATCTACCTGAAACTGCCCATCTTAAAGGAGTCTTTCCATCGCGAGTGCTAGGATTTATATCAGCGCCTCGATCAAGAAGAATTTGGATTGTTTCAACTGTTGCGCGGCCCCAGCAGGCATGAGTCAAAGCAGTATAACTGAATTTCGAAATCGCATTAACGTTTGCGCCATTATCTAACAGTAGCATTACTACCTCTTTGCGGTCAAGTGTGCTGGCGAGCATTAGTGGAGTAAGGGAAGTTGAACCCTTAATCTCCCCGAAGCGGGTTTTTTCGAATAACGTTGACTCACTGTTGATATCCGCCCCTCTTCCGATTAGAAACTTAGTTAACGCTAGGTTATCCTTGTAAATAGCGTATCCCAAAGGTGTCCATTTGCCGTTATAGGATTTAAATCCACGATTAACGTCCGCACCTTTTTCGATCAGCAAATGTATTAAATCCATATCCCCCTTATCAATGGCCATGCCTAAGGGAGTCCATGCACTGTCCTCTGTGTATTTCATATCTCTTGCCATAGATGTAGTCATTTCCCTATTAACGTCTGCGCCTTTTTGAATCAGCAAATGTACTAGGTCCATATCTCCTTTTTTAAGTGCCATACCCAAGGGAGTCCATACACTGCCTTCCGCAGCATTTATTTTGCCATTAACGTCTGCACCTTTTTCGATTAACAAATGTATTAAATCCATGTCTCCCTGGTCAATTGCCAAACCTAATGGCGTCCAACCTCTGCCATCACCTTTATTTATTCCGACATTATGCGTAAATAAAATTCGTGCCAGATTCTGATTATGTCGCATAGCGAGCATTGCTGGCGTGAAAAATCCCGTAAACCATACAAAAGAGATGACTACAAAACCGGAAACGATAGCAACAGCAAGCCGAGTGATCTTTTGCTGGGAGATAGGATCATGTGCCATCAAGCTGTTATGACGAAGAACATGAATAACAAGGGGACACAATCCCACGATAACAACGAAAAACGCCAATCGCGCGACCCATCCGGCGAATGTTTCCGGAATTGGTGTGTCGGGTATCGATATGGATATGATGGAAAGAAGTAGAGGGAGGAGAAATAGAGTAAAGATAAGACCGAAAAAGGACTTATTCATTATTTTAACAATATAATGGTTGACGGGTTTTTTGATTGACCACAACAACGGCCCTAAAGTGGCAATAGCAATAAAAATCAGGATGAAGAGATAATGGCTTCCGATTTTTTCACGGAAATTCGCATATACTGTTTGCGGAAAAAATATCACTAGAAGAACAAGGCTGAGAAAAAGGAAATTTTTGCGTTGCATTTGGCACCTCCGGTGGTAAATTAAAAACCACTTTATATTTGTGACCCTCGAAATTATTTAGTGTTGAATGTAATAAACTGAAATATTTCCTTAAAATATTCGATAAATCAAAATTAATCCCTTTTACGCGGAAGCGGGGGTACAAAAAAAATTTATGTAAATAAGTATGAACTATCATCCTTTATGACATTGGACGGCAGACCATGTAAGATGTCACTTCAATATTCCTTCACAAATAGTGTCAATGCTAGCATTCACCACATAATTGATACATAGACAAGGGGACGTTAGACAAGGGGACGGTGGTATTGTCTTGTGGGAGCGAATCGGTGAATTCAAGCAACACTGGTAGGACGCTGCTACGCCAAAGTAAAAGAACAAGGCGTATCGCTTGTTGATCGACAGGATTGTTTATATACATCACGGGGACGGTTTTCATGGGGACACGCAGGGTCTACTATTTAAACTATTTTCCAAAAAGAAGTTTAAATAGTAAGGACCCCCGAAGCTTGTGACCCCCTAGCAGTAAAGACGCTAAAATAGGAGATGTGATTCAGCTTTGCAATGATAAAGATGGATGGCATCATTCAGCAATTATAACCGAGATTGATGAAGCTGGTAATCTAAAATATTCTGGACATAGTAATACTAGAAGAAACGAATTTTTGTCTGATTTTTATCCGCAAAGTGGTGAACAAATTAGGTTTATTTGTGTATATCAACGCTTATGTGATTATGCGCCAGATATAGCGACAGCGTAATATAGTGACTATTTTCAAGGCTTTTCATATTTATTAATGATATACCAATCATTAGCGGTTGATTTTACAGTAAATCGAATGGGAACATTCCATGAGCCGCTTACATCCTTGCCATTGGCATCCTTTATTATTCTTGAGTAAATCATATCTACATAAACCAAATCATTTTCCTTAGTTTGAGAAATTTCTTTAAGGGTAAAATCAACTTTGAAAGGTTTACTATATTGGGGAGGATAATGATGCTTCGTATAAGTTATGCTGTTAAATACATCTTTGGACATATGTTTTGAGAGTTTGTCAGTATATCCGTCATTAGTTAAAAAAGCCTCATGGACGACGTCGTAAATATCAACGTATTTTATATTAGATTTATCAGTTTTAGTAATACTATTTTTGCTGCAAGAAGTGAAAGTCAGTGCGCAGATAAAACATAGAAACAATACAAGCACCCTATTATTCATATTGAAAATCCTTTCATCTCAATTGTAAGCAAGGCATTCTATAGTGGCGTTTTAATTACCTTTATTTTGAAAAACTTTATTTTTCCTGATGCTCTCTCACAACGTATATTAACTAAAAGAGTTATTTACAAACATCTTTAACCGGAAAGAAGACGGGGGGACGGTGGTTGTGTTTGCAAGGGAGATAGGGGACAGATTTATTGCCCCATCAAATCAAAATACGAAGCTATAGGGGGAACTGGGGTTCAGGCACGGCTTGATCGTAACAATTGACTTATTTAGTATTTCAGTCTCGGTAATATATTAAAGAAACGTACTTTTAGGCTAGCCCTTTTTGCATATTTTTGCAGGGATAGTTAATGTTTGAATCGAATGATATTGCTAATATTAGATGAATGATATACTTCTTATTTCTGATTTGACGTATGGTGTATCTTAAACAGTGATTAAATAACAGGGGAGGTTTTCTAATGAACAAGACAATAAGAACGATGGCGGTTCTGCTACTGAGCATGACGCTCCTATGCAGCACGTCCCTGACTTTTGCGGCAGTTGCTAATCCCGGGAAAACCAAAACTGTTGAAACTATGAATCAGCTGAAGATCAATGTAATCAGTGGCTACGTTTTGAATTCTTACGGCAAAGGGCTGGGCGGGGTAACTGTTACGTTCGATAATAAAAGCGTTAGCACTAATGCCGACGGCAGCTATGCTATCGTCGGGCTGTCGGCACAACAATATAATGTGCATCTTTCTAAAGAGGGATATCTTGGAACATCCTCCGTCAATTATGTTTCGTATGAAAACGGTCGATATAGCCGTAACTTCGTTATGTATGGTACTGCCAGGTTGCATGGCACAGTCTACAGCTACTATCAGACCAATGCACCTGTCGCACATGCGGACATAACTATGAATGATGCGAGCACTACCACAGGTGGAAATGGTGAATTTGAATTACAGACCGCTCCGGGGAAGCATACCATTAAAATATCCAAGCCTGGATTTAAAACTTACACCCAGACAATTGAATTATCAGGAGACTTTACCCTAAAATCAGAGGTTTTCTCGATCATCGGAGCGTTAACAGTCAAAGGATTCGTGAAAGACAGCAGCGGTGCCCCTTTAGCGGGAGCTATCGTCGATCCTAGGTTCTGTATCCAAGAAGTAGCAACGGGACCTGATGGCAGTTATACGATTACCGCGATGGCACCTGGTACGTATACATTTAAGATATCTAAAATGAATTACGAGGATCTTGAAACAAAGATCACCATTGGAGTTAACTCTAATTTAAAGCAGGAGTTCACTTTGACGAAGAAATAGTATCTGATATCACCTTAGCTGGCGGGAAAACTGCGAAGTATTAAAGGTGAACCATAACACTGATAACGGTGAGAAATGACATCATCCCTTGTGCGCAGGGGTTTGAGGTCATTTTTTTGCACCTTTTTATACAATTACATTCGCTGTTAAATTCAAATTTTAAGATATTGCATAACTTTAATAAACTACTGAGAAAATATTTACAGGAATCGTATTTATCCGATAGCTAACCGAAGCTTATACTCCTGGACAAGATCTTCTAAGATTTAGAGGGGGTTAAAACCACATCTGAATCAAGAATATTGTTTATGTTCATAGTTATGCTTCCAATCAGCAACCCCGCGGGTAGCGTTTATGATGAAGGGAGACGGAATGATGTCTAAAAAAGTTGTCATCGTAGGCGGAGTTGCAGGTGGGGCTTCCACCGCTGCTCGTCTAAGAAGAATTAATGAAGATTATGAAATCATCATGTTCGAAAAAGGAGAGCATATATCTTTTGCAAACTGCGGACTCCCTTACTACATCGGTGGAACGATATCTGACCGATCTAAGCTTATTGTACAAACCGTTGAGGTAATGGCTGCCAGATTTAATCTGGACATAAGAAACTTTAGTGAAGTAATCCAAATTAATAAAGAGCACAAAACAGTAATCGTCAAAAATCATAAAACAAATGAAACCTATGAAGAAAGCTATGATGTACTAGTGTTATCACCAGGCGCCAACCCAATTAAGCCGCCTATCCCTGGAATTAATGAAGCGATTAATTTATTTACGCTTAGAAATATTCCAGATACTGACGCGATTAAAAAGTTTATTGATGAAAACAAGCCCAAACGAGCCGTAGTGGTAGGCGGGGGGTTCATAGGCCTTGAAATGACAGAAAACCTGCAAGATAGGGGAATTAGTGTAACAATAGTGGAAATGGCCAAGCAAGTTATGGCTCCGCTGGATTACGAAATGGCTTGTATAGTCCAAGATCATTTATTGGATAAAAAAGTAAACCTAATTTTAGAAGATGGTGTAAGTTCATTTAAAAACAATGGTAAAAAGATTATTTTAAACAGTGGTCGAGAAATTGAGGCAGAGCTGATAATACTTGCCATCGGTGTGCAACCAGAAACAAAAATCGCTAAAGATGCCGGTCTTACGCTAAATAAAAGAAATGCAATTGTCATAGATTCTTATATGAGAACATCAGACCCGCATATATATGCTTTAGGGGATGCGGTAGAAGTAAAAGATTATATAAACGGTAGTCCCACGATGATCCCCCTGGCATGGCCGGCAAACCGACAGGGGAGAATTGTTGCAGATAATATAGCGGGTAGAGAAGTCCAATATGCGGGTACGTTGGGTTCTGCGATAGCTAAAGTATTTGATTTAACGGTTGCGGCCACCGGTAATAACGAAAAGATTTTGAAAAGCTCTAAAATAGATTATAAGGTGTTGCACATTCACCCCGGCTCTCATGCAGCATATTATCCTGGTGCATTTCCCATGACGTTGAAGCTAATATTCGACCCTATAAATGGAAAAATTCTTGGAGCTCAAGGGGTGGGTTTTGATGGGGTGGATAAACGTATTGATGTCATTGCAACAGCGATAAAGGGCAATCTTACTGTATTCGATTTACCTGATTTAGAATTATGCTATGCCCCGCCCTATTCTTCGGCTAAAGATCCTGTGAACATGGCGGGATATGTTGCGGCAAACATGATTGAAGGCCTTGTCGACACCGTGCAGTGGCATGAAGTTGATGATATTATTCGGCAAGGTGGGCTCTTGATTGATGTTAGAGAACCTTTTGAAGCAGTACTGGGAACTTTTGAAAATAGCATTCATATTCCCTTTGGTCAAATTAGGGAGCGCCTAAATGAGATACCAAAGGAGCGAGAGTTATATTGTTACTGCCAAGTAGGCCTTCGAGGATATGTAGCTTGTAGAATACTCACGCAACTTGGATACAGGTGTAAAAATATTGATGGCGGATATAAGACTTATGCTTTGGTTCAAGGGATCAACGGAGATCAGGGTGCAAGGATATGGAAAAACACACCGGAGGATGGAGCTAGCGCAGAGATGATGAATACATCTGAAAAAGTTGCAGCTTCACTTGACGCTTGTGGTCTGCAGTGTCCGGGACCGATACGCAGAGTCTTTGAAGAAATGACAAAATTGAAGGATGGGGAGATATTAGAAATAAGAGCGACAGATCCGGGATTTAAAAAAGATATCGCTGCTTGGTGCGATAAAACCGGCAATACTTTTTTAAAAGCTGAATTTATAAAAGAGAAAAAAGAATTTGTTGCGTTGATAAAAAAGGGCGTTGCAAGAAATGTAAGTCATCCTGCAACCATAGCTAGTGCAGTATTGGCAGATAATAGAACAGCCGGGGCCACATTAGTTGTATTTAGCGGCGAGTTGGATAAAGCTATCGCTTCATTTATAATCGCAACTGGTGCCGCCTCGATGGGTAAACATGTAACCATGTTTTTTACATTTTGGGGACTTAATGTGCTTAAGAAAAAAGATAAACCTGCAGTTAAAAAAGATACTGTTGAAAAAATGTTTGACTTCATGCTCCCTAGCCACACTGGAAATTTGCCATTATCGAAAATGAACATGGGCGGGATGGGGCCTAAAATGATAAAGCATATTATGAAGAAAAATAACGTGGATGATTTAGATACCTTAATAAAAAACGCCATAAATATGGATGTTAAAGTTGTAGCGTGTGCGATGTCGATGGATTTAATGGGGATAAAAGCAGAAGAACTTATCGATGGTGTGGAAATTGGCGGAGTAGCATCTTATTTAGCGGCAACAGACGAAGCTGGGTTAAACTTATTTATATAGGTGAGTGTATTTTTTTGTGGGTTTTCGGGCTCATTGAAAATATGCAACTTTCGCCGTTATACCCGATACGGAGACACGTATCACTGGTAATGGCGAAAACGGACTGAATCCTTGTAGGAGGGTTCAGTCCATTTCTTTTGTGAGGCGGTCAAGATAATCCGAAGACAGTTCGGAACCTGTCTACTGATGGGAAGCCAGAATGTTTACCATTGTAGTAGGCCGCTACAAAACCCGAAAAGAGATAATCTTTATTATATAGTAATATATACTTGACGATACTTACTAAACATGCTAGCATAAGATTATACTAAAAAGGTATAGTTTAGGATGTTAATGAGATTATCCACTATCCAAATAGTATTTATATCTACATATATTTTTGGTTAGCGTGTTGTTATATCTGGATTATCCAGATTTTTTTCTCGCCTAATACTATACCTAAAAGGTCTACTTTAGGAGGAGGATTTATCGTATGCTTAACAAACATTGTGGGGTATGCCCATCTGCAGACACAACACTGCAAGGTTTTATCGCATCACTTGATGTGGAAACAGCGCACCACCGGGTTAAAAATCAACGAGTTAAATGTGGGTTTGGCCTTCAGGGAGTTTGCTGTAGGCTTTGTTCGAACGGTCCCTGTCGGATTACACCGGAAGCGCCGCAGGGCGTATGCGGAGCTAACGCCGATACGATTGTTGCGCGGAACTTTCTGCGGGCGGTTGCAGCCGGGGCCGGTTGCTATGTTCATGTACTTGAAAATGCGGCCCAAACATTAAAAGAACTTTCTCTACAAAAGGGGAAGTTTAAAGGTGAGGCAGTATTAAACCGTTTAGCAGATATGTTTGGGATTGACGAGCCTGATATGCATCAAAAAGGGGTACTTGTAGCCACCAAGATATTGGAGGATTTGTATAAACCTCGCGCTGCAAAGATGGAGTTAGTGGAGAAGCTAGCTTATAAACCGCGTTTTGATCTTTGGAAAGAACTAGGCATACTACCTGGTGGAGCCAAATCAGAAGTGTTCGACGGTATTGTCAAGACCTCCACAAATCTCAGCAGCGATCCGGTGAATATGCTCTTTCATTGCCTTACGCTCGGTATCGTCACAGGGTTATATGGACTTACGCTGACCAATCTGGTCAACGATGTTATGCTTGGCGAACCAGCCATTCGTATTGCTCCGGTTGGCTTTAGAGTAATTGATGAAGGATATATCAACATCATGTTAACAGGCCACCAGCATGCTATTTTTGCGCATCTGCAGGACTGTCTCATTGAAGAAGGCATATCTGCCCGGGCGCAAGCGGTGGGGGCTAAAGGGTTCCGCTTAATAGGCTGTACCTGTGTGGGGCAGGACTTGCAACTGCGCGGCACTCATTATCAGGATGTTTTTGCAGGTCATGCCGGCAATAACTTTACCAGTGAGGCAGTGATTGCAACTGGCGGCGTAGACCTGATTCTTTCGGAGTTTAACTGCACGTTACCTGGCATTGAGTCCATTGCCGATAAAATGCAAGTGAAAATGATTTGTCTGGATGATATGGCTAAAAAAGCAAATGCTGATCTTTTAGCGTACTCCTTTAAAGATCGGGAAGAAAATTCGGAACGCGTAATTTGCGAGGCTATCGAAAGCTATCAACAGCGTCGTAAGCAGATCAATGTGTGTATTCCCAAGGAGCATGGACATGATGATTGTGTAACCGGGTTAAGCGAAATGTCCTTAAAAGGATTCCTTGGTGGTTCCTGGCAGCCTTTAATTGATCTGATTGTCAAAGGCAAAATTAAAGGTCTGGCCGGTGTTGTGGGTTGTTCAAACCTAACGGCAAAAGGGCATGACGTCTTTACGGTAGAACTTACAAAGGAACTCATTAAACGAAATATATTGGTCCTTTCGGCCGGTTGTTCCAGCGGAGGGCTTGAAAATGTCGGTTTGATGTCCCCTGGCGCAGCCAAACTGGCGGGCAATGAACTTCGGGAAGTTTGTGAATCCTTGGGTATTCCGCCGGTGCTGAATTTTGGACCATGTCTGGCGATTGGCCGCCTTGAAATTATCGCCACAGAGGTTGCGGAAGTTTTAGGGGTCGATCTACCAGCATTGCCGCTTGTGTTGTCAGCTCCTCAATGGCTGGAAGAACAGGCGCTGGCGGATGGGTCCTTCGGGTTAGCCCTTGGTCTGCCTTTGCATTTGGCGCAGCCACCGTTTATGACCGGCAGCAAGTTGGTTGCGGACGTATTGACAGAACAACT
>Ga0074193_1003538_pt1 | contig 11279 bp, 10 predicted proteins | sample EPASupsiteHSE605_FD_64523 | JGI IMG/M metagenome (GOLD analysis project Ga0074193, IMG submission 64523) | Bioremediated contaminated groundwater from EPA Superfund site, New Mexico - Sample HSE6-05 | ecosystem: Environmental > Aquatic > Deep subsurface > Groundwater > Contaminated ...
TGAATACATGAATGCTGAGCTTGTTTTGCTTTCGTCAACATTATTGTTGGATTGTTCACTTGAGATTGATGGTGTTCGTTCTATGAAATCAATCGGAAATGATTGTTGATTTGTTCTATCTGGATGATGAGTATCATATGGAGTATGAACTGGATAATGGGTATCATATGGAGTATGAACTGGATAATGGGTATCATATGGAGTATGAACTGGATGATGTGTATCATATGGAGTATGAACTAAGAATATTGACTGAATAGGAGTTTGCTCTGGGAAGAGAGATTGATGAGGAGTTTGCTCTGGAATATTAGTATTATGCAAAGTTTGATCAGGCAAAACAGGAAATGTTTGACAATGATATGAAGAATAAAAACTGTGAGAATAAGTTTCTGTAAAAAATATTGAATTATTAGATGTCGATGCTGAACCAAAAGATCCCAAATGATATATGAATGAATTCTTGACCGAAATACTCCCAGAATTGATATAGAAAAGGCTATTTGAATTATTATAGAAAATGGAATATAAATACTCGGCAGACCCACTCCAAACAGTTATTACACCATAACTCAATGGGCTATTATTATATATTAGATTAATATACTGTATTACCCCAGAAATACCACTCGAGTATATACAATAACAGCTATTTGATGAGTTATTAACAAATGATGACTGGGAAATTAGGGATGAACTTCCATCAGAAAAAACCATACTTGAGACCCATATAACCTTATTTTGTGAACTATTCACATTCTTTATTGTCTGAGTCCCTGTATATACCCTAAATGATTCATATCCATTATTCGATGATGATGAACATACAGTCACAGATAAAAGATCTTCACTGTTTGAATTTGATGCGCCAAAAATAGCAAATTGATATGTATGAGCTGAGCATTTGAACGCACATAAACACTTTCCAATACAGTTAGCAGATATAAAATAAATTGCACCTCCTTGAACAGAGCAAGAACAGTCATTGAACATTGAGTAAGTAACATTCATTGATAGTGATCCACCATTAACATATATCACCCCTCCGCTCCCAGAAAACACTAATGATCTTGAGAATGAACAATCAGAAATATCGATATTCATACTCAAATAGGATCTTCCCTGAGTAATATTTTCACTTATGCACCCATAACTAACACCATTAATAATTGGGAACTTTTTGGATATAAATATAATATCACTAATCTCTCCATTTAAGCAACGAAAATATATATTCAAAAACGAAAAAAAAATAAAAAGATACCACATTTCAAACTTAGCTAATCGAAAAAGTGAGTTAAGTATATCATGGTAATGGAAATCCCTCTTACTTGAGGATAATCGATCAAAACATAGTAAATAGTTGACATCCCTCGGATTCTTGTAACCTTGATATATTGATTTCATATCTATTCGAATGCTAATGAACATCCCAAACAACAAAAACAATATAAAATTTGCCAAATTGAGTTTTTCTTAGAATTATTTCTCAAGAAACCATTCAACTGATTAATTGGATCAATTTGTGTGTTATTAAGAATAGCTGACGAGGTGGATTGCAGGGAGATCTGCATTGAAATGACAATATCTCTATTTTTGCTTTTTGATTCATAAGATACCGGAATATTACACAGTTGACAGTCTTTTCTATTAGATTCAACCAGAAAATTCGAAAAAGTTGACAAATCAATCCAATTGCTTTTTGTGTTTTCCATTTTGGAGCTTTTTTCGCTTGCAAGATCCAACCATATTTCCGTATATGTGTTTCTCATGCAAAAAAATGTTATTATTGATGATTTTAATACTAAAAATGGTAATAAACTTAATTTTCGCATGATTATTGACTAAAGAACAACATTGCCTCAATTTTTCATGATTCTTATATGTACGAATGCCATACAAGAATCATGAAAAATGAATATTTCTTAGGTATTCATGTTTAATCAAAGAGAAACCTTTTCTCAGAAAACATATGGACTAGAGACATAATCATGATGATGAAGATTTCTTTTTCGATCAGTTGTATTGTCATTCTCTTGTTCATTTTTAATTTGGAACAAGGAATTCAATTTTTGATCAGCCCTCGGTATTATCCCTTTATGTTCAAGAATACCAACAAATAAAGCTTTTCCATATGATATCTCTTTTTTTCTCCTTCCATGTATCATTCAAAACCAGAGATTGATCATATATATTCTAAAAAATCTAATGAATGTGGTTTTAAATTCTTTTAACTTAGTGAGCTCCTTTACTCTTGAGGAATTCAATATAATTCGATTTCAGTTCATTTAGATCTTCGGAATGATATGTTCTAATATCATATACTAAATCCAATGGTGTTCTCCCATTTTGATTTTTTGCATTTATATCAGCTTTTTGATTAACTAGATACTCAACAACACTAAGATTACCATATCTAGCAGCCCAATGAAGAGGAGTCCAATTAAATAGAAAAACTCAACACTATATTCTTTGGCATTAATATCAGCTTTTAGATTGACTAGATATTCAACAACACTAAGATGACAAACATGGCCAAAATCAGCCAATAATAAGTAAGACTCAAGGTTTTCAATAATAACATGTTCAAAAAACGAAAAATCAAATGATTCTTCTTCTTGCTTGCGGAGAATTAGCGAAATAATCGAGTTGGCTGATCGCTCATTAATCAATGTACATAGTGATGAACATCCAAGAAAACGACAAAGTTCAAGAACTTCGTCTAAATCTCTTAATTCGGGTTGGCGGATTCGACAATGAAGAAGATCAAGGAAGACTTCAATCGTTCTTGATGAACATTTTGGTTCAATATTGAATATCTCATGGGGATTACAATGACAGAAATCTTGAAATGCTGAACTGTGGAAGTAAAAACACCCAATATTAACAGGATACAATACATTATTATGTGAAATATAAGAATTATTTGTCCCAGATTGGATTAGAAACCGATATGAAACAAAAATAAGATCATGACAATCCCACTCTTTGAGAAGCTCAAAAACTTCGATTTGATCTTCAAAAAGTAAGTCGTACATATTTGTGGCATGACTTCGTTTGAAACTCTACAATCATTTTCCCAAAATACTCTCGATGATACCTATTTAAAACAATTTGCTCGTTTGGGAGAATAAATTCCTCATTTTCGTGTTTAAAAACTACAAATTGCTTCATGCAATCCATAAAAATGTCATTTGGACTTGAAACGATTATTTTATTAACAACTTCTTTCTTCAATTATTGAATAGAGCATTGAGTTAGTTACATTCATTGATAGTGATCCACCATTAACATATATCACCCCACCGGTCCCAGAAAATACTAATGATCTTGAGAAAGAACAATCAGAAATATCAATATTCATACTCAAATAGGATCTTCCCAGAGTTGAATTTTCACCTATACACCAAAAACTAACACCATTTATAATCTCTATTGTTTTGCAAAGCATAATTGGTGACTTTTCTGATTTACATATGATATCACTAATTTCTCCAATCAAGCAATGAAAAAAATATTCATTAACGAAAATTAAATCAATTTGTGAGTTATTAACTCGTGTTAAACGTTGCTGAATAGGTGGATTGCAGTGAGATCAGTATCGATATGAAGGCAAAGGTCTCTAAAATTACTTTAAAAATGAGCTCGTCTGATATATATTGTATTCATGTATAAGAACATTAAGATGTTACATTTAGAAATTGTTCATTTAGTTGCGTTTCTATTTCATTCTTAAGAGATTTATTAATCTCCAATAAATTTTGGTATTGTGACATTAAAACATCTAATTTTTCTTCTTCAGTAGAATAAATGTGTTCTTTGCTTTCATTTTTGTGATATTTAATCTTTTTAGGAACATTTGACTTTTCTAATTGAGATAATTCCTCTTTTAACTTAATAATCCGGTTTTTAGATTGAATAACCAACATAACAATCGCAGGATCGATTTCAATATTGTTTTTACACCAATTTCTGACGAATGCCATTTCATTATCATTAATTATCTGGTTTCTTCTGATTTTTTCGACCAAAAAGGCGTATTCTGATGATTCACTAGCTATTCTTGCTGTAGCTGGTCTTAAATTATCAATATCTTTATTACTATTATTAGTTGAAAAAGAATTTCCCATCTAATGCAATTAGATGGATCATGGTTCCATATGATATTATTGGAAGAAATAGAGTAAATATTATGATTCTTCTGTTATGTGTTTATGTTTCATCAAAATCCCAGAGCTTTTGTCTGGTGCTTGATGAGAAAATGGGTAATTGTAGTTATTCGGATTTCATTAGAATAAACTCCTTTGGAGACATATTCGATTATGAATTAGATGAAAGATATATTGAAGTAGAGGTCATCAATTCCGAAGAAAAAATTGCAATTGTTGATTTTTGTAGGTTCGATTTATATTCTTTGTCTGTTTTTGGGCCCAGTCCATTCATGATGATAACATATCAAAGCAGAAGTGCGTCTTATCCAATAGTTTTTTCTTGTAAAAACTGTAATTTGAAGCATCAAGATGATATTGGTTTCGTTTTTAATGAAATTATTCTGAACAATTGCTCTTTAAGTGTTATGAATACTCATAACACTTTTATTGCTTCAAAATTGATTGCAACAGCAGACTTTTTCGATTCAGCATATACTTATAATACTGTATCTCTCCAGTTATATGTAAATGAGTCAAAGAATCTACCCAAAGATGACTTTGTTATTGATCTGGAAAACGTCATTTCTTCAAGAGAAGCATTGTCCATTATAGAAGGCTTTTATTCCCCTGTTAATATATTCATGTTTGTTAATTATATAGAAATTATTTTTTATGAGATTGGTTTTAATATTCGGATAAACTTCCATGATAGATCAATGTTTAATATCTATCATTTTATTGATGAAATTAATGTTAGTTTGTATACAAACTATACATATCCAATAGTTTACTATTTTTCATATACAAATGATGCCGATTGCGTGTTTTCTTTTATTAATAATGAAGTAACATGGGAGAAGTCTGATGATATATACTTGCAAATTCTTGATGGTTCATTTGTTTTGGATGCTCCTATATTACCGGGAACATTGGATTTAGAAACAACCAAGCCATTGACTATCTATGTGAAAGAGCCTGACATTGTTTTTGGCTCACTTACATTTAACCAAAAAGGAGATATAAATTTCGTTTCTGATCAAAAATCTGATTTTACTGCTACAAGTTGTACAATTGAAGGAGAGGGGTTGATTTCTTCCAATTACCCTATTTCTATAATGTTACGGACAGCCTCAATGCATTATTCAAAAACAGTATTTGGTCCCACAATTTCTTTTGACCGAATTGATTATATATCTTCATATTCTTCCTCGATAAGAATACCAAATATTAGTTTTTCTTCAAAGCAACAGATATATTATGGGTTTAATCTTTTTTATAATGAAACTCTCATTTTTGATGAGGTTTATCCCAGCGAACTCAAGAGTGTAGATTTATTGTATAGTGGTAAGGAACTACCAAATGAAACTTATTTGAATTCGATAATGAATAAGCCATACTGGCTTCAATGTGCAAGCACTCTTGTTTGTAATCAAACATTAGTTTTATTTCAAGACGATGGAATTCCTGGTTTTAGTACATCTTTGAGCTCAATCAATACTCTATGTGAGAGAAAGGATAATCTAACATGTTTTGGTATATATATGTATGCATCACCTCGTGAAATCATCATTGATATCTGTTTTGCAAAGAAAGGTACTACACTATGTCAAGGCTATGCAAATGTTGTAGATGAAATCAATTTCACATCCTGGTATTCATATGTATCTCAATATACAAAATCGATCACATTTCACCTGAAAGACTACTGTGCTGAAGCATTTATGTTCAGAGATTTGCAAAGGCCAGCTAATATTGTTATTATTGGAGATGAAAATTGTGGATCTTTGTCCAATATCAGATTAGAAATCACTAATAATATGAGAAGGAATGTTGCTTCTTTGGAATTATCCTATCTTGCTGTTTCGTTCATCCATGTTGGTTCTTCAATATTCAATACAACCAAGCTAATTATTGGGCCTGGAGTCAGATTTGATTCGTCCCTTTCAATTAATTTAGATCTTTCCGAAATAGATATTATTGAATGCGACTATAGGTCTCTTGTACAAATATCTTATCAACAAATGAAGAGTTTAAAAATATTAATTCACGAGAATTCTGTTTCCATGAGTATTAGTGAGAAAACGCTTAAAATTAATAACCACTCATTTGCTTACCCCAATAAATGCAATGATTTTGCGTTTGTTTTCAGCAAAGCTACAAATGTAATATTATCTTATCATGGAAGATATCATCCAAATTCTATAATTAAGTTGTTTTCTGGCTCAGGAACAAAGACAACTTTTTTCATTACAGATTCATTCAGATTCATAATTCCAAATCCTTTGTTTTATCTATTTTCAACATCCACAATTGAAATTATTTCCAACTGTTCATTTGTTCCTATCGAAATAAAGACTTCAGCTACTATTGTCCTTCATGAATTTGAGCAATATAATGGTACAAGACCTATATACATCGCAGACCAGTTTTTAACAGGATTTACTAATCTGAATATTATACTTGGTCGAAATGGGTTTAACTATGCTATAAACAAATTGAAGGTTCAGAATTCAGCCTCGGTTAATTGTGATAGATTGTTTTATGCTATTGGACAACAGTTCTCATTTGTGAACATTGAAGTTTTATCCGAATCGAAACTAATTCTTTTAAACTCAAGAGTTAAGGGATCTGTGAAAATTGGATCAAATTCTAGTTTTGTAGCTATAGAAAGTGATTTATCGACAGCTTCTGCCGAGTCCGAATTGATATTAGGGAAAAACTCTGGGTATGTCAGTATTGCATCAACAAGATTCAAGACAACGTTTTTCAAATCATTTATCGCGAAAACAACTGTTCCTCAAAATTATTCGATCAATACAGATAATCCTGATGAGTATCTCCTAGTTCATTTTTCCAGTCGAACAGAACCCAAAAAATGGAAAGATAATATTATGATCCAACCTAACACACATATAGTACAAAAAAACCGAATAATTGCTTCGATTAAGGAAAGTGGATCCAATCTATTTGCTCAATTTAATCAAGAAAAGATATTAGATACAAATAAAACCAAAAATCTCATGTACATAATCATGGGAGTTAGTATTGCTATAGTCTCTATAATGGCAATTGTTTTCTTTGCGTGTGCTCGCAAAGAGATAGTGAAGAATGGATATACTGATGCAGAATCATTGTACTCTAATACTCTGATGAATCTAGGCTAGAATTGTTATAAAACCACCATATTATTATAATGAAAATTACCCTCAACACACCAAAAGAAGTCAAACTCGATCAAATTGATTTTATTTTGGTATTTTTTATTTCCATAGTATCTTTTTGTGTCCATTTATGGTGCATTCAGCATCCTGCTCATGTTATTTTTGATGAAGTTCATTTTGGTAATTTTACCAATTGGTACACAAAATCTGAGTTCTTTTTCGATATTCATCCTCCATTGGGGAAAATAATTATGTTTTTATTCGCTAATTTTTCGGAGTATGATGGCCAAATTGAATTTGGAGGAGAATACGGCCACACATATCCAGATGAAACTTATGTACCTCTTAGAATTACGCCAGCTTTTTTTTCGTCACTTTGCCCGACTCTATTATATTTTGCAGTCCGTTTTTGCGGATTTAGTCGCTGTGCTGGATTAGCTACAGCAAGCATTGTGCTTTTCGATACTTCTATACTATGTGAGCACAGATTTATCCTTAGCGATGGTATGCTTCATTTTTTTTCTGCCCTGCATATATGTATAATGGCTTATGGTCTTTCGCTTCCACGTGATAGCCAAAGATTCTTTGTATGGCAAATATTAACCGGATTGTCTTTAGGAGCAGCATGTAGTTGTAAAAATACCGCATGGGGTTTGATTGCCTTGAATGGAATCATCCATGTTGTTGAAGTTTTCCTAACAGAACTGGCTTTGAATGAATCTTTCTTTATTAATGTGTTTATACGCGGCTTTACACTTGCTGTCCCGACGGGTGTCGTATATATAGCCTCATTCTGTGTTCATTTTGCATTATTACCATTTATTGGCCAAGGGAAAGGCTATTTAAGTCAAGAAATGCAAAATCAACTCATAGATCCTTCACTTGATGGTCTTCAATTATGGGGAAACAGAGTGACAAAACCAGGTTTAGTCACGCGATCAATTATACTTACTCTTAGAATGCACCAAGGGAATATGGGTATTACTCAGTGGCATCCATATCAGAGTAGGCCAATAGGTTGGCCTCTTTTGACTGATATTTATGTTGGTTTCTGGGCAAAGGATGGCCTTGAGATTAATTGTATTGGAAATGTATTTAGTTACTATATGGCATTTTTCGGAGTAATCTTCGTTTTGTTTGGTTTAAGGAACAAAAAATGGATACAAGCAATGAGGTTTAGTGTTGGTTGGGCTGTTTCATACTTTCCATTCTTTTTAATCCCAAGAACTATGTATCTATATCACTATCATATTCCCTTAATGATAGGAAGTTGTGCTTTTGGTGCTTCTATTGATTTGTTCTGTCCAAAATTCTTAAGAGGTTTAACCGCAGTGATAGCTTGCTTTTTGGCTTTTGTAGGATTTGTCTTATGGTCATCATTTGCTTATGGGCAGAAACCATGGGATAAGCATGTCATTATATGGAATGACAACTGGCTCTATGGTGATTCGGTCCATAGAGAGCTGGCAAAAGGAGCTGGGTCGCCTCCTCCAATGAACACCAAAGGAATCCATATTGTGTAATTGATACCAAATATATATCATAAATCCCAAGTACGTGTATATTTTTTCTTTATCAGGTGCCTAAATTTGTTATTGTATCACTTATAGATCCGGATTTTAGCTCATAAAATCTCTGAAGCTCCATATTTGATTCCAGGCAACTACTATAATCGCTTTTACACTCTGGATGAATGTCTAAAGGTTGCTTTTGGCTTTCAAACAAAATATTAATCTTATTGATATTATTTATGATCTTCTCATTCAATTCAGTGATTCTATTAATTATTGGGTTCAGTTTATCCACTGATTCGATCTCAATCTTAAAATCTATTGAAGAAAATACCTTTTCTATCGATTTAGATGGATATCTATTCTCAATACTCATCATATTTATGAGTCGATTTGATCTTTTTTCCTTCATTTACATTTTTTATTCACATGTCATTTAAGACCTGTTATACATATGTATCATAGGTCTTTAATCACGAATAAAAATCCAAAACGCCAAATCTTAATATTTTCTATTTACTATTATGATCATTACCATTTAAACTTGCTAAAATCGAATTCTTCCATCGATTGAATACATAGTGTTGGGACTGCATTGATTTCATTAAGAGATTTGGCTACATCCATGTGTGGGTCAGGAACATATACAGAGGGCATACCGGCTCTGTTCGCTGCTAATATTCCAAGAGGAGAATCCTCGAAAACTAATGCTTCCTCTGGTTTAATCCCTTCAAATTTTGCAAGAGCAGCAAGAAACAGATCGGGTTCTGGCTTCCCTGCTTTGACCTCATTGCCGCAAACAGTAGCATTAAATTTAGCAATGAAATCGGGATGGCCACTACTTTTTTGTGTGAATCCAACTCTGTTTGAAGCAGTAGCAATAGAAATTGGAATTTTCCTCCTTATCAACTCGTTAATAAGGTTATCAACACCAGGCATTAAAGGCACAGTTGGCCAAAACCTTTCTACAGCTTTTGTACGACGCTCGCATAGTGACTCTGGAGATTCAGTGAGTCCATAATGGTCACATGTCATTCGACAAGCCTCTATTGCCGTTTTCCCCATTAGTTGGACTTTAAAATCCCAATCAAGATCATAACCAGTAACTTCCTTGTGTGCTACACTGTAACACCACTCAGTATCCATAAGAGTGCCATCATTATCAAAAATAATGAGCTTTATTGGAGTATCATACACAACAGACATGTCCGAACAATGACACTTTTATGGGATAAGGGATGAAGATATCATTATTAAGACAATTGGTATCCCCGAAGGCGCCTGAGTCGAACAGAACTCATAGGTTCGATAGGGAATCTCTATTTGATCATCATTTCCTGGACAGAAATGTGTTGTGAAAAAGGGAATGTTATAGGAAGGAAAATCGATGAAAGAATTGTTTGAATTTGAGGTTCGAACATCACCACTTGTGGTTTTTTGGGTATGATGGATATAGGATGATGAAACAAATATGACTCCATTTGCATTATGAAACAGAGTATTGTTGTTATTCTTGAAAATACAGTAGCTAAAATGAATACTGGAATTACTAGCTATATGGATTACACCATTTCTTGAGGGAGAATTGTTTCCAATAAAGTTACAAAAAGCCACATTTCCGGTAATATTAAGTTTATAATAACAGTATTCTACCTCAGCTACATTTGAAACAATATTGTTAAATGAGCATTCATAAGAATATGTGTTAATACAATAAAATGATGAATAACTCTTCACATAATTCATTGAAACATTATTATTTTGGATCATCTGCTTGCCTGACAATAAGCCAATAGGATAATAACATTCTGTAGTGTTTCTACACCTATTAATAGAACAGAACTCGAGTTGATTCGAATAATCAGGTGAGATATAGCTGTATGAAAACTGAGCATAATTGGCCAAACTTAATGAAGCACAAGTATATCTAATAATAAAACTCTTTCCAGTTGTAGGGGAATTAAAATATATTGATCCCCCATTTCCTGTTGTAATACAATGATAGAAAATAGTATTTGATATTTTCAATCCAGTGGCAACATTTGAAATATAAACAACTCCACCATTTGAAGTAAACACAAGTGTTCTCGTAAATACACAATCACGAATATCTGTTGGTAAGAACGTAGAATTATATGATCTGCCCAATGATATGTTTTCTCCTACGCAAAGTGATTTAAAACGGGCATATATCATATTAAAATGCTCTGAATTACTATTATTTTCTACTTTTTTCATAAATTTAGGGATATTCATCTGATAAAGGCAAGTGAAAAGACTCAACATTTTTCTAATAGAAACAAGACGTTTTTTTCTGAATTTTTTACAGTAAATTTCTCATAAATTTCAATAAGAAACAAAGAAAATGGAAACACTCAGTCTTTGAACTTTTGCATTAGTTTGGGATCAATTCTTTTCAAAACAGCTTCAGTTTCAGAATCGATATCTTCTGAGTATGA
>Ga0074193_1003540_pt1 | contig 11262 bp, 11 predicted proteins | sample EPASupsiteHSE605_FD_64523 | JGI IMG/M metagenome (GOLD analysis project Ga0074193, IMG submission 64523) | Bioremediated contaminated groundwater from EPA Superfund site, New Mexico - Sample HSE6-05 | ecosystem: Environmental > Aquatic > Deep subsurface > Groundwater > Contaminated ...
TAATAATGTTTAAGTTTAAGCTGAGGCTTATTTTGTTTCAATGTAATTCTCTAGTTTTAGGTATCCCCAGGTTGCCAAACAAAACCAGAAGGTGAAGTTGCCCAGTCTTAATATAAAATAAGGCTCAATGAACATGCCTAAATTGACGAGCACTCTGGAATAGATCATACTCATGACGATTCCGGACAGAGGAAAGACATATAGCAACGGCTTTTGTTTAGGTAGGAAATGGAAATACATAATATAGAAGGCACACCAGGCAATAGGCGAGTCCAGGGGCAAATAATTATAGCCGAAGGGTTCGAAGTTGGTCCAGCGAAATAGGTTTGCCCAGTGTCCGATTGTGAGCCCTATTACATCATAGGCACTACCGAAGATAATTCCATAGACAGCGAGACGGCGTATTTCGGCCCTTGGAACCAGTATGACAAGTAGGGTGAGAAATATTAAGAGTTTTATGAGATGGAAATAGTAAATAGGCATAGATACCTCCTAGTTTTGAAGTTCTGAAGTTGCAATTCCGGCTACCCTTATTATTGAGGGTAGCCGGATAATTTATTCCTGATGATGCCGAGGTATTACCAGCAGAGGATGAAAAAGTCAAAACTTTGGTATTTGACACTTACGTCTTAAAAGCAGCCGGTTAAGCCGGCGGTTGGTCGAAAAGGTCGTTGTCAGGGCAATTTTAACATTTAATGAGGATGCGGATTTGGTGGGCGATGCGTTTTTAGTATGGTCATCATGGTTGTTGTCAACCTGTTGTAAAATAGTCATAAATGATAACAACTGCCCCAGGCACTGGCTGTACTGGAATATAAACTGTGAGAAACACTTTATATCAAAATTTTTAAGAGAAATCGCAGATAGCAAACGTAGTATTCTATGAAAGGAGATGAATAAATGAGCTTTTCAGAGAGTGAGCTCATATCTGAAATTAAGAAGGGCAATTTGAACGCTTATGGATTCTTAATCAAAGAGTATACCAAGCCAGTTTATTATTTAACCTATAACATTTTAAACATTGGCAACAGTAAAGAAGACATAGAAGAGTGCGTAGCGGATGTCTTTTTGGAAGTATGGCTAAAAGTCAATGAATTTAACAGCGAGAGAAGCAATTTCAAAACCTGGATTTTAATCCTCACAAAATTTAAAGCTCTTACATATAAACGCAAACTTCTTAAAAAAAATGACGTCGTAAGCCTTGATGATTACCAGCTTGAGGAGCCAGAGATCGTTGAAAAGCAGATTGTTGACAGAGAAACACAGAAAAAACTGCTGGAAACAATTAATAGCTTTAATGAAAAGGACAAGGAACTTTTTATCCGTAGATATTTTTACAACGAGAAAATTAGCGATATCATGCAATCTTTGGGGTTGAGCCGTTCGGCGCTGGACAACAGGCTCTTAAGAGGCAGAAAGGTAATCAAGGAGGCTTTATCCTATGACTGAAAAGCAAATTCAGACGCTAATGCAAAATCTTGATAACGATTTGTTGGCTAAGGAGCTGGATGATTTAATGAGTGACTTGGAAGTCGATCAGGACTCTATTACCCAAAAGGCATTCAATAAGTTGAATAAGGAGCAGTTAAAAGTGAAAAGAAAAAGAAATAGAATTTATCCTATTGTGGCAGCCTGTTTAATTATGTTTATCGGTGTATCAAACGCCTATGCCGGAGAGATCTCGGATTTTGTCAGATCTTTTTTCAACCAAAGAGCAATTTATTCAACGGTGATAGACGGAAGTGCCTACTATCTGGAATCCCCCTTGCAGTTGGATAAGGAAAGCAAACTGGAGAACGTTATTTTTTCAAAGGACACGTTGGAAATGAATTTAACTTTTCCTTTAACAGAAGATAAACTTCCGGAAATATCAGTTGCTGCGGAAAATGGCAAAATATATAAACCGGGCGGTTACGGTTACGAAAATAATCATTTGCTCCTCAGCTTTTGGAATGAAGTAGAGCAGAACTACGTGTTCTCGCCATCGAAAGAATTGAAATTGATGATTGGAGATAAAAGTTATAGTATTCATTTAGCAGAAGGTGCGTCTGTGGTTGGCAGCGGCGAAATTAAACCTGCTGAACATACGGATATTGGTTGGGTAAATGTTGGTTATCAAAAAACTAACCAGGGTGTGCAGATACTAACGAGCTTTACAGACAAGGACTTAAAACTGAGAGGTATTGGTGAACCGGCTCAAAAAACTGTGACAAACATGTTTAAAAATGAAAAGGGCATCATAAGTAGCGGGACTGCCTCAAAGACCAAGCCCCTCCTTGGTTATGACAAAGATAAAAACGTTTACGCCTATAATCAGGCTGAAAATGCTGTGGGAAGACCCATCACCGAATTTGAATCCCAGGCTCCTGCCGATAAAGAAATTGAACTGCAAATACCAAGTTTGCTTGTTGGTTATGAAAAGAACTTTGGTGATATTGATGTGGCAATTCCAGGCTTAAATGAAGAAAAAAGAATCGGCCAAGAAATCGACCTGAAATTGCAAAAAATCACCTTGGAAAGTATTAAAAGAACCTCCGCAACAACAGCTGAGTTAAAATTTGCTTTGAACAGGGGAGACACAGAAGGGGTTGCTGTTCGAGAGGTTGACCTTTACAGTAAAGATGTGCAAAGAGGTGACAGCACTTGGCAAGGTGACGTAGGCACAATGCGTATCAGTTTTGACGAAAAATTAAACGATGCTAAGTTTAAGGTGGGCTGGCCGAAGTTTGTGGTAAACGGCAATTGGACTCTGAAGATTAAATAATAGATTGCCGACAGCTTGGTATTTCCTGGATTTGACGATCGGCTCAAATAGGTACATTTTTCCCTTTAACCAGTCCGACTATTACTATACTGCGACTTGGTTTAGCGGAGGTTCCTACCTGGGAACTTGTTGTTGCGGCAATAATCTTTTTAGTTACTACGTTATTGGTGATTAAAGATGCCGCTAAATTATTTCGTGTAGGGATGCTAATGTATGGAAAAACAGCCAGTGTAGCTGAGATGTGGAAATGGCTGCGCTATTAACTTGCTCATAATCCTCGAGGAGCCGCGTAAAAACACTCCTTTTGGGGCAGGGACTCATCCGATCGCATAAGTGCAACCAACGACTTTGTTCTCGCTGTGATATAGGCAATAATTCGCTCAAGCAGATCAACATCCCTTATGTTGTTCCGCTTGACTATATCTTTGAGACAACAGAGTTATAAAGATCCTGTTGAATTACACCCAGTAATTCAGAGAATGGCTTGATTAAACCCTAATAAAACACAAAATGGAATGCATTTTAATGCATTCCATTTTTCCTTTTATCAGGCTTCTGGGGGATATTATAAAATTCGGAATTTGACCAAACTATGTATAATTATGAAAAATAATTGGGTCTGTTCAGAGCAAGGCTTAATCTAAAATAACATTGTGAAAAGAAAAAGTCTATACTTTAATTTCCTTATATATCGAATCGCTGAAATAAAAAAGAAAAGGATGTTTACAAATGTTAAACCCATACGAATTAGATGACGTCCACTTAAGTTTTCATGGCTTTGAATGATTAGAGGGAGGAATTGAGGGTAGCTCGGCGAAAAAGATAGGGATGAGTCAAATTCCAAGGCTGTCAGATGTTATGTGAGTCTAAAATTCTAGGGAGGTTTAGATTATGAAGTTCTCGCAAAGATCAGTTTTCCGGGTGGTTAGAATAATCATAATAGTGACGGTCATTGGTGTTTTAGGACTGGCCTCTTTAGTATCTGATCACGCCAAGAATGATCAAGACATCCTGCCAACTTCAGCGCTAAGTGAGAATAGACCCTTGATAAGTGAAGAAATCTTAAAGTTGAATTCCCTTGAAAAAACCTACTTAGACTCGAATTTTTATCGTACAGAACAAATGCTTCCTCTGACAGTTACGAAGGATCTAAAATATTTTGTGACCTATAAAATAAACAATCAAAGTATGGCTGCGGAGAATGAGCTAGTCCTAATCGGGATGCCCAGGCAGTTAATTGATCTGTATTTGGTAGACCTCAGTAAAAATAAGGCTGCCTACCTAGGTAAAACAGAATTCGTAATAAGTCAAGCGTGGTCGGAAGACGGTAATCATTTAGCGCTTGTTTCTCATAAGTCGGTAAAAATCTTGGATCTTGCTAAACGAATTTTAACAGAAGTACCGATGCAATATGAGACCGATATTTACAACACAAGCTGGGGAATTGATAACCGAACCCTATATTTGCATAGGGATACTACACCGAACTATTATGCCTATGATACCTATTCGAAACAGATGGTGAAAGTTAGGGGCAGATTCCAGGAGGGTGATGTTGTTTACAGAGGTAAGGCCAGCGGCGGCATTCTCATCAGTAAGGGTGAGCGGATGGGAGTAGCTAGCGGCCTATATTATGGGGAAGCCCCAGAGCAACAACTGTTTACTGGGGAAGTTATGATCCATGATATCCAGGATGAAAGAATCCTGGTTTCCTACGATATTGACAACCCTGAGGGCGGTGCCCGATTTACCCTGGCAGAGTACGACCTTAAAACCGGGGCGTCGCGAGTACTTTATAATGAAGGAAACCTTACCACTGTATGGAAAATTTTTAAGGCTTCCTATCTTAAAAGTACCGGAGATATCATCTTTACAACGTTTAAGTTAAGCGATCTTGGTGTCAAGTATAGTTTGGTACGCATTGAACCGAATGGAAGCGAGACCGTCACTGAGGTGCCCTCACCTTTATACACCGTTACACCGGGAGAAAACCTTCTGCATTTTGCCGTTTTTAACGACGGTGAAAGCTGCATCATGGACACTGCTGACTTTAAGTTCAGCGACCCGAGCCTGCACCAAGCGGATCAAAAAAGTGAGATCCGAGATCTTATGTTCCGTGTTCTTTACTTATATGGATCAGAAACCCCGAAGCTTGACGAACTAAAGCAAGTTTTTATTAACACTTATGATCCAGTTCCTCAGGAAGCGCTAGAGAACATTATGCTGGAAATGGAAGGCCTAAAATACTGGCAGTTTATAAGGCAGGAGATTGGCAAAAATGTTACGATGACCCTTAAGGTGAAAGACCCCAACAGGGCATCGGTTATCCTGAACGGTGATTATTTCAGAGGACCACATGAATTGGTCAAGATGGCAGGCAAATGGTATGTTACTGGATTTTCAACTTGGCCGGAAAGTCAGGCGCGCAAGAATGTATTCAAGGCTTGTACCCGATTTATTGATAATCAAATCAAAACCGGCCAAGCGGAGGCTGACTTCAGACAAAGAGTCCAAGACGATTATGCTGTCCGTACGGCGGCACTGCTGAATAAGCTGCGTACCCAATCCTCTAAAATTGAGCTTGGAGAAATAGAGCTCTGGGCGATGAGTGATCCGCATAGGGCGGTCAACCCGGATGCCAAAGAAGCAAGAGTGAAAATGATTGTGACGCTGAATGATGGATCAACTGAAAAGCTCCAGGGCTATTTCTCGAGGACAGATTCTGGAGATACGTGGGTGTTTAGAGGGTTGGGTAAGCTGTCAGCGGGCCTGTTCCCGCAAACTTATTAGTTTTGCAATCTAATGGAAGGGTTTATTGCGGGGACGAGGTTGACAATATCGAAACAGAAAGAGTTGCAAACCCCGTCCCTGCAACAACCAGTTTGACAACTGTACATAGATTTGCAAGGCTTTTCGATGAATTTTGGCCGGACGAAGTCCGAATGTTTTGGGGGAAAGGTTATCCGAATTTACAATATTCTCGTTTCCTGACCGGGTGGAAAGGGAATGCACAAGGTTCATTAAAGTTCACTATACGTTAACGAAGGAGTTAGCAACATGAGAGAACTGGCAAAATGTCGAAGGAAGACCCGGATTGCACTACAATTCAAGCATATTAAATTGATGTTTCCAATTTTTTAATGTATAATTTTTTCATGAAAAAAGAAGTAAACAAAGTAATTAACGAATATATTAAAATTATGGAAAAAATAGCCAGAAGAAAAACAAATGTGTTGAATTTTGGTGATGATATAGTATTTTACAGGGAAGAAATCCATATGATCATGATGATTGAGGATAATCCGGGAATACATCTTGCTGAAATGGCCCGTAATTTTATAATAACCCGGGCGGTTGTCTCCAAAACAATCTAATGCTACTAATTTCTCCGCAAGCAATGTCTTTGTGGAGAAATTTTTCATGTTTCATAACCAATGATCAGCTGCATTGAACTTAATCTAATGGCAAAAGTGATTCTTTCATTAAATGCGTTTTCGCCTTTTCAAATGATTTATAGTACGATGGAACGGGTTATGGTACCCAATTCCGGGCTTGTCGGAAGTGCCATGGCTGCGGCCGAGATAGGAAGTAGAAAGATGTTAACAAAAGAATTCTTAGTACCCGGTTCAATTGCTGTATCTTTGTTGATGGTTATTGTCATCAATTTGGTACGCGTAAAGAATACGAAACAACCAGTCGTCGCAAAAAAACTAATATTACCGCCTCTTTTCATGGCCAGCGGTGCGGGCATGTTTATCCTACCCATATTTAGACCCACATTACCTGAACTGCTAAGCGCTGTTGTCATGGGCATACTTTTTTCCATCATTTTAATCAAGACATCGAATTTTGAAGTTCGGGACAACCAAATCTATCTCCAGAGATCAAAGCTGTTTTTAGTAGCCCTGATTGGTTTAGCCGCCTTACGAATGATCGGGAAAATTATCCTTGCGGAGACCATTAATATTGATCCTGCCCAAATGAGCGGTGTGTTCTTTATCTTGGCCTTTAGCATGTTACTACCGTGGCGTATCGGTATGTATATTAGATATAGAACATTAAAAAGACAACTTGACATCAATAATTTTTCGATGAAATTGCTCCAGAAAGAATGAGCTTTCAGAAATGACATTGCCCATTTTAACTGGGAACAAAAAATATAGCACAGGTTGATCGTATATATGACTATTTGCTGCAAAAGACTGCCTATGAAAATGCAGTCTTTTGCAGCAAATAGTGAGCAACACGCCCCAGCCTCTCTGATTTCAAGTCAGTAGAGCGGCAAAAGGCTTGAGGAAGTGCGTTGAATTCCTATTTCAACGCACTTCCTCATATTATTTAAAGGACATATTAGCAGCTCCTAAATGAATATTATTCCAGATTCAGCCGTTTGCTTAAAATGATATTCGTGATAGCGAAGTAAGCTGAACTTAGAAGCCCGGTAAAAATAATTCCACTAACAATTGCCCATTGAAGTAGCGACTGCATTTGAGCAAAGTTATCAGGAGTGATATGGAGATTGGCAAAATTAGTGGTTCCGGGGATCAAACCAATGAGTGTCAAAAGGATTTGGGAAAGAGTACTGAGGACAATAAAGGCTCCAAAGGAGGCTAACATTTTATGCCGATTGGACAGGTGTCCAAGCGCAATCGAGGCATAGACGATCAAAATCCCTGAGGCTATGCTTATCAAGATACTTATGATAATCTCAAAAGTCAAAAGGTAGATCGAAGCACCATATTGTTCAATTGCTCGGTGAAAAAAGATTGCGAAATCTCCGATGATTTCAGAGAGGTCTCCTTTTTTAAGGGCGATAATCAGACTTGAAATTAAGGCAGCGCTTAAACTGATTATCATCCAGAGCATAGACACAAGAAGCTTACTGACGATGTGTTTCCAGGGCTTTACGGGCAGTGTATGCATCAAATAGCCCTCATCGGAAAGCAGATTTTTATAAAAGCGTTGAATCATCATAATCAAGGTCATCACGAACATCCCCGCCATAATCGTGACATAAATGATCATGCTAATGACTGCGGGGGTATCCCATTGCTCAGGGCCTATTGCCGAAAACAATCTTGTGATTCCGGCGAAGATCAGCAAGGCGAGGAATAGTGGCAGAAAAATTCTTCCGGTTGCTTTAAATTCGTACTTTAAAAGTTTGCTTAACATTTAAACACCTCCCTAAATAAGACATCGACGGATTTACCCTTCTCATCTCGGATATCATCAACAGAAGAGGTCAATACTACTTGGCCTTGATTTATAAAGACCACAAAATCTAAAATATTCTCAATATCTGAAATAAGGTGGGTCGAGATAATCACAGTGGCATTTTCATTATAATTGTGAAGTATCGTTTGAAGAATATAATCCCTGGCGGCAGGGTCCACTCCACCGATAGGCTCATCTAAAAGATAAAGTTCTGCTTCGCGGCTCATGACAAGAATTAATTGCACTTTTTCCTTCGTTCCTTTGGACATGGTCTTCAGCTTGTCATCAGGGTTGATATTGAGGCTTTTAAGCATATCGTAAGCTTTCTCTGGTTTAAAATCAGCGTAGAAATCAGAGAATAGCTCAATAATTTGGTGTACTCGCATCCAATCATTTAAATAGGTCTTTTCCGGGAGGTAGGATACGATTTTCTTGGTCTCAATGCCTGGTTTCATACCCCCAATAAGAATAGATCCACTGGTGGGGGTTAAGAGTTCGTTGGCAAGCTTCATAATCGTGCTTTTTCCACTGCCGTTAGGTCCCAGCAGACCTATGATTTGCCCGCGCTCAAGCTTCAGATTAATCGCAGATACGGCTACTTTGCTTCCGAATTTTTTCGTTAGATCGTGGCATTCTAAAATCGTGCTCATTTCTTCATCTCCTTGACCATGTTATCAATAATGGTTAGGATTTCCGTTTGTTCAAAGCCCATTAACTGCATTTTTTCCAGGAATTCAGAGATTTGCTTCTGAGCTAATTTCGTTTTTGCAATTTCTACCATACGTGCATCCTCCGTAATCGAACGACCGCTTGTGCGGTGTGTAATGATAAGGCCATCTTCCTCCAATTTCACCAAAGCTCGTTGCATGGTATTGGGGTTTACTGCAGCCTCTTGAGCCATATCCCTTACCGAAGGGAGCTTGGATCCCAGGGGATAGACACCAGAAAATATAAGCAGTTCGATTTGTTCAATCAGCTGGGTGTAAATAGGTCTGTCGGATTTTAATTCCCATGGCATTGGTATCACCCCTTGTATTATTGTATTAACCACTTAATACAATAATACATCGTTAAATTATTGTCAAGTACTTTAAGCACTGGTTTCCCTGGAGTTTAAGGGGTTAAGAACAGTATCGCATTTTCATACACAACAAACCCCTACAAATAATAATAACTGCAGGGAATAATTGCCTTGGAATATGATGAAAAAATATTTAATGCGTTGGCTGAGAAGCAGAAATTCTCACACCAGCGCATTAAATATTTGTATTATCGGAACTTTTATAGAGTAGCTCTTGGAGGATTATCGCACGCAGTACAAGGGGGAAAGGCTGAGTGGAAATTCGTTGATATTATACTGATGAGATGGCCGCAAGGATTATTGACACACATAGAACATCTAGGTATAATACGAGATATACATAGAAGTATTAGGTATAATAGGGTGGATTTAATGAATGTATCTAAAGACTTGATAGCTGCCTCTGCGACCCCGCTCATTTTGGCCATTCTCAAGGAAAACGACAGTTATGGTTATGCAATTATCAAGCGCGTGAAAGAGATGTCTGAGAATCAACTAATTTGGACGGAAGGTATGTTGTATCCGGTTTTACACCGTCTGGAAGAACATCTGTTAATTGAATCTTACTGGAATAAATCGGAGGCAGGCCGGCAGCGTAAATATTACAGGATTAAAGAGCGTGGGTTAACCGAGTTGGAACTGCAAAAGAAGCAGTGGGAAATAGTTCATTCTGCTCTTGCCAGAACCTGGAATGAAGAAAGTAATTCGTAAGGAGGATTCAAGATGTTTGATTTGGAAACAGAGATTCATTCGTGGAGCGATCATTTAAGAGTCCATGGTAATTTCAGCGATGCCGATATTCATGAATTGGAGAATCACTTGCGAGACGAAATCGAGGATTTAATAGCAGCCGGACTCACGCCAGATGAATCATTTTTAATTAGTGTCAAACGTTTAGGAAATGTCGAGGCGATCTCACATGAGTTTGCCAAAGTAAATACCGAGAATCTGTGGAGACATTTATTAGTAGAGCCGACAGATTCGCCGGCCAAGCAGCAAAATCGGCGCGATATTGCCCTGGTGGTGATTTTTGCATTGTTAGCAGGAACATTATTCAAAATTCCCGAACTTTTTGGTCTGGGATTTCACGATCAAACCGCTGAAAGATTCTACTTAAAAAACATGAGTTTATTTATTTTACCTTTTATAGCAGCATTTTTTTTAATCAAGAGGAAAGCGGAATTAAAAGCCTGGGCAACAGTAATGGGGATTTTTATCTTAGCAGCGCTGATTATCAATGTGTACCCTTCATTTGCTCCTCATCATACAGAATATCTTACCAGCTTTCATCTTCCTTTATTTTTGTGGCTGGTCGTCGGGACTGTTTATATAGGCAGGGAGTGGCAAAGCAGCCAAGGCAGAATGAATTTTATACGCTTCACAGGTGAAGCCGTGATCTATGGGGTATTAGTCATGGCTGGCGTATTAGTGTTATGCGCATTCACGCTAGTTATTTTCGAAGCCATTCAAGTTGATGTCGGCAAATTTATTAATGATTATTTACTGATATATGGAGGATGTGCGGCAGCCATGATAACGGTTTATTTAGTAGAGGCCAAGAAAAGTGTGGTGGAGAACTTTGCGCCCATTTTGGCTAAGATATTCAGCCCGCTCTTCCTGATAATTATGGCTACTTTCTTAATAGTTATGATTATTACCGGTAATAGTCCATTTATGGAACGAGATTTCTTAATTGGATTCGATTTTATGCTGGCTTTAGTGCTGGGGTTGGTATTGTACGTCATTTCGGCGCGAGATATTCGCCAGCCTGCCAACCTGTTCGATTTTTTGAATCTAGCCCTGATCCTCGCGGCGCTGATTATCGACGGGGTTGCTTTATCGGCCATAATTTTCCGCTTGTCCGCCTTTGGCATTACCCCCAATAAGCTGGCCGCTTTAGGAGAGAATTTGGCTTTATTGGGCAACCTGGCTGGACTTGCCTGGTTATATATCGGGTATTTCAAGAAGAAATTTGATTTCGCTAAGCTAATCAAATGGCAGACAGATTATCTCTATGTTTATTTCATTTGGACAGCATGTGTAGCTTTCATATTTCCGATTATTTTTAAGTTTAATTAATTTCTTACCTAGGCATCAGTCGAAAAACGACGTTGACAGTAGGAGCGAGTTTGTTCAATTCCAAGCATCATTCCTATAAATCCAATTATGGGTGATATAAATACTGGCAACCCTTGAAATGAAG
>Ga0074193_1003541_pt1 | contig 11259 bp, 9 predicted proteins | sample EPASupsiteHSE605_FD_64523 | JGI IMG/M metagenome (GOLD analysis project Ga0074193, IMG submission 64523) | Bioremediated contaminated groundwater from EPA Superfund site, New Mexico - Sample HSE6-05 | ecosystem: Environmental > Aquatic > Deep subsurface > Groundwater > Contaminated ...
AGATAAGTATGGACAAGAGAGTCTACAGATGTGACACTCCTCTACAAATCGGGTTCTTCACTCTTGATGTCGCTAAGGTTTGGTACCTTCATTTCATTCATGAGTTTCTCTTCAAGTGTTTAGACACAGAGAGATTCCACTTCGCTGAAGGGGATACAGATAGCGCTTACTTTGCTGTTGCCGGGGATCCTAATGAAGATTGTAATCAGGGGTTCAAAGCTATTATTAAGGATGAGAAGTTCTATAATGAACATGTGGACAAGTTCCTTCCAAGAAGAGAACCCTATGAGACGAAACTGGAGACGAAACTCGATGCCAAGAAGCTACTAGGATGTAGCTTTGAACATACTGGTGAGACAATGATCTGTTTAGCTCCTAAGTGTTACTGCTTGTATGGTGGAAAGGAAGACAAAATGGCTTCCAAAGGATACAGTCTAAAGAAGAACCCATCCATCACCAAGGAGACCTACCTCAAAGTACTTAGAGGAGAAAACGAGAAGGGAGTCAACACCAATCTTCAATTCGTGAAGGGATCAATGCATAGAGTTGATGTACTGAAGACAGCTATTAGTGGAATCCATACCAAGATGATAGTGCAACAAAACGGAGCTTGTCTTCCATTCCCACCTAAGTAAAAAGCCGCTGCATTTTTGTTGTGTATGAAATATGGAAGAGGATGATAACACAATCCCTATCATGGTTACATCACTTGCCCCTTGGAACAGAAAATGGAATAAGGAGCATGGGTGGTACAAAGGGGATATCACAAGAGGTTATAGTAAGGATCAAGGGCTTAATGAGTTTCCTTACTTCTTAAGAGATGAGAGGAATTACTTGAAGTATAACCCTTTACCTTACTCATCAATGAGGATAGCAATCATTGATACGATACTAGAGGAGGTTGGAAAGAGCAGTTTAGACCGCATAAAGAATCTTGAGTATCAACTATGGTGGTGGGAAGAACAAGATTGGCGCAAAGCTAATAAGTACCCCTTGCTTGATGAAGCTGAGAAGGATAACCCTAAGTTGCTCCAAAATAAGTACAAGGGGAGGATGATGAAATCCTTTAGGTACATGCCGGAGACTTGGTACATCAATTACCTTGAACATCTACTTGGACCCAACATCTTTTCTAAAAAATAGAAGCTTAGCTTTTACTTACTCTGTTATTGGTACTGGAGGATCAGCTGGTTTGGTATGGTAATAGCTTCTTGGGTGCTTTCTTGGGGACTTCTTGGGATGTTGTTTAGGAACTTCTTCGGGTTCAACAGCATTCATTTTTGGAAGCTGAACTGTCTCTCCTATTGCTTCTAGTTTGGACTCAATTTCCTTCTTCTTGGCTTTCCTAGCTTCTTGAACTTGGTCTTCCTCTTCACAAAACAACTCAATCTTCCTGTCAAAGAACCTCTCCAAATACTGGGGGTTATCATTGGCATATTGTATCATCTCGTCATATTGGGCACCGTTCCCAGCCTTTTCAAAAGTAATCTTAGACTCATTAACCTCGATATTGAGGAATGATATCGGTTCTTCAACAGGTTCATAATGGGTCTTGACCAGTCCTTCACCTTCTTCATCAACCCTAAATCCCGTGTACTTCTTCACGGTATAAAAATTATTTGAAACATTACCCTTGTACTCAGGGTGTCTTTCCATAAATAATTGTTCCGTTAATGAGAACGGAACCTGCTTACCAATTGTAATCATTCGGGCCATCTTCTTAGCCTCTCTTCTTGACCCCACTAGACCTAATAAAGTTTGAAAAACATTTTTATACTGCTGTGAATCCTTTACTTTCGAAGAATTAGTCGAATGCGGAACAAGCTTTTTTCCCATTAAATTTTTGACACTTTACAATAATCGTTTTTCATACTATTTAATGGGTTGATCAGTGGCCGTCATAAATTAAAAATCTCTTCGTTGGAGGTTCATGGCGTACAGAACCTGCTACCCCCTGATAGCGGTAATTCATCGGGGTCGGTGAAACACCGGATAAACTCATCTTCATCTATTAAGTTAAATGGGGGTGGGTAAAAGGTAGCAGACCTTAGGGAACTAAGAGTTTATTACCCTATTGATAGTCCTTTTCGTCAAGTCACCCCTTTGGTGATAATCCTGCGATATAAGACATTAATTTGTCTAATCGCGGGATGAAGGGGTAATAAGCCTTGGTTTTGTCTTCTCAAGGAGGGGGAAGCCTCATACACGCAGAAACCTTTTTTCTTTTTACTCTCCTCCATTCTCTCCTGTTACCTCTGGATACCACTTGATTCCTAGGGTGGAGCGCTTTCTTTTTTCATTTGGCTACCTCTGGTTACCTGGACACCTTAGGTTAACTCTTACTAGGGTGGAGCGCTTTCTTTTTTCATTTGGCTACCTCTGGTTACCTAGACACCTTAGGCTAACTCTTACTAGGGTGGAGCGCTTTCTTTTTTCCTTTGGCTACCTCTGGTTACCTGGACACCTTAGGCTAACTCTTACTAGGTGGAGCGCTTTCTTTTTTGATACTAACAAGTGTTCTTGAAGACGAAGTCATCCTGGAGTTCGTTTTTCAAGAACACTTGTTAGTAAAAAGTCATTGATAAGGTTGTCTTTTACTATCATGGGTAGTGTATCTCAGTCAGGAAGTATACCGTCGAAGTTTCAGCTCTTTTATGTGGTTGGGGTGTTTCAGTGAGGAAGATTACTACTGAGGTGTCAGCTCCGCAAAATCCATGATGGGGTGTCCATGGTATGATCTCAGTAAAAAGAGTTTTTGGAAAATATTTTTTAATAAATCAACTTAATTGAGAGCCCCTCTAGGACGTCTAGTACCTGACTACTGGCCCTTAATACATAGGAAATGGTTCCAAATGAGTCACTTTCTAAATTTTGGATGATTTCTTTCACCCTTAAAAATACTAGATTCAGAACATCAATATCTTCCCAAATTAATGGCTCAACCGCTTCAATGCCAAATTTGGTGCGAAATTCAATTATATAATGTTTCAATCTATATTGACCATCAATTAATCTACACATCGAATACCATCTAACTTGACAATATAATGGGATTCTTTTTATGGGAGCCCGTTTGATAGAACAAAATTCTTCAGTTGGATGGAAATAAAAAGGAATTATCTAAATCTTGGATTGATAGTTTTTTGAGGTCAAATCAAGATGGAATACTTCAGAAATGAGCTCAAAGGATGGAAGAGCCCAGAAAAAAACATTGCTGAGCAAGTTATCCTTGATTATTTCATTACCTTAGATGATTTGCATATTAATGAAGGTGATCCTTCATAAATATCAAATTTGGATGAAACAGGATTTGGAGAAATGAGTTCAACTAAAAACTCATCAAAATTAGTAATAGTAACAAAGAAACATGAAAAAAACACCATATTTTCGGAAAAAAGATGGGGTTCTCATGTTTCAGTGATATCTTGTATTTCGGCTGATATTTGGGCTGATGGTGCAATGTTGGTCCCTGGTTTTATTGGTATGAACAAGAATTTGGGAGCCGAAGCTTCAAATACAACATTTTATGGAAAAATTCACTATTATCACTCAAAGACAGCTTTCATTAACACTATGATTTATCAAGATTATGTTGAAAGGGGAATAGTTGAATATGTACGAAATAGATCAAACGAAATTGGAAATAATGATGCTAGATCATTATTAATTGTTGATGGGCATCTGAGTCATGCACAAGAAGGAATAAAAGCTATACTCGCGCAACATTTGATTGAGTTCTATATCCTTCCTTCACATACATCACAAATGATTCAACCACTGGATCAATGTTTTTTCTCTAAAGTTAAACACTGTTACAGATTCATAATGATATCCGAAAACCTTTCAATGTTCACAAAAAAACTCGAAGAAATCTCTGTATCAATCGAATCATCGCATGAAACACATTATATACTGAAGAGTTGGGAGCTGGCCGGAATTCATCCAAATTTGTTTGAAAGAGAGATCAAAAGCATATCTTTGAAACCTGAAAATGTTTTGAAAAAGCATTTCCCTCCAAAGGACACCTAAAACATGGTTGTTACTGATGCAGACACTTCAAGAAACAACAATGTTTCTTTACGAAAAAAGTCGATTAATTATGAATGAGGGCTTCGTAAAATGGAACAAATTGCTCTACAAAAGGATTCGAGATGTCCTCTTTGCAAAAAGCCACTCTAATTAGGGAAAAAACAAAAATTGGATTAGATAAAGCAAGTAAAAAAATTAATCATAATTTTAAAATTTTCATATTAAAAAACAAAATCAGTTAAATAATCTAACTAATGGTAAACTCTTTCTTTATCGAGTCAATAATCTTAATAGAAATTGTTTTGCAATATAGAGACAGTGCTTTCCGATTTTTTAAGCCAGGAACAATTGTTATTTTCAATGAGGCGAAAAGGAAGTCCTTTTAACAAAATAAATTTAGTCTAAGATTGGGCAATAATACTGTCAGTGATAAGTCTCTCATCCAGATTCTGTGAATTATTTGATGATGAATGATAATCCGACTTATCAAGATGAGACTTTAAATGCCCCTTAATATTTGTAACTGTATCTCCATAAATAAACCATTTTTCACATTTCGAACCAAAGAAATATTTGTTATCTGGCTTTTTTTGTCATATAATGGAAGCCAAATATCTTCATTATTTATAAATTGGGCCCAGAATAGTATTTTTGTTCCAGATGGGTGCATTTTATTATTTGTAGGAGATAAATATGTGTAATTCCTGATCCAGTGTCTTGAAAATGTGTATTGACTCTCAGAATGGGGGATGTCTATTGAATCATTCTCGACACCCTATCCATTTTTCAACAAATCAAAGCTGATTAACCATGGAAAAACCGGAATCAAAGGATCTTACACTTTAAGTCATAGATTAAATAAAAAATACAATTTTGTTTATTACTATTACGAACAATGATCTCTCTTTGGGGAGTTCTCATTGAATCTGACAACAAAGCTCAGATGAGGGGTCTAATTGAATTCGTTTTTACAATATACAATATCAATGCCCAGAGAATGTTTTTAATGTTTACAAATTATCTAAACACATGGTGATTATCAAACTAAAAAAATAACACATAACAACAAGATGGAAATTCATTCTTGAAATGATTTCAAGATCCAAATCTGAGAAAATCAAAATGGAGTATTTCAGCAACAATAATCAAACATAGATTACCAAAATGTAGATCAAAAGTTGATATCGGTTTCATTTTTCCAAAATGATCCAAAATTTGGATGATATGTTTTGTTATTCTCATCAATCAAGTTGTTTTCAAGTAAGATCTCAAGATTCCGATCAAATGTCTTTTTAATAATATCTTCATCACACTCCCAAGCACTTGGACTCTGAAATAGTATACGTTTTTCACTTCATTCTTGCATAACAGAAATTCATCAAAATATGATACAGTTTTTTAATAAAAAGCTATACAATCATTAACACTGATTTCTCTTCGAGCATCATTAACACATGAGGTAAGAATATCGAGTCTCCTTGAACTCCTTGTTCCCCAGTTTAACATATTTGTTTCAATTAGTTGTTGATTTTTTGTCTCAAAAAATTTTTAACTAGAGCTTTTTGTTCTGAAAAGACTCTTTCAATGGGATTTAAAAATGGTGAATATGGAGGGAGAATATAATAGCCATAATGGAAATTGTTGATTTTTTCACCAATTTTATCTCTGTTATGGATCCTTGCATTATCCAAAATGAAGAAATATGACGTATCTGGGTTTATATTATGCAATTTGTAAATTAAATTTGTAAAAAATCAGAGGAATTTTTCGGAATTTTCAGTAACTGTGGTTTTCTCATCATAAACCAGACCTTGTTGATTATCCATTGCAGAAATTACGGTTTATCTTGCGCACCCATTCATTTTCATAGTATGTTTACAGGGAGATCAATTAATCTTTGAGCATATTGAGCCCGGGCATCAATATTTTCCATTGAATTTCTGTTGGGTGCTATATATCTGATTCTTTTCCTAGTTATAAATTGGTTATCCAGGTGATTAAAAATTGTGGTTCAAGAAAGTCATATTTCTCTTAAGGATGGGAAAGTTGATTGGAGATCAAGTCTGATTTCCATTAATGTTGAGTCTGGGTTCTCTTCAATATATTCGATCATATGATTTATATGTTGAGGTTGAAGCAAATTATTATGTGGATCACCTCGTTTAAGATTTGGGTGAATATAATCAATATATATAACCCGAATTTTTTTAGCCCAATTAAGCGCTGTTCGATGAGACATTCCACAACTCTCTCCAACAGTAATCATATCGAATCAATTCACATGGGCTTTCATCATTGCAGTAATATGGTCTTGATTGGGAATATCGTTTTGAGCTCTCATAAAAATTCTTTTTAAGTAAATTATTTTATCAGAAAGTTTGAATTTTTGTTACCCAAGTTTGAATTTCAGTTACGCAAGAATGAAGAGAAAAACGTATACAATATTGGTTTTTGTTCCAAGATTTTGTGTACTCTTATTCAAAATTGGGGTATTATTTTAATGATTGATCCCTTAAAATGTCCCTACAATGACTTTTTAAAAAGTTTATTTTATTTATTAATAAAAACGTATTTTGCTCGACCCTCGAACATGCTCGAGCGTTTTTTCCCAAGCTTATTTATGAGTTATAAACTAAATAGGCTTGGGTGCTCGAGCATGCTCAAGCAAAAAAGTGTCATCCGCACTACGAGCATTTATTAAAAACTCGTTTGATTTTTGTTGAATAAATCCATCAACCCAGTTTTTGGAAATGTTATGGTTTTTTCCGTTTGCTTGAAGTATGTCCTGAACTTTTTGGGATTATTTGCATCTATTTGGTGGGTTTTGTTTATTTGTCCATTTTTGGATCCAGTCAATGACCTCATTGGTTTCTTCTTAATAAAAAATTGTTGGAGCTCCCATTGTTGGCTTTTTTAATGACAAATCTTCATTTTTAGCACGAATTACCGTAGTTTTAGAACATTGAAACATGAATGCTAAGGAATCATCAATTTCATGGTCTAATAGGTCTTTCGAAAAAATTATGAAATCCCTAATCTGGGACCTAAGAGACCAATCATCTTCAATTTTTGCTTCTCTAGAAACCTTAATCGAAAAGCAATTGAATCCCACCAAATCCTTTGTTCTTTCATTAGTTTTTTTGTCGCTAAAAAATCCGTTTATCAAACTTTTTGGGCTCAACATGTTTATTTTGTATTCTATACATTAGAATTGTTTATATGATGCCATTAATTAAAAAAAAATAATTTCTATAGAGTAAAAATCCTTTGATTCCAGCTTCGCTAATGGTTCATCAGTAGAGAATTCTTTGAAAGATGGTAGACTCTTTCGAGAAAAAATTCTTTAAAGGAGAGGCCATGGGAACCCGATAGCACAGTTTACTGTGTTCTGAAGGAAAAGTTGCTTAATGAGACAATTCGGTGATATTGCTTAAAATTTATTGTTTTTTCCATTATGTTATGAAGCTTTTATGAAACTTGTTTGAACTTTTTGAGAAGGAATTGCCGGTTTGTTAATTTTTCTAAAACATAAATCTTGTTGTGCAAACAACTGGAGTAGAAACTACCAAGTTCTTTCACCCACAGACATTTCCCTAATCCTCATAATAATAAAATTGAGGGATGGGCAATTTATTCTCTCTTATATTGAAGATGTTTGGATTCCTTATATTAATGAGAACACTCCAGATAAAAGAAATTTTGATTGCTCAGTTTGTGATTAATGGACTATCTATGGAGATATTATGTCAAACATCGTAGACATCTGAAGACTCATTCATCTACTGTTCAAATTATTAATGAAGAATCTTCAGGTAACTCAAAAGAGAATAAGGATAAACAAGTACCTGAGTCTCAAATAAGCCAATATTTAACCAAGTTCATAATAATGAACAGTCTTCCCTTTAGACTGATCGAAGATGAGAATCTAAATTTGATCTCTTCAAATCTCAAAAACAGAAAGGCACTTTCTCAATATTGCCAAACAGTATTTTCAAAGAGTATTGTGATCACTAAAGAACTTAATCATTTCAAGTTCATTTTCTTATCAATTGATGAGTGGAAAGATAAAACTTTGCGCTCATATTTGCTGTGTAACTGCTCAAGCAGTATCTAATAACTGATTGAGTTTTTATACCTTGGGATTGAAACCAATTATTATTGAGCCAATTTCGGGTGAGGTCATTCGCCAAACTTTGAAAGAGGTTTTGGATCCATATAAGATTGAAGAAAAAAATATTGGAAGTGTTACAGATTCTTGGTTTTTCAAAGTTTCCTTTTCAAAGATTACCCTGTATTTGTTATTTATTCAATAATCTTTTAAGAGCGTTTATTGTTTCTCACAAGATATGTTTCCAAGACTTAGAGAATCTTCAAAATGAGTGCTCAACTTCTAAGTTTCGGGAATATTGTGTCTCGAAAAAAGCTCCATGCAAATCAATTCCATCATATTGTCAAGTTAGATGGTGCTCAATGTAACGGCTAATCGATGGTTTGTTTAGAAATAAGCATTCAATAATTGAATTTCGAACAAAATATGGAACTGAAGCTGTGTCTCCATTATAATGGGAAGATATTGATATTCTAAACCCTGTTTTTAAGAAAGCAACAGAGATAATTCAAATCCTTGAAAAATGAATTACCCTGCATTATAGTTGATAGTGATTCTCCTCAAGATTCTAATGAAACCGCTTTCGAATACTATAAAACCATTCAACTGATGGAAATTGTTGACCTTTATGAGTTTTGGAGGAATAAACTTGATGAGACTTAATGTGTTGGCCAATGTGGCAATTAGAAATCTTTCTATCATGTGCATAAGTGCTTCGGTTGAAGGAGAATTTTCAGCATCAAGGAGAGCCCTTGGTTTTCAAAGATTAAAGATGGACTCAGAAAGGTAGAAAGAATAATAATGATCATTGGAAATTCGGAAATCGCAAAAAAAATATCAAGTAAAAGAAAAAAATCCTATTTGCATAATAAAAATTATTACAAATAACCTTAGTAGTGAGGGACTTGGCGTTAGAGGGGGAGGGTGGTTATATGATTCAGCTTAATTCGTTGTGACCTCTCGCCACGTTGTTAATATCTACCAATCCATAGATACACCCAAATGGTATTCCATTCACGATAGCAAAAGACAAGTCATTAGTAATTCTTACTCACAAGTACCTTTGAAAACGATCTCCAATGGAGACATCATCTTCAAAAGCTCATAATGTGATGAAAACAGAAAGCGCTCCCCCTAGGAACAGATGCAATAGGTAACCGAAGGTAACAATGAGGGTAGCCAAGGGAAAAACGAAAGCGCTCCACCCTAGGAAGAGTATCCCAGCTCGGTCACCAGTTGTATCAGAAGGTATCCAGATAACTGAAAAACAGAGAGTAAAAAGAAAAAAGGTTACTACGCGTACGGTAACTAAGCTTTTCTCCTGAAGCTTATCACAAAGCAGAGACTATTCTTTCTCTCCACATCACCCGCGTTAATGGGTGGACAAAATAAAGAGATACTACCCTGATGACCACAATCAGACCAGTAGCCCCTGCAATATGACCTAAGGTCTGCTATTGTTCGATCATGACATCCTCGTCAATGGATGCGCCAAAACATGATCTATTCGGTAACCCGACCCAATGATTACAAATGGGTATAGCAGACTCTATGCCTGCTTATCAGTAACCCCACAGATGTTCTCTATCGATGTAACTGGTATGCTTTAGTATATTGTGTGTGGATCCCTATGGGCACGTCCCTTAAAGGCATCCTTCTTGGGTAATAATTGCTTGTGATCCTCTGAATTATTGGGCATGTTAAGAGTGAAAAACTTATTAGCGGGATCCAGGTTGTGAGTCGTTAAGGACAATATTGTACATTCAAGTGTTAATAAGATCCTTAAGCCACTCATAAAACGATATATCCATACGGATAAGCATATGATAATCGTTGAATGCTACTCTATAAAGTAATTCCGGTGTGAAACTTGTCATGGAAAGGTCATTTATGAGTAACATGTCCTCATATTTGTTTACAATGTAATCTAGCTCAGCATCACCCTCCCAACCCTCCTAGAGGTTAAGGTTGGTTAGTTTCTCCAGGAAATCCACTAGACTATCTAGAGAAAACTTACAAAGCATAACAGTAAAATCTGCAACCTGAGCCATTTAGGTAGGGTAAAAAAATGAAAGGGAAATTTTTAACAACACACATTTGCCCGATCTCACTGTGTCTTAAATTAGAAGGTTATGTTCACACCAAGTCAGCGCACCAGTAATATGCAGATGAATGGAAGATGGACCAAATGCTAGTCAAGTATACTTGTAAATCAGACCTCTTTTCCCAGCCAGAGATTCCCAAATGGGTATGCGTGCCGAACCTTGTGTACAAGGGTAGATTGGAACATCATTTCCATCTCTAGACCCGAGAGTGGACGGAGAAAACGTTATTGAAAATTGGGGTAGAATACAAGGAGAAGTGAGGGTGGGCTCACACGGTATACACGACTAGGGGCTTGTAATTCGGGGTAGTAACCAAGGGAATATCACTAGCAGTCTTTGGTCCGAACTCGTCATCTCTATACTACTGAAATTGATTTAACCAAAACTCTAAAATTGATGTGATCATTTTTATATCTTTAATCTAAAAGTGGCAATTCAAAAATCATCAAATAAGTGGGGTGAATCGTTTTTAAATACTCCACTTTTTTTGATACGCCACTTTTCATATTTTTCAACTTTTTCTAAACTTTATATAATAATAACTGAAGAGATGTCCCTGATCTTTTCCACACCAGAAGATTTAGTAAACACAATAATTAGCATTGAAACAAATATCGATGATTTATTATATTACCAGGTATCTAGGATTTCAATATATTGGTTTCGGGCAGGTTCTTCTATTATGCCCTTTTTGTCCACAATTTCCACAAAAATAATGATTATTAACTGGTCTAAATCCCTTTTCAGAATTCTTTCTAGGAGTTGAGAATGGTTTCCCGGAATTTGGAATCAATGGAGGGGGTTGAATTTGCTTTTGTTCTCCACTTTGAATTCTCATTGAGTTTAGCATTTCTAGCATTTGCCTTAAAGCATCTTGAACAGAGGAATTTTTTTCAGCAATACTAAAGAAATATTCGAATTTCGACACACATCCTCCATATGAAAAATCTTCGGAATAGCTTTGATTTCTCTCAGTTTTGATAAACTCTCCAATAGCTTGATCATTTTTGATTATCA
>Ga0074193_1003542_pt1 | contig 11259 bp, 8 predicted proteins | sample EPASupsiteHSE605_FD_64523 | JGI IMG/M metagenome (GOLD analysis project Ga0074193, IMG submission 64523) | Bioremediated contaminated groundwater from EPA Superfund site, New Mexico - Sample HSE6-05 | ecosystem: Environmental > Aquatic > Deep subsurface > Groundwater > Contaminated ...
ATTAGGTATGACGGAGTCTCCTTCGATGTAATATTGGTCAAATCTTCCCCTTCATATCCTCCATTTCCAAATAGAGTGTGGCAGCTTATGCAATTATGTCTTTGCCAGACGAGTTTGCCTGCTATGGCCTGTTCTGACATGGGAGACGGAAGTCTTGCCGATATTAGGGTAATTGCCACAAATAATCCAAAGGACAAGATGCTTAGCAACAAGAAAGTCCGTAACTTCAAGAGTTTCCCTTCCATTCTTCCAATATAGTCGATGGTAGTGTTTGCCATTATTACAAAATTATGCAACTATGAATAATAGTTTGCTGACTAAGATTACACAGTTGAAATAAATGAAAAAAGCTATAACTTCTCGCATTGAGTAAGTTATAGCTTTTCTTAATCGACTATTATCAGGCTTAGTCCATCATGAAGGATGTTCGCATGATCTAATTGACAAATCGACTAATCGAAGGCGAAGCCTAAATATCCTGAATTTTCTGGGGTTGTAACCAAGTCAATTTCGCTAGGCGATCGAATCATTCCGAAAGGTCGTACGATTCCCCCTAATTGCTTGCCTATGTAGGCGGGGGTGCGCAAAATATATTCCTTGGCGGACACTTGTTGAACGATCTGCGTAATAGCTGTATTGATAAAATCCTCAGGTAGTAGGAATTCTTTAATTTGTACCTTGTCTGAACTCATTCTTTCAACCGTTAAACAGCCTTCAATACCTTCAATGTCAACTGCATAGATGTCCGTTCCAGACTGTTGCGACAGTTTTTTTTGATAAGCAATGTCCTCGTCAGTATATGAGATATAGAGTCTGCCGTAAAGTTGATTATTTCTGCGACGATTATATTCTTTAGGTGCTACTGGGTAGATCGTACATTCGTACAGCTTTTTAAATGGTCGGCTATCGACCCGATCAAGAAAAAGTTGAGTCTCCCTAATATAGAACCCGTTGCGGTATCCGTGTTTAAGATAATAGTCAAATAGTTGCGCTTTTGCCGGAACTAGAACAGAAAGCTCAGTCTTCGCAGTATTAAGATATTGGTTGACGAAATTCATTAATTGAGTTGCTAAACCTTTGTGCTGGTATTGAGGGTGTGTTGCGATAGCATAGAGCATGACGGTATCTAAGCTTCTCTGATCAGGCAGCACGGTTTTGACAGGTATCATCGTGAGCATAGCTCGAATTTCTCCATCATGAAGCAATACAACTGTCTCGTCCTCTTTGTACCGATTGGCGTAGTAGAAATCGATATAGCCGTCAGAGTCTCCAAAACAGAGTTTCCAAATATCTTTTTGGCGGACTGTCTCGCCCTTTTGAGCCAGTCTGATTTCATTCATCAACATACGTTGCTAAGTATTTCTCCACCATTATATCGGGATGGTAGGATAACTTTGCCTTTCTTAAGCCTTCCATGCCCATGTCTTCCTCACGGTTCACATAGATCCGTTGGGGATAGTTCTTATGGATTAAAGCAGCAAATTCACGGTTGATCACTTGGTAAGCCCCTGCTATATTACTAAAGGCTTTTTCAACATGGATGACGTAACTGTCAGAGTTTAAGGGCTCTCCCATAGTGAACGAGATGACTCTGCCGTTCGTACGAAGTAGTCCACCTTCTAAACCCAGATCACTGAAATGCTTGAAGCAACGACGGACTGCGCAGTTTTCCTCAGCAATCGCACCCTCATCACAAGGATGTGTTTTACACCATTCTCGGTTCATTTCCCAGCATTCTGACAAGTTTTCTAGTGTGATCGGTTCAAAAACCCAGTCAAGATTTTCCTTCTTAAATCGATTGATATGATTGCGTTTGGAGTGAAGTGCATTCCCGGAAAGAGTGACCATCTTGTCTAACAGATATAAATAGTCAAAGCTATCGCGTATCTCTTTATACTCAAAGCGTTCGGGAAACGCACGATTCATTACTGCCATATTTTCAGGCGATACTCCGGCTAACACAAAATCATGTCCGTAAAAAACTGCGTCTTGTCGCATCACGTCAAAAATAGCCTTGATATCTCCTGAACCTGCAGGATAAAAATAATAAGGGGAATCCTTGATTGATCCTTTAACCACGAGGTATTCATTCACCTTTGCAACACGATAGTTATAAATTTTCGACCAGGCAAAAATGTTTGTAAAGTTTTGGTGACAGCCGCGCATATCAGCCGCGGCGAGAAGGGGTTCTATCCACTTCTTGTCTTGTAGTTCTACTTCTTTAAAGTTAATCATAATTCTCTCCGACAATTCTCTTAGTTCTTTTATAATGCATAATTTTGCAACAAATAAAATTCAAATAGTTGAGGAATCTTCAAAAGTCATTGCAGCTCATGTCGGAAGACCGAGGTCTTACCTATCTTAGTTTGCACTGATATGATAGACGATATCCATGCTCCGATCTGAAGGATTAAGCCTGTTATATTTTGCAATTCCCGGCTAATTTAATTAATGCCTCATCACTTACTCTGTATACAGTCCAATCATCCATCGAGGTCGCTCCCAAATGTTTGTAAAACTCAATTGAGGGTTTATTCCAGTCCAAACACCACCATTCTAGGCGACTACATTTCCTCTCTATAGCTAATTTTGCTAGAAAGGAAAGTGTAATTTTGCCGATCCCTTGGCCTCTCATTTCAGGTTTTACAAATAAATCCTCTAAGTATATACCGGGTTTACCTAAAAACGTTGAAAAATTGTGAAAGAACAAGGCAAAACATACAGGTTTGTTTTGGAATTCACCAATTATAACTTCAGCTATTTGTCTTTCGAATAGAGATTCTCTTAAAATGTCTTCGGTTGCAACAACCTCAGGAAGCATTTTTTCATATTCAGCTAATTCTCTTATAAAATCTAATATTAATGAAACATCAGCTGGTGTTGCAAAGCGTAATTTGAAATCTTTCAAATCTGTATCAATTAAGTTTTTCATTGATTCTATCTAATCCCCCTCTTAAAATAATTTCATCGATAATAAAAAACAGACCGACCGAACGATCAGGCTTTTTGATTACTTCCCGATACGTACGTTCAATCCGGCACTTGGCTGGCGCAACAATTTTGGATTAATTGCTGGAATATTGGCAAGGCTTCCGTTATTGGTATTGCAAATCCCATTCCTTCATTACCTGTTTGTTTAGCCGTATTTATACCGATTACTTGTCCTAGATAGTTTACCAAAGGTCCGCCGCTATTACCAGGATTAATTGCTGCATCTGTTTGAATTAGATTAATCGTGGACTCAGCATTTATTATCCGATTAGTAGCCGAGACGACTCCGGCAGTTACAGAACCTGCAAACGCTTTCCCACCAGGATTACCAATAGCTACAACTGGTTCTCCTACCTGCAGTTTGCTAGAGTCTCCAAGAATAACCTCTGTTAAGTTGTTGGTATCACTTATCTTAATCACTGCCAAATCTGTACTTGAATCAGCCCCCACCACTTGAGCATTAATATTTTTCCCATTGGCTAAGCCAACCGACAGTTTTTGGGCTCCTTTGATCACATGGTAATTAGTCACTATATATCCATTATGGGCATCGATGATAAAACCTGAGCCACTGTTCATTTCTATTAATTTGCCGCTTAATTCATTGCTAAGATCATTGGATCCCATGATTGATCGGTGATTATTGACAGATAGGAAATTAGATATAGTCACGACTGCGGGTCCAACCTTTTTCGCGATCTCTACAACGGGATAACAAGATGTATCGCTATAGTCGCAATTTGTAGACATAGTTGATTGTTGCCCTGGAACAACTGGATTAGTTTGGAGTTTATTAGTGTACGTAGAAATATTGAGTCCAACGGATAGAAATCCACCGATTAGCGCGCCGACTAGACCAGTGGCAAGAGTGCTGACCATCTTGGTATGGCGGCGATGACGAATAGCCTGACGATAATTCCGAAAAATCCTGAATTTATAGTGATTATTGCTGTAATCACCCATTTTATTACCTCCGCCCTTATGTCACATGTTGTTAATATGTATCACGAAGTTCGTGAAGACGGAATTTTGTGTTTCTAATACTTTCTACACCTTTCCCCTATTTCCTCTAAAAATATTAGAAATAATCCAAGATAATACAAAATACCAGGACGTTTTTTAGTAACGCCTGGTTTTAAGGTTATTATAATAAAATTTACCAGCTGATTAAATCAAGAAACTTTTAGGGCATGCCCTGTGGATCGGGTTTCAGGCTGCGAATTTTCAGGAAATAGCCTATGGCAAATCAATTTATTGATTGCCTCTTTAGAATATTAAGGATTTTCTTTAGCCCCAAATTTTGAACCATATACTTTATCAGGAAACAGCAAAGCAATACTGCGGAAATTGTCCTCGAATTCAAGAAATATCTTTACTATTTCGGGATCAAAAGCGATCCCACTGTCATTTCGGATAATCTCCACAGCTTCAGAGTGAGTAAGGGGGGGTTTATATATTCGTCGGCTAATTAAGGCATCGTAAACATCAGCCACAGCCATTAGTCGCCCGGATATCGGGATTTCCGATTCCTTAAGCCCCTCTGGATATCCTGACCCATCCCATTTTTCATGATGAGTGTATGCCATCTCCTGAGCGATCCTGAGAAATGAATCGGGCCCCAGCTTTGCTGCTGAAACATTGAGAGCGTCCCGTCCAAAGATTGTATGTTTTTTAATTTCGGAAAACTCATCGGCTGTCAGCTTACCTGGTTTTAAAAGTATACTATCAGGCACTCCTACCTTGCCGACATCATGAAGAGGAGCAGATTTCCATAAATGCTCAATCGTCGCAGCAGTTAAAAAATCTTTAAAATTTGGATGGTCTTGAAGTTTTTCAGCTAAGAGTCTAACATAATTCATTGTGCGCTTAATATGGCCACCTGTTTCAGGATCACGAAATTCTGCCAACGTACCTAGAGCCTCAATTGTGACATCGCGCGTGATCATCAATTCATTGGTTTTTTCTCTTACCATGTCTTCTAGTTGGTCTCTGTACTTCCCAAGAGCTAGATGATTTCTTACCCTTGCCTTCACAAAAGTGGGATTAAAAGGTTTGGCGATATAGTCTAAAGCCCCAAGTTCTAACCCTTTGGCTTCATCTTCATCAGAGGATAAGGCGGTTACAAAGAGCACTGGGATATTGACCGTTTTACTATCGGCTTTCAGCTTCGCGCATACTTCATAACCATCCATGTCCGGCATCATGATGTCAAGCAAGATTAAATCCGGAGCAGGGCTCTTAGCCGCAATTTTTAAAGCCCTTTCCCCATTAACTGCTGCTAATACAACATATTGATCTTTTAGAATTTCCATTAAAAAATGAATATTTTCCGGCGCATCATCTACAATAAGAACTCTTTGTTTTGGTAATGGTAAACTCATTCTTTATACCTCATCATCCAAAGATATTTCGAGGGTGGACGCAATTTCTTTTAGATTTTCTAAGGCGCGATCCATATCAAATAGGTATAGGTTTTCCTTAAGCTGTTGAAAATGTTTATGCGCCTTTGTATTAAGCAAATAATATTCTAAAACACTAATTTGTTCTAAGGAATCTACCATACCGTACTCCAGCATCTGAGCTAGATTATCTAACATGGCTCTTAACAAAGTAATATCTATAGGTCCGTTAGCTTTATCCTGTGTTTTGCAAGGGACCAACGCTTCTTGAAATGTTCTGATTCCGTCTGTAACGATAGTGAGTTCAGTGGATAATTTCTCTAACAGATCATTAATTTCAGTAAGCTTTCCTTGTTGCAGAGCTGTTTCGAATTGGGAACTGGCAGCAGCCACCTGATCGGCACCGAGATTACCAGCCACCCCTTTTAAAGTATGGGCTAGTCTGACCGCCATCTTTATATCTCCATTGGATAGTGCAGTATTAAGGTCCTTTATGATGTGGGTATTATTAACACTAAATTGATCTAGGAGCTTTGTATAAAGTTTCAGGTTGCAATCGAGTCTGTTCATTCCAATTGAGAGTGAAATCCCAGGTATACTAGGACTAATAATATCTTTAGTCTTGTCCACTTTACGGTTTACATTAACGAGTCTAGAGGTCGTGCTGCTATTAGGCTTAATCCATTTGACCAAGGTGGATAAAACTTCGTTGGGATTGATTGGTTTGGTCAAATAGTCGTTCATCCCAACAGCTAAGCCTTTTTCCCGGTCCCCATTCATTGCACCAGCTGTCATGGCAATTATCGGTAGGTTCACCAACCCTAGGTTACTTCGGATGTAGCGCGTTGCTTCGTATCCACCCATCTCTGGCATCTGCACATCCATCAAAACAGCATCATATTTTATAGTTTTCAGAGTTTTCACAGCGTGTAATCCGTTATCAGATATATCCACTTGCAAGCCAGCTTTCAGCAGTAATTCCTGAGCCACTTGTTGATTGATTGGATTGTCATCAACTAGCAAGATTTTGCTCCCCCTAATATCTTCGAGCTGATCAACAACTAGATCGTTTTGACCTTTCCGTTCTAAAAGGTCCGAGGAAAGAGGTTGATCTGCAGTCGCACCAAATACATTCATCACAGCGTCAAATAGTTCGGATCTAGTTATTGGCTTGGTTAGATGTTTTTGAATTCCGATTGCTCTCATTTCATCGACTAATTCTGTTAAATCATAGGCTGAGATCATGATGATCTCCGGCATTCGGCTTATTTCATTCATTTTCCTGATCCTGCGGGCTGTTTCTAACCCGTCCATGTAGGGCATCTGCCAGTCAGTAAACACCAATTCGAACTTCTGATCCTGATCCTTATCTTGAAGGACGGCCAACCCTTGCTCTCCCGAACCGACACTCACAACTGTAAAATTCATAGACTCGAGCATCAATGTCAAGGTCTCCACTGCAATTGGATTGTCATCAATCACCAAGACTTTTATTACTCCGTTGGTCAGTTGTGCAGGCATGGTTTGATTGGATTCCTGATCCTGAGCATATTCGAATACCGCCGTAAAGCTAAACGAACTACCTTGTCCTGGTTCACTTTCTAACCAAATCTTTCCTCCCATTAATTTTACTAACCGGGCACAGATCGCAAGACCTAATCCGGTGCCGCCATATTTGCGCGTTGTGGAGGAATCTGCCTGTGTAAACGCTTGAAACAGCTCGCCTTGTTGCTCTTTGGTTATGCCAATACCGGTATCACGAACCGTAAACTGCAGGGTTACTGGTGGAAGTTCTTTATGTAGCCGATCAATTTTGATGATGATTTCCCCTATGTCTGTGAATTTGATCGCATTGTTTGTCAGGTTTGTGAGAATCTGTCCAAGTCGCGTCGGATCTCCTTTCAGCTTTCTTGGCACATCCGAGGCGTAAAGAAAGAGCAGTTCCAGACTCTTCTGCTGAGCTTTCATGGTGAGCAGATTGGCCAAATTATTCAAAGTTTCGTCTAAGTCGAATTCGATTACTTCAAGATCCTGTTTACCAGCCTCGATTTTTGAGAAATCTAGGATATCGTTGATAATCCCCAATAGACCTTGAGCTGAGGCTTGTATTTTCTCTAAATAATCGTGCTGCTTAGGAGTGAGTTCCGTCTGCATGGCCAGATAGGTCATACCAAGGACAGCATTCATGGGTGTTCGAATTTCATGGCTCATATTGGCCAGAAACTCACTTTTTGCTAGGGTTGCTGCTTCAGCGCGAAGCCTTTCATCATTAGCAATTGAATACGCTTTTCTAATAATTGTTTGCATGATACCTAAGAGTACCACCATAAAATAAGAAGGGAAATGGATGAGTACTGTTTCTGAGAGATGATGAAACTCCCCATTCAATTTAAATAAAACACATTCGGTTATGAATAAGCTTAACGGATAGAGGATTAAAGATTTAGCTGGCGGAAGAAATAAACCATAGAGAACTGAAGCAAAGAGTACAGAAATCGACCAATAAAGATTCACGTTATTATAATAAAGATTGATTAAGAAAAAAACCGGAAGAGAAATAGTCGTTGCAATATCATAATAAACTATTTGAAATTTATTTAATGGTTTTTTTTGTGAAAGGAAAATAAAACTGATGTAAATAATTGCCACACTTATTCGCAGCAGAAATGACTCCCAGTATACCGCACAAAATTTTAAGACAACAAAAAACAAAGGATGCGCTAGAGCGCCTATAATACCAAGACCAAATAAGATATTTTCGATTAACTGATAATCATTCTTGAAGTAATATTTTAAGTTATCCATTGTTTTATTTGTCAATTTCTGCTGCCCCCTAGATGACAACTAGTACAAATAGATTTCTGCCTCGAATCGATCACAATCTTCTTGAAATATTCAGACAGTTACTACGCAAAGATAATTTCTGGCGAAATTGTCTTTGCGTAGTAACTACATTATATTGATTTTATATATGTATCTTTACAATATCTATGAATGGCAAAATATTCGACAAATAAAGGTTATTACCCTCTGTGGGTAATAACCTGTCTTGGATATTGATGGAGTATCCTATAAAGTCTTAGCAATATTGCTTAATTCCTCAGACATTGAAGTAATTTCCTCTACACTAGCGGTAATCTCTTCTGACGCAGCAGCCTGTCCCTGACTGGCATCTAAGGATCTATAGCTTTTTTCACTCGCCTCTTCAACTTTCCGTTTTATTGTATCCGTTAATTGTTTGATTTTAGGAACAGTACTCTTAGATTGTGCGGAAAGCTTTCGGATTTCCTCAGCAACAACTCCAAAGCCACGACCGGCATCTCCTGCTCTTGCTGCCTCGATAGCAGCATTTATACCCAGCATTTTGGTCTCATCAGCTATTTTTTTGATGAACACTGATACATCATTAATTTCTTCGGATATTTTAATAATTTCCATAATCGTTGAATTTAGAGCTTCTTCATTGGAGTATATCTCTGTAGCGGATGTAGCTAGTTGTTGGATGGCAACAGCAATACCTTCAAGGCCGATCTCAAGGTTATGAGACATTTCACGTAGAGTGACAGCCGTTCTCTTAGGTGTAACAATTCCCAACGTGGCCACAATTTCGCTGTTATCATCATCAAACAGTGGATAATTAGCAATACTAATAGGTATTCCGTATCGTGAAGCATCAATTTCTTCCATCACGGGTTGTTTGGATTGAATAACTCGATAAGCAATGTCTTGTTCGCGTAATTCATAACCTACTGAGATTGAAGGCATATCAAATTTCCTTGAAGCTTGGGCATAAGCTATTTTAGTTAAATCCGACATATACAAAAATGAGCCCTCATGAAACATTTCTGCCAGGATTGGTGCAAAATCCCCAAAGGCTGCGGCAACAGGGTGTAGCTTTGGGAAAGCAATAGACAAAGCGCCTACAGCATCTCCATTGTCATTGACAACAGGAATCGAGATGATGGATATTCTTTTTCCATAGACATTGCGAGGAATATTTTTAATTAAAACCTTTTTCTCACGTATTGCTTGCATCGTTGTTGTATCATCTTTCAGCTTGTTACCAACCTTAATAATGTCTAGAGTAAATGAATCAGACGATTTTACCCAGACAAACGTATCTTTTTCGACTAAACCAAATAGAACCCCGCCCGGTATTAAATTTGCTAATAAGTCGATCATAGTTTTACAAGACTCTATCCCTGCGAATGCTATCAAATAAATCTCTCCTTAATTCAGGCTATTTCCTGTAGGTTGTTTCTTTTAAAAAACGGAGATAATTTAATTTGTATGAATATTGTATATTGAAATAATAGTTTTATTAATAGATTACATGATATTACATAATAATTCAACAACCAATTATTTACGCCGAAATTCATCTTTTTTTGATATTTTTCTGATTTGTTATTATTATGTACATAAAATTAAGCCGACAATTCATACGAAAAGTCGGCTTCATCTATGTTCGCAACCACCATTTTGGGCGTTTCCTGCTGCGGAGCTTGGTTGGAATGTTATTAATGTTACTAGAGTTTGCTTGCAATAATGGTACGTACTTTTTCGTGCAACCCGATAATTTGCTCCTTTTTAAGATCAGAAGTCTCTAGAGGTTCGGAAATTACAATCTCGACTTTGGCAGGTTTTATTAAAAAGCCGTTTTGTTCCATTAGTTTAAAGCTTCCTTTAATAGTAATGGGAACAATAGGAACCTTAGCTTTTATGGCTATTCTTAAACTACCAGCTTTGAATTCTCCCATGGTCTTTCCTCTGGAACGGGTTCCTTCGGGAAAAATCACCATGGAATATCCCTTCCTTAAGTATTCAGTTGCCTCATTCATAGCCATTAGGGATTGGCGCATATCATTCCTATCCAGAAATATGCAGTTCATTTGTTTCATCCAAGTGCTAAGGATGGGCATTTTTAATACTTCAGCTTTTGCGATAAATGCTTTAGGTTTATCAATATATCCCAATAATATCGGTATATCAAAATTGCCCTGATGATTGCTCACAAATAAAACTGCACGATCTAACGGGACGTTCTCAGTCCCACTAACCGTCACTTTAGCACCGGCCAGTCTTAATAAGTCTTTCGCCCATTTTGAGGCTATTGAATGAACAAATTGATCTCGTTCAGCAATTTTAGCCTCTTTCATTAAACTATTTACTTTGTAATACGAAGGCATAATTTTTATAAGATAAAGCCAAAAGTAGCTAAACCAAACTATTGTACGAAACATATATTCACCCCTATTTCCAATAGTCGCAAGCATTTGGAATAAACAAATTAGAGTTCAACGCGTTCACTAATATTCCTGCAAAAATTGAAATAAAATAATAACTAGGCAAGCTTTTTGTGCTACCTAGTTTAGGAGGTTACAATATTTACTATGAGTTTGCGTGAAAATTACTGTCTATAATTGTGTACAACGCTCTGTTGCCAAAGATGCGTTATTTAGACATAAAATAGTTCTGAATCAAGAATATAACAACTCGTGAACTGGTCCTTCAATGCTGTGAACATTGCAATCGCTACGAAACATAATGTTATAAGGCATAACAAATTTCCTGACATTTTATTTACCTCCCTATAACCTTATTTATATGCGCCAGTTTTTCAGATATTACAGGCGACGGATATACAATCAGGATTGTACTAACCTTATAACATTCTTAGAGGTGCAGAAGTCAAACGTTAAAACCTTTCGAACTTGGAAAGGATTAAATAGTGAATTTGGCTAAAGATTCTTTTAATTCTTGAGCCATATCGGAAAGCAGTTGACTGGCAGATGCAAACTCTTCGATCGAAGCAGTTTGCTCTTGGGTCGAGGCAGAAAGCGTTTGTACAGCCGTCTAGTATCCTATA
>Ga0074193_1003546_pt1 | contig 11243 bp, 8 predicted proteins | sample EPASupsiteHSE605_FD_64523 | JGI IMG/M metagenome (GOLD analysis project Ga0074193, IMG submission 64523) | Bioremediated contaminated groundwater from EPA Superfund site, New Mexico - Sample HSE6-05 | ecosystem: Environmental > Aquatic > Deep subsurface > Groundwater > Contaminated ...
CATTGCCTGTTCGCTCGGCTCCGGCTTTCGTTTTATCACCTCTAAAGGGCTTCCATCTTTTGTACAGCATTCTTCCCTTTGTAAAGGGGTTGTTTCAAGACACACACGTAGGAAGCTACACGCAGGGTGGGATTTTACCCGATGAACTTCCTACAAAGAACTGCTTTTCAAATACTAATTTCCTGTCAACGAAGCACCGAAACCCGACCTGCGGGTATTTTGCTGTTGGCAATAGTTTTTATTTCATTTTTCTAATTTCAAAGGTAATTCGGTCAACACATTGATTATTGCTGTTGGCTCAATTCCCCATGGGTCAAATATTGAATCTTGAGAACGTTGTACCCAAGCAGAACGCATCCCATAAGAGATAGCTCCGATTACATCAAAAGGATTACTTGAAATCAACCAAGAATCTGATTTTGTTGAATTAGTCTCCTTATTGAAATATTCATATACTAAAGGGCTTGGCTTAAAAATCTCAATCCCTTCTACGCTTATGATTCCGTCAAATCTGTCAATAATTTTCGCATTCATTAATAGTTTTGATACAGCTTTTCCACTTCCATTTGAGAAAGCAAATAATTTATGTCCAGATTCTTTTAGATTTTTCAATCCACTCTCAACATCAGCAAAAGTTGGCAAAACAGAATACTCATCCATTAGAGATTCTTTCTGTCCAATGCTTAAATCAGTCTTGAGCATTTTACAACAGAATTCCAAAGAATCTTTGGTACACACAGAAAAGTCCGTGTATTTATTCATTAATCCTCGTCGAAAAGAATATTCTAACTGCTTGTTTCTCCATGTATCCATGAATATTTTCGCTTTGTCTCCAATCATTTGCTCTAATGAATTGAACACCCCCGATGTATTTATCAGTGTTCCGTAAACATCAAATGCTAAAGTATATTTCATGTAGTTCAGTCTTTTAAAATTGTTGCCAATGTAGGAAGCTACATGCAGGGGCGGGATTTAACCGATGAGCTTCCTACGAGAGTTGCTTTTCAATTTATTGCTTTCCTGTCAACGAAGCTGAAATACCCGGCTTGCGGGTATTTTGCTGTTAGCTGCCGTTATTCTTTGAGTCCAGAATAATGAAATTAATTGTCTGTCCATGTTTTATTTTATGTTTGATATTTTCAAGTAATCTCCGCTATCATATCCAGTTGCTACAAATAATTTGTCCTTACTTGTCAGAAATACTTTTTTATTGAGCTTTGTCCTTATTATTTCGTCGAGAGTTAAAGCACAATAAGCAAGTGGCAATATCCAGTCAAAAAATTCATAATTCTCATTGTCCGATTTTACAATCTCGTCTATTTGGTTTAGCACTCCAGGACACACATATCTATTTTCTGGTATATAAATTGGCTCGCATGCCCAATCAATATCATCTGCATCATAGGTGTCTGCACCAATTATGTAAATTGTAGGGATTTCCATTTCGTTATAGTCCATTTTCAAAATGCCAATCCAAAGTGCAACAACACTTTTTGGGAGCGGTGAGTCTGTAACAATTTGCTCAAGCCAAGTTTTAATTTCTGCTTGCTCGCTGTCCATTTCTATTTGTCGTAAAGCTGTCCAGAATGGCTTTGAAATAATGTTTTCGTGAAAGTCAATTATTTTATTCCAAGCCTCTTTGATTGTCAGTTTGGAATTATAAACTTCCAAAAGGTTATCCCAAGAATTGTCGTGTTGAAAGTCCATATTGTCTATTTCATGTCGTCAAGTTTGTGCCTGCTGTGTCGCCATATAATGGCATCCAACACCTGTATATCCACAAAGTTATGGATATATCGGCATTCGTTGAAATGCAAACTATCTCGCAAATTTATGGTTCTTCGTATATTTAACCAAACCCCTATTGATCAATTTGCATCTGTTATTTTTTAGCTAGTAAAACTAATAAAGTTTTTAAACTACCTGCAACTTAATGAAAAAAATAACAAATCGCCTTAGCTCCTCACTGCTCATTACATCTCTTCCAGAATTGAGAGGATTGAAAAGGATTGAGAAAGATTGAAAAGGTACTTATTAATTTTTTCTGTCTTTTCAATCTCATCAGTCTTTTCAGTCTTGATTGAGGAGATTGAGAAAGATTAAAATTCTAACTTCTAACTCTTGAATTCTTTTCAACCTTCATCACCCAAAGGGTCTTCGACCTCTTCGGGGTGCTTCTGTATTCAGACTTCTGACTTCTTGTTTTCTAAATTACTCACATCACATTGGCTTCAAATTCCGATTAAGTCTGTCAATGATTTTTTCCAGCCGGGCTTGACGGACTTTGTCAGATTTGGCATCAAGATAAAATCCGGTATATGTACGCTGTACCGAATGTGACATAGCTTGTAAATTGGTATAAGCAGGCTCATACGATTGGATGATTTCCTTAAACACCTGTATTTGCTCATCGTCAATAAGAATACGTTTCGCATTATCCCACGAACCGTTTTTCCTGGCGTGTTCTATGGCTTCTAAACCCTGCCGGGTCATTAACCCCTTTTCCATAAGAGCTTGTGCCAGCTCTTTGTTTTTAACAGACCATTTGCTTTTAGGAATACGTCGTGCAAAATACTTTTTATACGTATTATCGTCAAGGGATTGCACTTGTCCGTCTATCCATCCGTGACAAAGTGCCTCTTCCAATGCGTCACCAGCAGAGAGAGTGGCAAATTCCCCTTTTTTACGAAAGAGTAACCATATACCATCGCTCTCTGCCCCATACCTGTCAAGCCATTCCCGAAAGGCTTGTCTGTCAGTAAATGTCAATAGTTTGTCCATAAGCAATCAAAAAGGTGTAAACGTGAAGTTAGTCAATAGAAGGTTTCGTCAACGACCAATGACTGTGGATAATTTTCCATTCGTTATTTTCTTCAAGCCTATACACTTCTGTACAATTCTCTTTCCAGAGCGTTTCACCTGAGTATGAGTGCAGATTGTAGGTCAGGACTGCCATTGTATCGGTTGATTGTACAACGGGATTTATCATTTCGAATTTATCCATTTTTACCATTCCCCGCATGCTTTCATACAATTCTTTTATCTTGTCCCAACCGTCAAGCCGTTGTTCATGGACAGGGTCGAAATAAGTGAAGTCCTTTGAATAAAGTTCGAGATAGGGAGAGGGATTCCCATTGTGCCATTCCTCGAGCGCTGCTGTCTCCAAAGCAATGATTACTTCTGTAATAATACGCTTATCCATGATATTTTATATTCAATTGATAATTATTCTGTTTTGAAATTCTTCCCTTGTATTTCATTTGTCACCAAGAATGGTTAATATAGCACAATTTGTCATTTAGGGCGGATTCCGCATGATACACTAATGTTTCCCCTTCGTTTGGGAGTTGCTTTCAGTAAACTCATCCCACGGAAACAGCGATACTAAGTTCGTAATTAAACCCGAATCTGCCAATCAAGCCAGGCTTAGACTTAGCCAGTTGTTATAGCATGTTTTTTATTTGTGCGATTTTCATCTGTCTGTCAATGGAGTAGGTCTTTTCAACTTTTCCCAAATATTCGTAAATTGTCAAACATTTAAGATATACCTTCTTCCGATCGCCGTCCTTCCTGTTGTCCGCAATTATCCAAAGTATTTCCGCAAGTTTGTCTAAACTCTCATCGGTAAAGTCTTTTTCCGATTTAAGTGTCTTTATAAAATTGTCAGTTTCTATATCAATCAATTCTTGAATATCTAGTTCTAATTCTTTTTTCAGAGTTTGATTTGTTATTTCAATACTTTCACTTATTTGTCCCTGATTCTTTAGCCCAAGCATGCCGGAAAGTATTTTTCCTAATATTCTAGAGAGCTGGTCGATTTGTCTTTTTAAATAGTCTTCCTGTTCCATAAGTTTTAATATTGTTCGGCTATCAAATATTGTTTGAATGTCATAAAATGTGCTATAACGTGTACAAACGCACTTGCGTTTACTTACTCGTTCGCCTAAATACAAACTCCATCAACAAATTGATGTTTTTTCATCTATTTAATCAAGCAACTATTGATTAATATGCATCTGCTATTTTTTAGTTAGTAAAAATAATAAAGTTTTAAACTACATGCAACTTAATGAAAAAAATAACAAATATCCTTACCTCCTAGCCACTCTTTGATTGAGGGGATTGAGGAGATTGAAAAAGATTGAAAGGTACTTGCCAGCCTCTTCAGTCCGTTCAATCTCATCAGTCTTTTCAGCCTTGATTGTCAGGATTGAAATTCTGGCTTCTAGCTCCTGAGTTCTTTTCAACCTTCACCGCCCAAAGGGTCTTCGACCTCTTCGGGGGTGCTTCTGTATTCAAACTTCAAGCTTCTGTTTTCTGAATTTTTCCTCACCTTCCCACCTCAGTCTTCCAAGGTATTGTCCAAAAATCTGTGTAAACTTAAGTTTTAGTCTTTTTTAATGCGTTCACATAAAAAAAGCCGGAATTGATTTTCCGGCTTTTTAAGTTCATCATACAGAACTATTTGAGTTCGAGTTGTTTCTTTTCTTTGTTGATGGTGTATTCGCCTAATCCGGAGAGAAGAGCTTTGTTAAGCGTAATCTGATTTTTAGTTGTTTTAGAAAGAGTAACTTCAATATTGGTAATTTTCTTGTTGCCAATTTCGACGTCTCTCAGGATAAGAACTGCCTTATCCACGATGTTTCCGTCTTCGTCAATTGACTTTTCTTTTTCTTTAAAGTCAGCTTTCGTGATACGGCCATCTTTTAACCATTTCATCGCAGTTTCATAATTGAAAAGACCTGTTTTGGCTTTATCATCAAGTACAAATTTTGTTTGTACCCCATTTGCAATACACGGAACCTCCGGATTACCGGCTGCCGTAAATGCAATGGCTACAGTGTTTTCAGCTTTCTGATCTTTAATAATCTGAACAACACCTGCTGTAGAATCAATTGAAGGTGGTGGAATGAAGTCATCACGTAGAATACGGAATTCTGTACGGCGGTTTAGCTGATGAGCAGCTTCTTTTTCGTCAGTACTTTTCAAGGTCTTAATATAGTCATCAGTAAGTGTTACGCCTGCTTTAAACGTATAGAGTTTTCCTTTGTATTCTGAAGAAAGATCTGTCTTTAGAGTTCTTGGAACATTGGCACCATATCCTTTTGCAACCAATCTGCCTGGGTGAATACCACGGATAATCAGATAGTCAACAACTGACTGAGCACGACGTTGCGATAAGGTATCGTTTGTCATTGGTATCCTTCTGGAGTCGGTATGCGATTGCAATTCAATAACCAAACGTGGATTTTTTTCCAAAGTACTGATTAATCCCATCAACGAATCCTGATATTGAGGCTGAAGTTCCCAACGGGCGAGTTCGTAACGAATTTCAGGCAGTGGAATAGGATCCGGTGGAATTGGAACTAACCGGAAATTATGAATCAGATCTTTATTTGCGGTTAACCCAACGGTTGATTCGGAACCTTTTTCTGAGAAGTAACCTTTTTTCTCGACAGTCATGTTATAGGTTACGTTCAGTTTAATCTGAGTGTTGTCAAATTTATAGAAACCTTTTCTATTGGTTTTTGCTTCGTAAGAAGATCCGTCGGATCCCTGTATTTTTACAGCAGCACCTTCGAGGAGCTGTAACGTATTATCATCACGAACAACACCTGCCAGTGTATATAGTAGTGGCGGAAGATAGAATGAGTAAATATCATCACCTCCACGGCCACCTGTACGGTTTGAGGAGAGAAATCCTCTCTCTTCGTTTGGATAGAACGCCATACCAATGTCATCTCCGGTAGAGTTAACAGGCGAAAGCATATTTACAGGTGTTTGCCATTCATCGTTCAGATAAACAGTTTTGTAAATATCAAAACCGCCTAAACCAACAAGTCCGTCAGAAGAAAAATAAAGAGTTGTATCATATCTTACTGTCGGGAACATTTCTTTCCCGGGGGTGTTTACATTTGGACCTAAGTTAACCGGACGACCGAAAGGTTTGTTTTTCTTGTCGCGTTTTGCACACCAAAGATCATATTCGCCATAGCCGCCAGGCATGTTTGAAGAAAAATACAGCGTAAGTTCATCGCTGCTGATTGCCGGGTGAACATAGTAAAAAGAGTCCAGACCTAAATCAATTGCTTCAGGTTCATCCCAGCTCTTTCCTTTTTGTTCAGAGCGGTAAATGCGGCATCCTAAGATTTCTTTTTTCTGTTTATCGCAACGCGTAAAATAAATAACATTGCCTTTTTCGTTAAAGCAAGCTTCTCCTTCGTTGGCTTCTGAATTTAAAATAAACTCCAAGTCAAAAGGTTCCGGGGAGCTAAAGCTTCCTCTGCGATCTTCGTTCACAAAATAGAAATCAGAGAAACTTGTACCCGTCCATGCATCTGCGCCTTTCCCGGCGGAACCTTCCCGGGTAGAGGTAAATACAATGATATTTGCCTTTTTCTTATCCGTAAACGCAGGTGACCACTCATTATCACGGGTATTGAATTTTTTCATGTTATTAACTTCATAGCGCGTTGGATTATCCATCCATTGCTTCATGACCTTACACGACTCTATTCCGTTTAATGCTTTTTGATCACCAGGAACAAGCTTCAGGTAATCCTGATAACTCGTTATCGCTTCCTCATATATCCCGTTAGCGCGTTGAGCTTCTGCAAGATATAAGAAAATACGAGGCTCAGTTTGTTGGTATTTCGATTTAATACATCTTTTGTATGCTGATTCAGCATTTTTGGTGTTTCCTATAAATCGGTAGCATTCTGCTATCTGAAACTGGATGCGGTTTTTTTCAGCCCTGTTCTTTTTTACCTTCGAAAATGCTTTCTTGTATAAATCGATTGCTTCGTTAAACTGATCGAGTGAGAAACGTTGATCTGCTTCTACTGTATAATTGCGTTGGGCTTCAAGCGCATGACTACTGATCAGAAGTGCAAGAATAGCAAGGGTTAACGCTCTAATTAACTTCATATGATTACCGATGTTTACAATTACCGTTAAGGACGCTAAAATAGTGAATATTTTGGAAGAATGACAAAGAATTTGAGTCAATGTGCTCAAATTCTTTATTTTTTGAAGAAAAAAAAGACCCGAACTGAATTCGGGCCTTTGTAAATTGTTTATTTTGTGGTATTTAAAGACTTTTTCTTTTCGTCACGTTTTTTCTTCCACTGAATTAAATCGTATGCAATTGGTGATGCCACAAATACAGAAGAGTAAGTTCCAATGGCGATTCCAAAGAGCAATGCAAAGGTAAATCCACGGATAACTTCACCTCCAAAGATGAAAATTGCAAGCAATACAACCAATGTTGTACCTGCAGTATTCATTGTACGAGGCAAAGTACTATTCATCGCATCATCCATAACATCTTTAATATCTCGTTTTGGGAATAGCGTCTTGTATTCGCGAATACGGTCAAAGATAATCACAGTATCGTTGATTGAATAACCGATGATTGTTAAGATTGCCGCAATAAATGCCTGATCAACTTCCATGGTAAATGGTAAAATTCCATTAAACAAGGAGAACACTCCGATGGTGATGATTGAATCATGGAATAATGAAACAACACCACCTACGCCATATTCCCAACGTTTGAAACGAACGGCGATATACGCAAAGATACATAGCAACGAAAATAAAATTGCCATAAATGCAGAACGTTTAATATCATCCGCAATGGTTGGGCCAACCATTTCAGAGCTTAATTTTCCAATTACTTTGTCTTCTTTATCTGAGGTAAAGAGTTCTTTTGCAATAGGTTCTTTGTAGAATGTTTTACAACCTTCATATAATTTTGCAGTTACAATTGAATCAGCTTCTTGAGAAGTATTTTCAATCATGAACTTGGTTGTAACTTTTACCTGATTGTTTGGTCCAAATGATTTTACTTCCGGAGCTTCCCCATATTGTTTTGCTAATGATTCACGAATACCATCGGTTCTTACATCCTGATCAAAACGTACTACAAATGTACGTCCACCTTTAAAGTCGATACCATAGTTAATACCTTTAAACGCAAATGCTGCAAGTGCAATTACAAAGGTTGTAATTGAAAAGATGTATGCGAACTTCCTTGAGCCAATAAATGGGAATTTAATGTTTGAGAGGAAGTTTTGGCTGAAACCATGGTAGAATGATACTTTTTTGTTTTTGTCAACCATCCAGGTAAAGATAATTCTGGAAATGAAGATGGCTGAGAATAATGAAGTTAAAATACCAATACACAATGTGGTTGCAAAACCCTGAATCGGACCAGTACCAAAGATATATAGAATAATCCCAGTAATTAATGTGGTAACATTCCCGTCGATAATAGCGGAATATGCATGTTTGTACCCATCGGTAAGTGCCAGTCGTAAGCCTTTACCTGCTCTAATTTCTTCTTTGATACGTTCATAAATAATAACGTTGGCATCTACCGCCATACCCATGGTAAGCACGATCCCTGCAATACCAGGAAGTGTTAATACCGCTTGTAGCGAGGCTAGTACGCCAAATAGGAAAAATAAGTTTGTAATCAATGCAACATTTGCAACTAAACCTGCCCCGTTATAGAAAATAAACATATAGAGAAGTACCAGTAAGAATGCAATAATAAATGAAAATAAACCACTGTTGATTGCTTCTTTACCTAAAGAGGGACCTACAACTGCTTCCTGAACAATACGTGCAGGTGCAGGCAATTTCCCGGCTTTCAGGATATTTGCTAAATCTTTTGCTTCTTCCAGTGTAAAGTTGCCGGTGATAGAAGACCTTCCACCTCCGATTTCCTGATTCACAGTTGGGAAGGAATATACATAATTGTCGAGAACGATTGCAATTGAACGATCAACGTTTGCTCCGGTGAGTTTTTTCCAAATACTGGCACCTTCTGCATTCATTGTCATGCTGATTTCGTTCTTTCCGTTTTGGTCAAAGTCCTGGCGTGCATCAACAATAACACCTCCACTTAATGGAGCTCTTCCATCACGGGTAGATACTTTTAACGCAATAAGCTGGTAAACTCCTGATTTATCATCAATTGGTTTTGCAGTCCAGAGTAATTTTAGATTACGGGGTAATGCTTTCTGCGCTTTTTCCAGCAATATACTGATTGTAGACATGTCTTTCACAGATGCATATCCAACTACCGGACCTCTTCCTGTTTGACCGGTTTTTTGATCTATATTTAACTGAATGAGTGAAAGAAGCGGATGTTTTTTCATGAATTCTTCACGAGACTGATCCTCTTTTTTCTTTCCTTTGGTAGTGTCTCCGGTTTTAAGTTTATTAATCAGATCATTTGCAGAATCAGCAGTCTTGTTTTCTGCAATTTGAGTGGATGTAGTATCAACTGTAGCAGCAACAGTACTATCCCCCGATATTAAAGCCGTATCACGTTCTTTTTCAGGAGCCATGTTTCTGAGAGAAACAAGAAACTCATCAGCTTTTTCAAGTCCATTAATTAATTTGGTTGCATCTTCCTGATTTGACAATTCATAGGTTTCCCAAAATTCAAGTTGAGCTGTACCTTGCAGAAGTTTACGAACACGCTCAGGGTCTTTAATTCCCGGGAGTTCTACAAGAATACGTTCAGATTGTTCCAGTTTCTGGATATTTGGCTGAGTTACCCCAAATTTGTCAATACGTTTACGAAGAATTTCAAACGTACGGTCAAAGGCATCTTTGGTTTCGTTTTTAATTACTTTGATTACTTCTTCGTTGGTTGAATTTGCATTGAGTTTTTCTTTCAGTTCAAAGCTGAAAAAAGCAGCGAGTTTGATATTTGGATCAACTTCTTTTACCGATTGTTCAAATAAGGTAACAAAGTCTTTCTGTGAGTCTTTTTGTTTTTTTACTGCGAGGTCAACAATTTTGTTAAAAGCAGGATCATCTGTGTTGTCTGCCATAGCTTTGATGATATCAGCCATGGAAACTTCCAGCATTACATTCATCCCGCCTTTTAAGTCAAGACCTAAATTAATTTCTCTCGTTTTACATTCCAGATACGTATATTTACGGATCAAAAGATTGTACACTACCTGATTCGAAAGCGAATCGATGAAATAACGTTCACGCGCCTTAGAGATTGAATCGATGTAGAAATTTTCTTTGAGTTTATCGCCATTTGCAAGCTCTTTGGCTTGCTTGTAAACTTCTTCACTGTTTGCGTAGGCTCTTGCTTTACTTTCAACACGGCTTGTAATAAGTGTGAAAGAGAGTTGAAAAGCACATACCAGCGCTAATAAAATGGCAAATAACTTGATAGCACCTTTGTTTTGCATAGTTTTACCTTTATGGTTTTCTGAATTAATCTATTGCTTTCAATTCGAACGTGCAAAAATAGCTTTTTAATATTTAACAACAAATCCTCTTCTCATTCTTGAAGCTATTTTTTCTGATCTACATTTTTTTTTTAACCATTATTGTTTTGTAATCGCCAATATTGTAGCGCTTTATGTACTTTTTGATGTTGCGGTATTTTTTATACTATTTTTTTATGGCACAATTATTGATCTTAAAATTGTTAAAATTGTTATTTTAACTAACCGTTTCATTATTTTTGAAACTCCAAAATACTGGAAATACATGGGACATTGGCTCGAAGAAATTGAAAATCAAGCTGAAAAACAGCATAATAACTCAGAGAAAGCTCATAATCGTATAGAAGAACGTAAACAGAAAGTCATATTAAACTATGAAGCGAATAAAACTGTTTATGATTCTTTTATTGCTGAAATGAATTCATTCGTTGACAGGGTGAATAAACTTCCTGAAGATCAACGTATAGATTTTGAGGAGATTGACCGTAAATACAAAAGTACAATCTTTAATAATAAACTGAACATCTATTCGTCCAGCAAACGTACTGAAATTCGTAAACGCAGAGGTCTCTTCAGAGGATATAAAAATTATAGGTATAAATATATTCGTGTAATTTATTTCAGTATTGCAAAAGAATATGGGAAGGTCGAAATTGAAATAAAGGAAAAGTATTTACCTAAAGGGCATCGTAAAACCCATAAAGCGGGCACAATTAAGAAATTATTCAAAAGCAATTTTTCAGTATTAACGCATGAACTTTGCCTCGAATTAATAGACTGGCTTGCATTTAAGGATGAAATTAGATTAAAGCAGTTTGAATAGAACTGATTTTGAGCGAAACAATTTACTATTCGTATCGCAGAGATTCAATAGGGTCGAGATTTGCAGCTTTAATAGCCGGATATAATCCTGAAAAGAGCCCTACGAGGAAACAGAGTGCAAGGCCTGAAATTATCCATTCCCACGGAATAACGAAA
>Ga0074193_1003547_pt1 | contig 11242 bp, 13 predicted proteins | sample EPASupsiteHSE605_FD_64523 | JGI IMG/M metagenome (GOLD analysis project Ga0074193, IMG submission 64523) | Bioremediated contaminated groundwater from EPA Superfund site, New Mexico - Sample HSE6-05 | ecosystem: Environmental > Aquatic > Deep subsurface > Groundwater > Contaminated ...
GAAGTGGATGAGGCTACAGTTCCTAAGTTTTGTGAACAGGTGTCGCCAAGTTTAGTGATTGTCACTAATTTCTTCCGCGACCAGCTGGATCGCTACGGTGAGTTAGATACAACCGTCCGTATGGTCAGAGAGTCAATACGAAAGGATACTGTTCTCGTGTTAAATGCGGATGATCCTCTAGTTGCTCAGTTTGGGACAAGTCATGCTAAAAGCGTTTATTATGGAGTAGAGCGCACCCCAGATAGTGTCAAAGAGAGTCTGGAAACTCGTGAAGCGAGGTTTTGTCCGTTGTGTGGTACCGAACTGGATTATACACTTTTCCATTATGGGCAATTGGGAGTTTTTAATTGCTTAGGTTGTGGGTTTCACCGTCCTGAGCCTAAGGTGTTGGCCCAAGACATTCGGTCAGTAGAAGGGCAAATACAGTTTCAGGTGGATGAGACCTCGTTTACGATAGCTCTGCAAGGGTACTATAATTTGTACAATGCTTTAGCGGCAATTACTGCCGCTTGCCAACTAGGAATAAACAAAGGTATAATTAGAAGAGGATTGCAAAAGTTTATTCCGCAAGCTGGTCGAATGGAACGTTTTTGTTTGCCTGAAGGGGACATCACGTTAACTCTCGTGAAAAATCCCACTGGGTTTGATCAAGTCATTCAGACCTTGCTTGGCCTCGATAAACCTCTGCGGATATTAATTGGTATCAATGATTTGGCTGCTGATGGACGGGACATTTCATGGCTTTGGGATGTCAATTTCGAACGCTTAGGAACCTATGAGGATCGTATACACCAAGTAATTTGTACTGGACTTCGTGCTGAGGACATGGCTTTGAGGCTTAAATATGCTGGGGTTTCTGAAGAAAAGCTTGTTATTGAACACGCTTTAGACAGTGCGCTTGATCGTTTGCAAACCAATCGGGCGGTGGATGAGGCCACCTTTATATTACCTACCTACACTTTACTCTTTCCGCTGCGGGAGATCCTCGAAAATCGCCAAAAGAATGCGGGTAGAGAGGGGGCAACTTCGTGATATTGAATATTTGCCATCTTTATCCGGATTTGCTCGACCTTTATGGAGATCGTGGCAATATTTTAGTGCTAGAGGCTCGCTGTTGTTGGCGGGGGATTGAGCCGGTAATTCAAAAAGCTTCTCTAGGTGAAGACTTGGACTTTATGGGCATGGATATTCTGTTTCTTGGTGGGGGTTCTGACCGTGAACAAGGTCTGCTGGTCCAAGATTTAATGCGTCGGGAGAATGAACTCCGAAAAGCCATAGAGGATGGACTTGTGGTTCTTTCCATTTGTGGTGGCTATCAAATGTTGGGGAAGTTCTATCAGATGGCTGGTGGGGAAAAAATTCAAGGGCTGGGTATCTTAGATGTATGGACTATCGCCGGCGCAAAGCGATTAATCGGCAATGTTGTTGTGGAACTTGATCAACGAGTGCTGAACATTGACTCCAAGTCCAAGACGTTGGTTGGGTTCGAAAATCACTCAGGTAAAACATATTTGGGTGAAGGGGTTAGGCCTTTAGGTAAAATCTTATCTGGAAATGGAAATAACGGTGAAGACAGCGCAGAAGGGGTAAGGTACTGCAATGTCTTCGGAACGTATTTGCACGGTCCGATCCTGCCAAAGAACCCGCACTTTGCTGATTTATTGCTGGAACTTGCAGTTCAGAGGCGCAGACCGGGTACTCGCTTAAGGGACCTTAATGACCATCTGGAAGAGTTAGCCCACGAGTCGATGGTTAAAAGACTATTGAAGTAAGCCTAAATTCAGATTGTCGGATAGTTTATTAAAAAAACAGTATATCAAGAGTGATATACTGTTATACTATCATTAGTGATCGATGTTTTTGTCCAAATCTATAGTCAAATTTAACACTTGCCATAATTTACATGTTTAAAATGACGTGTTTTGAGGGAGTTTAGGTTTATTTACCATTCTAGTTCGTTGACACTTTTTTGCATTGCTGTCTATAATAGAGTATAGCTTTGGCTAAATGACTTGGGGGTGCTAATGTGGCAGAAAGTAAGCGAATTATGATCAGTTTGCCGGAGAGTTTGCTCGCAGAAGTGGATGGTATTGTTACAGTCGAGAAACGTAACCGCAGCGAATTTATTCGAGAAGCGCTAAACAGTATTCTTCACGAACGCCGGAAAAAAGGAATTCACGAGCAAATGCGTAAAGGATACTTGGAAATGGCACAGCTGAATCTGTCAATAGCTAGGGAGTTGTTTTCAACGGAACAAGAAGTGTTAGAGTACTATGAAGAAACGATGGTGGAGTGTCGGAGATGATGATAAAACGCGGGGAAATCTATTATGCAGAACTTAACCCCGTTGTCGGCTCAGAGCAGGGAGGAACTCGTCCAGTCCTTGTGATTCAAAATGACATTGGGAATCAATTTAGTCCGACGACAATTATAGCCGCGATCACATCACAGATTGCGAAAGCAAAATTACCGACTCATGTGGAAGTGAGAGCTAAACGAAGCGGCTTGGAACGAGACTCCGTCATTTTAACCGAGCAGATTCGGACGATTGATAAAAGCCGCCTCAAGGAAAAAGTTGCCGTTTTGGATGAAGAAGTGATGCTTAGGGTAGACCAAGCCATTGAAATTAGTTTAGGGCTTGCGGATATTTAACATATAGCTTTAGGTGGATAGAGACAGCGTAGCGGAGGCACAACCGACGCTGTTTTCGTTTTTTCTAACAGTTAGGAAAGGAGAACCGAAGAATGCTAAGAAAACCAGTGATTGGGATCACAGCGGCTCATTGTTCGGAAGAACTGAAAACCTTTCCACGCCAATATTATGTGGAGAGCATTCGAAAGGCTGGTGGTACCCCGCTAATTCTCCCACCGGTTTGGTTACAAGAAGAGGGCAGAGAGGTTTTAAACCTTCTTGATGGCCTGCTCTTAACAGGCGGAGGAGATATTTCTCCCGTATATCTCAGAGAAGATCCCTTGCGGGGAATTGGTGAATGCTTTCCGGAACGAGACAAGAGCGAAATCTTACTTACCCAGCTGTCTCTACAGAAGAATATTCCGATACTGGGAATTTGTCGGGGAATCCAGGTTCTGGCAGTTGCGGCTGGGGGAAGAATCTATCAAGACATTCCCAATCAAAATCCTCAGGCGATGCAACATAAACAAACCGCCCCACGCCATAATGTTTGGCACGATGTGGATATTGTTGAAGAATCGTTACTTTATCGCCTGGTCGGCGAAACAAAAATTGGCGTCAATAGCCTCCATCATCAAGCGGTTCTAGAAATTCCTCAGGGGTTCATAAAGAATGCGAGCGCTTCAGATGGCATTATCGAGGGGATCGAAAAACTTGGTGTCAAGTTTTGTGTGGGGGTCCAGTGGCACCCGGAGAGTATGGAAACACAAGCGCATAGTAGAGCCTTATTTGGAGGATTTGTTGAAGCGTGTCAGAAATAAGGAGAAAGAGGGAGGGTCAATGTGGATGAAAAAATGATGCAGATGTTAAGCCAGCTCATCGAAGGTCAGAATGAGACCAACAAACAGCTCTCTGAGCTGACCAACAGAGTCGGGGGACTTGAATCTAAAGTTGTAGGGTTTGAATCTAAAGTTGTAGGGTTTGAATCTAAACTTGAAGGGTTTGAGACTAAACTAGAAGGGTTTGAATCTAAACTAGAAGGGTTTGAGACTAAACTTGAAGGGTTTGAGACTAAACTTGAAGGGTTTGAGTCAAAAGTTGAGGGGCTCGAGTTGAAAGTCGATAGAACGATGTTATTTATGGAAGAGACGCAAACAAATATAAAAATAATTGGCGAAGGGATCGTCGCGTTCCGCCAACAGGTCGATAGGCAATTTGACCATGTGCATACTATACTAAGTGAAAAAACAGACCTTCTTGAAACTGTGATCAAGGCTCATTCATCCGAGGTCAACAAGCTTAAAGATGAGTCGAAGCACATTCAGGGCATTATAGGAGAACATGAGGTTTCAATAAGAATACTCAAAGCCTCGAATTCTTGAACATAAAATAATTTCAATGAGCAAGCGTCTAAATTAACGCTCAGTTTCCCAGAATTTTTCAAGGGGGAACATTTGGAACGAAAAAAGAGAGAAAGCAATTGCTTTCCCTCTTTTGTGTTTTTCGAAGACCACCTGCCAACCAGCTCGTTTAAACCTTGTAAGTTTATAACCAGCTAGCCGTCCATAGCAGGTGTTTTCTCCATTTGTGGTGTTGCGCTAATCTGCGCAATCTCAATGTCAGCTCATTTTTAATTTTAGAACATAGGTGAGGTTTTGTCAATCCGGGAAAACATCAGATGTATAATGGTCCAAGGGAGTCAGTGTGTTATGTATACAGTATTATGGATAAATGTATAGAGGAATTTTGTACTTTTGAACGAATTAAGGAAAAAGAAATGATTAATTTTAAATTAATCAAAATGGAAAAAAGATTAAAAAAAGGAAGGAGAACCCGCTTGATTCAATTAGAAGGCTTAGATAAACATTTTGGTCACTTACATGTACTCAAAAACATTAATCTAACTGTAAAGTCGGGGGAAAAATTAGTTGTCATTGGCCCTAGTGGATCAGGCAAGAGCACATTAATTCGGTGTATGAACCTTCTGGAGAAGCCAAGTTCTGGTAAAGTGACGGTTGACGGGGTGGAAATTACGGCTCAGAAGGCAATGGTAGCTAAGGTGCGTCAGTCGGTGGCTATGGTTTTCCAGCAATTTAACCTCTATCCTCACAAAACGGTCCTTGAAAATTTAACCCTTGCGCCTACGTTGATTAAAGGAATTCCTAAAGAGGAAGCAACGAAAGCCGGAATGGTTTATCTTGATCGTGTTGGGTTAAAAGCGAAGGCCAATGTATATCCATCGCAACTTTCTGGCGGACAGCAGCAACGTGTAGCCATTGCACGGGCTTTGGCCATGCGACCTAAAATCATGCTGTTTGATGAACCAACATCGGCATTGGATCCGGAAATGATTCAGGAAGTCCTTGATGTTATGGTTGATCTGGCCCATGAAGGTATTACCATGGTCGTAGTCACACATGAAATGGGTTTTGCCAAAACTGTTGCTGATCGCGTTATTTTTATGGATGAGGGGCAGATTGTGGAAGAAAACACTCCTGAGCGTTTTTTTGCACACCCCACCCATGAGCGTACCAAGTCTTTTTTAAGTAGAATTTTGCGCTAAAATTAAGACAGGCCTCAATTCTACAACAAACTTTTTCAGGGGTTCAATAAAGAAAGTGCAGTTTTTCTGCAACTAGATTAGAGGGGGATTAAGAATGAAAAAAGTTGGAATGGTTTTAACAAGTCTATTGTTACTGGCGGGTTTAGTAACCGGATGCGGGTCGACTGCGCCTGCGGCGTCAACCAGTACGGGCGCTGTGCCGCCTGATGTCAAGGCTATACAAGACCGGGGTGTACTTAAAGTAGGAGTTAAAGTCGATGTTCCCAAGTTTGGCTATAAAGATCCTAAGACAGAAAAAGTTGAGGGATTTGAAATTGATTTAGCTAAAGCGATGGCCAAAAAGATTATAGGATCAGAGAAAATCGAAACTACGGCTGTTACAGCAAAAACACGGGGACCGGTATTAGACAGCGGGGATGTCGATATGGATATCTCCACCTTTACCATCACTGAAGAGCGTAAAAAGAGTTATAACTTCTCTGATCCGTATTTTACGGATGGGGTAAGATTAATGGTCAAAAAGAGTTCGGGTATTAAAAGTTTAAAAGATTTGGATGGGAAAAAGATTGGTGTAGCGCAAAGTGCTACCAGTAAGAAAGCGGTTCAAGCAGAAGCCGATAAGGTCGGAGCCAAAGTTAGTTTCTTAGAGTTTGGAACCTATCCTGAAATTAAAACTGCACTGGACTCCGGACGGGTGGATTGTTTCTCCGTAGATGGCTCCATTCTTTTTGGATATTTGGATGATTCGACGACTCTTTTGTCGGATAGTTTCAGTCCTCAGGAATATGGAGTCGCCACTAAAAAAGGCAATGATGGACTAGCTAAAGCGGTCAATGATACTATTGCTGACTTAAAGAAATCCGGAGAACTCGATACGATGATCCAAAAATGGGGTCTTAAATAGTGGTCGGACCTTTTGCCTGGTTTAAATGGGAAGCTCTTTTCAGAGATTGGACGATATTCGCTGAAGGGTTCAGAAATACAATTCTTTCAGCTTTCCTTGCCCTTGCACTGGCCCTGATACTTGGGGTTATATTCGGGGTACTGGGAACCTCTCAGTGGAGACTAGCCAAGGTAATCAATCGAATCTATGTCGAATTTATTCAAAACACCCCACTTGTCATACAGGTATTCTTTCTTTATCATGGGTTGCCTCACATGGGTATAATGCTGCCTGTTTTCGCGGTGGGTGTTTTGGGTGTTGGTGTGTATCACGGTGCTTATATTGCTGAAGTGGTCAGGGCAGGAATTAACTCGATTCATAGAGGCCAAATGGAGGCAGCCTTGTCGCAAGGATTTAGTTTCTGGGGAGCGATGCGTCATGTTATTTTGCCGCAAGCTGCTCGACTGGTTTTGCCGCCCCTCACCAATCAAGCGGTTAATTTAATTAAAAACACGTCCGTACTTGCTATGATTGCCGGTGGTGATCTGATGTATCATGCTGATTCCTGGTCCAGCGACACCTTATACTACGGACCCGCTTATGTTGTCGTCGGATTGCTTTATCTGATTCTCAGTTTACCTTTAGCCACCCTAACACGTCGCTTAGAAGGTAAAACGGGGGTGCCGGTATGATTCAAGATCTCTTTAAGCCTGAAATATTTCGCTTTCTTGGGCAAGGACTCCTAACGACACTTTATATTGCTGTTTCAGCTATTCTGCTTAGTTTTGTCTTTGGTACTCTCCTGGGTATTGCTCGGTATTCCAAACAAGCTATTTTAGGAAGGATTGCTGTACTGTACATTGAAAGTGTCCGAAATATTCCGATGTTGCTGTTTATTTTGGTTTTTCGTTTTATGACGACGCTAAAACCAGTTAATTCCGGGATCGTTGCAATAGCGGTCTTCACTTCGGCTATTATTGCTGAAATTGTTCGAGGAGGGTTAAACTCCATCGATAAAGGACAGTGGGAAGCCGCTAAGTCACAGGGTTTTTCCTATCGCCAAACCCTGATGCATATTATTTTACCTCAAGCCATGCACAAGATGATTCCACCTTTAGTATCTCAGTTTATTACGGTTATTAAGGATACGTCGTTTGTCTGGGTTGTTGGCGTGGAAGATCTTACGGGTAAAGGTATGATTATTTTAGGGCAATACGGTTCGACTAGCCAGGTATTTACGGTTTTTGGGATGATTGCTTTAACCTATTTCGTGCTGAATTATTCGCTTTCGATTTTAGCCCGTCGGCAACAACTTAAGATGGTGCATCAAAGCTATTAAGCTGTGGTCACATTTAAAGTTTATTTTGCTGATATTAGTGTGCTCATGACGTTTTATGATGGGGCAAGATTAGACATTCCTGCAGAGTCTTGAGAATGAAAGTTAAATATATGCAAACTGAAGACGTAGGAAGAAGCGTGCATTAAGGGTCTCGATTTATAATCGAGGCCCTTGCTCTTTTTTTCTATGTTCTTTTCATTAGAAATTCACAACTTATTCATGAGTTTAACGTATCTGACACTTACACCAAGGATATAAAGTCGGTAATTCAAACGAAGAGATGCTAAAAAAGAGGATCAATAGGGGGAAGATTATTTGAAGAAAATCAGTATAAATCACTGATTTGGGCAATAACTAAAGGGGGAATTTATGCTTGATGAAAAAAATTAATATTAATTGGTTTTGCTTCAGTTAACTAAACTAGGTTGAAGGAGGAATTAAAATGATGGGTGGTTGGGGTTATGGTCATTATGGATTCGGTGGTTTTCGATGGATGGGTTTGGGGATGTTCGTCCCCCTTATCTTAGGGATCGGAATTATTCTATTAGGTATCTATATATTTCGCCGCAACACCACAGGGCTTCGTTCAGGGATGTCAGTTAGGATGAGCGGTTTGGATATTCTGCGGGAACGCTATGCGCGTGGCGAGATTGATTCAGAAGAATATCAGAGTCGGAAACAGGATTTAGAGGATAGATGAGATTATGGAGTTGGGATGAAAGTTCTTCTAAGACATAATAGTAGCAATATTTGAAATAATATTGGAAACAAAATGTTTGGAGTGGTTATGAATGGACATGAAGCTAATAGGCCTCCTTGAAGAAAAGAGATCAGTCATTTTGAAAAGGTGGTTCGAGGCGGTAATAGATACCTATCCCACCGATACCTCTGGTTTCATGAAAAAACAGAAGGATCAGTTTAGCAATCCCGTTGGATATACTATCTCTCAGGGAATAGAGAGTATCCTGGATGCGCTTATGGAAGGGAAAGAGCTTGCCTCGGGGTTATCATTTCTCGATGATATTATCAGAGTAAGGGCGATTCAGGATTTTACACCATCTAAGGCCATGTCCTTTATTTTTCTTCTTAAAAATGTAATTCGGGAAGAATTGGAAAAGGAAATTAGGCAAAGACAGGTCTATGATGATTTGTTGGAGTTTGAATCGAGGATTGATAATCTGGCTCTCCTCTCCTTTGATAAATATAGCAAATGCCGGGAGCAACTTTACAAACTTAAGACCGATGAACTTCAAAGAATGACGTTTAAGCTATTAAAAAAGGCAAATTTAATGTCCGAAATTCCTGGACAAGAATTCGAACGCAGAGATAAGGAATAATTGTCGAATCAGTCATCAATTACTGGCATAAGCTCCAACTGAATATAACTAGCTGAAAGTAAAAGAGGCTGACTCAATTTGCAGCCTCTTTTATCCTTTTTTTCATTTAGCAGAATGTGAAACACTTTAAGATTAGTACGGGTCGTCGAAATAATGGTTGTTGTCAGACAGTATTGTAGGTAGAATATAAGTCATAACAATTAATACTAAAAGGAGCGAGCACAATGGCAATGAAAATGAAAAGAAAGGTCAGAATCACTCTCAGCCTAGATTCTGAGGTTTTGCGGAGATTGGACAGACTTTGTGATGATAAAAACCTAAGCCGTCCACAAGTAATCGAAATGATTTTTTCTACGGACAATGTCACGGTTGATTTTATGACGGAGCAGATTAAGCGACTCGGGGCAGGAATCGGATTTTAAGGATATTTGACATTACGATGATGGTCATACCCACCTGTTCGTAGGATGAAATACAACCCGAGGATTATTAGAAGTCCACCGCTTAGATAAAAAGGTCTCCTCACGCCCAAAAAATACATAAATGGCTATGTCGGCCAAGTGTGGTTTAAAAAAGTGGCTGAGGATTTAATCCTCAGCCGCTTTTGGGTCTTTTGGGAGTCTGACGGTGAATTTGGTTTCTTTATCGACTTCGCTTTGGACGGTGATTATCCCATGATGAAGGGCAGTGATTTGCTGGACTAGTGCCAAACCAATTCCTGTTCCTCCTGTCTCGCGGGTTCGAGATTTGTCGGCACGGTAAAAGCGCTCGAAGATTAGAGGAAGATCGCTTTGAGGGATGCCTAGGCCGGTATTTTTTATGATGATTTCATTGAAATCCGGTGTTTGCAGAAGCTTGACGGTGATTTGACCACCAACATCTGTGTACCGATAGGCGTTGTGAACGAGATTATAAAAAAGTCTTGTCAGAAGTCGTCTGTCTCCCGAGGTAGCTACGAGTTCTGGCGGAGCGTTCCAGATTAATGCTAACTGTTTCTCTTGGATGAGCGGATGGAGGCTTTGGACTACTTTTTCAAGAAGTTGCCCCAGATCCACAGGTTCGACGATTAAAGTTAATGCCCCTATTTCGGCAACATTTAAATCTTTGAGGTCGCTGGATAGGTCAACTAGTCGATCAATTTCCTCATGAAGGGAGGACAGGTTTTCTTGATCCGCTGGAAGGACGTTGTCTTGGAAGGCTTCGATATAGCTTTTGATCGAGGTTAGAGGCGTGCGCAGCTCGTGAGCTACATCTGCGGTGAACTGTTTGCGGAGTTTTTCGTGCCGATTTAAATTGTCGACCATCCCGTTAAAAGCGGTTGCCAATTGGCCAACCTCGTCTTTGGCTTGAATATTCACGCGCTCATCCAAATGCCCCTGACCGATGCGTTCCGCGGCTTGAGTTAAACGCTTCAGCGGTGCGACGAGACGACGACTTGTAAAGTAACTGAGGAGTATTCCGAATAGCAGTGCTAAGCCCCCAGCGAAGAGGAGAGAACGAAAGACTGAGGACTGGAAGAGAACATCTTGAGGATTCAAAATCTGTGCGGTTGCCGGGTAACGGATGAATGCTGTCGCTAAAGCCCCGAGTGGTCCTGATATGGTTAAAGTCTTTGTTTTCCAACTCGTGTTGGAAGAAGACGACATCATCCCCACCCCCATCCCGCCATGATTGGACATCATGCCTTCCATGGGGTTATTCAACGTAGCTATGAGTTTACCACTGAGATCGGTTAAGGTGACACTCGTTCCGACAGGGAGTGAATGACTGATTTCGCTCAGAGACGTTGGATCCCAGGTGCCCTTGCTCTGATAAACTGCACTTAGACGAGTAGGTAATTGTTCTAACGTTGTTTCGTTTGCCTTGGTGAGATAATCACTGAACTCTTGATGGAAAACTAGATTTACAGAGAGTATGCTGAGGGCCAAGGTGATGAGCACAATGATCAACGTAGAGAGAAATAGTTTTTTACGCATTTTATTTCCTCTTACTGGGATTGAACTTGTAGCCAATGCCATAAACAGTCAGAATTAGTTGAGGATCACTGGGGGTAATTTCAATTTTTTGGCGGATTTTCTTAATATGAGCATCAATCACTCGGTCATCTCCGTCAAAGTTGTGGCCTTGAACAATTTCTACCAGTTGTCCTCGTGAATATACACGACCTGGGTGTTTTGCTAAGGCCCCAAGGATTTTAAACTCAGTTGGTGTTAAAGAAACCTCTTGCTCATGAAGCCAAATTTGATGTTGAATAGTATCAATGGTAAGACCGTTGTCGTAAGAGACTACGTCTGCTAGCGGTGCAGTTTCATTACTGGTTCGGCGTAGAACGGCCCGGACACGGGCAACCACTTCGCGAGTGCTAAAGTGTTTCGTAATATAATCATCGGCACCAATACTCAACCCATTGAGGCGGTCCTCTTCTTCAACCTTAGCGGTAAGTATAATGATGGGAACGGAAGAGATCTTACGAATCTCGCTGCAAATTT
>Ga0074193_1003548_pt1 | contig 11239 bp, 9 predicted proteins | sample EPASupsiteHSE605_FD_64523 | JGI IMG/M metagenome (GOLD analysis project Ga0074193, IMG submission 64523) | Bioremediated contaminated groundwater from EPA Superfund site, New Mexico - Sample HSE6-05 | ecosystem: Environmental > Aquatic > Deep subsurface > Groundwater > Contaminated ...
GTGTTCGTTGGCTGTTTTTGATCCCAGCATCCCTGCCGATACCGATATAAGAAGGGCGGGTATCTGGGAAACAAGACCGTCACCTATGGTCAGTACGGTATATGTCTGAAGCGCTTCAGTCGCTTCCATATTCATCTGAAAAATACCTATGCCTATACCTCCAAGTACGTTCACAACCGTGATTATTATCCCGGCTATCGCGTCCCCGGTAACGAACTTGCTCGCACCGTCCATCGCCCCGTAGAACTCGGCTTCGTCGTTTATCTCTTTTCTGCGTTTTTTTGCATCGACGTCGTCGATTATTCCCGCATTCAGGTCGGAGTCTATGCTCATCTGCTTACCGGGCATCGCATCGAGGGTGAACCTGGCCGCAACTTCAGCAATTCGGCTTGAACCTTTTACGATAACGACAAAGTTGATTATAACGAGGATGAGAAATACGACAGCCCCTATGATGTAGTTATTTCCTACAACAAACTTACCGAAAGCATCAATGACACTGCCGGCGTTCGCGTCCATGAGAATCAGTTTCGTCGATGCCACGTTGAGTGCGAGCCTGAACATCGTAAAGGTCAGCAGAATTGTCGGAAACGCCGATATTTCAAGAGGCCTTTTGATGTAGAAAACTATCAGAAGAAGCATTAGACTTAGTGATATATTGAGCACAAGAAACACCGAAAGCAACGATGTAGGCAGCGGAAATAGTAATATGAAAAGAACGGCTCCGACGAAAAACGCGAAAATCACGTCGGCATTGAATATTTTCCCTTTGAGCATCGCCATATCAAACTCCTTTTTTCCAGTACCGGAAGGAGTTTCACGCAAGATTCAGGCCTGATTCAGATAAACTTCTTCGCGCCCTTTTTCTGCAGTTTGGCCAGTATTGCCGCAACCGCTCCAAAAAATTCCGAAGGAATGAAACCGCCAAGCGGCGTATTTCTGTAAAGACTTCGCGCAAGAGGCGGGGCTTCCACTATCGGAATATCATTCATCCTGGCTATTTCCTTTATCCTTTCTGCCGTCTTTCGCAGACCTTTCGCCACTACTGTCGGGGCATAGGTGCCAAATTCATATTTCAAGGCAACCGCCACATGCGTCGGATTAGTTATAACCACATCAGCTCTTTTTATCGATTTCATCATGCTCGCTCTGAGAAGCTGACGCATCTTCGACCTTATTTTTGACTTTATCCTCGGATCACCTTCCTGGTTTTTACGCTCGTCCTTGATCTCCTGCTTCGTCATCATCAGATCATCGTAGTACTTCTTCCTCTTAACTATGTAGTCTATTATAACTATCACTACAAAGACCGTCAGAATTTTCAGTACCATTATAAAACATCTTTGTCCCATCCATATAGATGCCGGCAAAAGAGGCATGAGCGGCAGTTTGAGAAAATCTTCGAAATCTCCCTTTATCGAGTAATACACAAAACACGCAACCACCATGACTTTTGCCGCAGTCAGCCCGAGTTTTATGGCATTCTGCTTATTCGGAAGCAGTGACATTACTCCGGATTTCGGGTTGAGCCCGCTGAATTTCCATTTTAGCGCAGTCATCGAAAAATACTTCCCTACCTGCGCCCTCATAACTATCAGCGCAAGCATGAATATCGCAAAGCAGAAAGGACCCGACGATTTAGTTATTTCCCAGAAAAACTTAATAGCTATATTTATAACTTCCTCTTCTTTCCATGTTTCTCTGCAGTCCGTCAAGGTAATCTCCGTTAAAAAATTCGTAAATGAACTCGATATCATAGGAATAGATAAGAAGAGCATTATAGAACCGCCCAGAAGTATAATAAAAGACGACAGTTCCGGAGAAGTGAGGACTTGTCCCTCTTTCCTGGTCTCTTCTATTTTTTTGCTTGTCGCTCGTTCTGTTCTGCTGGGATCTTTGTTTGCCATATGAATTCCATATAATTTTAAGAGATTCTGAGTCTCAAACGCAGAAAGCATACCATAAAAATCCAGGATTTCCACAAATACATTCAAAATATAAATGACGGATAAACGACGGACAAGTGACGAATATGCTGTTCAATATTCTATATCGGAGGGAAAGAGGATTTCGGGATCGGAAAGAAAATACGAGGCCTTTTCTTCAACATATTCAAACTCGGGGTCGTCCGTTTTCATGTTGATAAATGGAAGCATCGAGAAAACAGAAAGATCGACGATAAGGTGTCCTATTACTGCGTTTATTATCCCGTAGGGAATGACGAAAAGACATATCATAAAAGCGATCACGCTCGTCATTGCGCACGCCGTTTTACTTTTATATCCGATATGCGCAAAGCCGAAGAGTATCGATGCTCCCAGTGCCGTCAGCGGGTTTATCCCAGTATAAATAAGCGGCAGGAAAAAAAGACCGTCCTCTCCCGGAATCAACAGCAATTGCCAGGGTTCTCTTTTTATGAGGCGCATTATTTCCGAAAGACTTCTGGCTGCCTCTATGTCCTCTTCGGAGCTTTTTTCCTTATATTTTTCACCTCCGAAGCGCAACATGAAAGCGTGGACGACTAGAAGTGTCAGCGAAACACCTCCCGCAAGGAGAACGTAAAGGATTATTCTTAATATGTTTATTTTTTCGAACTCTGAGAAATTGAATGAAAAATGAATGAAGAGCAGACTTATTCCCGTCAGCTTCGAAAGTGTTATCAGCTTCTGGACAGATGATTTTTTCATTCGATCTTTCATTTGTGTTCCTGCTAATATACACCATCTTCCACTTCAGGGGGTTGCTTTAACGCGAAATTAAAGTATTTTGAGAATTTGATAAATAAGGAATATTGATGAATAATTCGTATACGATATATTGTTTTGCGCTGGCGGCAAGCGGGGTTATTTCGCTGCTGGCCGCGCTGTGGTTTTTTAAACTCAATGAAAAAAATATCGAGGCCAGAGAAAAAGTACCGCGTAACGCATTTTTCGGCTCCATCGTGACGGTCGCCGCCATAATATTATGTATTCCTCAGGCGCGACCCGTTGTCCCTCCTGGATTTCAACATCTTATCGTACCAGGTGCGGTAATATCTGGAGTGCTGGCAATAAGTTTTCTCGACTACCTTTTTTCGAGAGCCGTTGGCGGACTGCTCATACTTCTTGCTCATTATTTTCTACATGACTCTTTTACTTTCCACACTCCGCTATCGTTGCTTTTCGCACTGTTCTGCTTCGCATTCGGAACGGTCGGAATATTTTTTGCCGGAAAACCGTATCTTATGCGCGACCTCATCAGAAAATCCGCAAAGGAAAGGAACTTCAAGTTCGCGGTATCGGGATTCTTCACGCTTTTCGCAGTGTTCTGTATCGCGGTGTCAATCTTTCACTTCTGTGGAGCGCATTGATGGATCTCAATCTGGAAGCTGTTTGCAATGAGTGTCTTGTAACTGATTTTCTTTCTTTCAAAGCTCATTGCTCGAAGCTCTTTGTTCTTCTCAAAGAGGCAGGAGAAAAGACGAACCTCACACGCATTCTCGATGAAAAGGACTATCTCATAAAACATGTCGTCGATTCCCTTATGATCGCTAAGTTTTTCCCTGATATCGCAATGGAACCGTTGTCAATTGCCGATATCGGATGCGGCGCGGGCTTTCCGTCGCTCGTACTTGCCCTTGCGTATCCGCGTTTAAAAATAAGTGCCATCGATTCGACTGGTAAAAAGATTAACTTCGTCAACTCTGCCGCCGCGGCGTTGGGACTTAAAAATATTGAGGCTGTTCAGGGCCGCGCATGCGAACTCAACAGGAAAAGATCCTGGACAAACCGTTTTGATATAATAACCGCACGCGCTGTAGGCAATTCGAAGATGATATATATTGACACAAAGAACATGGCCAGAAAAAGCAGCAGACATATTTTCTATAAGACTCCAGGGCAGGCCGATACCGAATTACCGGAACTCACTGCTGTCGCGAACGGTCCGGTCTGGAAAAAAACTCCGGAATTTACTCTTCCTGAAAATGCCGGGACCCGCCTTTTCATATATGCCGCCAATACATGACAGGAGTTTTGTCTATGCCGGAACATATTGATTTTGAAAAACTTGAGAATTTGTCCGAAAATGAAGTAGCTCGTCTGATTGAGTATCATGACAAGCGTTACTGGGAACTCGGCGAACCGGAAATAAGTGACGAGGAATATGATTTTCTCACAAGGCGGCTCGAAAAACTCAATCCGGACCATCCCCTCCTCTTAAGAATAGGTGCCCCGTCAGTCGCCGGAACAGGAAAAGTCAAACACAAAAAACCTATGCTCTCGCTGGATAAGGCTTACTCGCTGGAAGAGCTTCTCGAATGGGCAAAAAAATATGCAAGACGTCCCGACGAGAAATTTATTATCCAGCCGAAATATGACGGTATCTCTGCCAATTTTGACGGCTCCGTCCTCGCAACCCGCGGCGATGGAGAGGAAGGCGAAAACATTACCGACAAAATGCCGCTTATCGAGTTGGAATCAGTCACTTACAAAGGGCTTCTTAACCGCCCTGCCCGCGGCGAAATAGTCATCCGCAACGATGATTTCAAGACTCTTTATCCCTCCATAATGAAAAAGGATGGCAAACCCTACAAAAATTCGCGCAACGCCGTAGCTGGAATTATGGGACTCAAAGATATTTCCGACATGCGCCGCCAGAACGCCAAACTGACGCTTGTTGATTATGAAATGATTTCCGAAAAAGTCATTTTCAGCGAGTTCAAAGAACGCTGGCCTTCAATCCTCGAAAATCTCGAAAATCTACCCTATCCCATGGATGGACTCGTTATAAAACTCGCCGACGATGCATATTCCGAATCGCTCGGTTTCACAGCTCATCACCCGAGAGGCCAGATCGCATTTAAATTCAGCGGCGTAAGAAAAACGACAAAGCTGCTCAATGTCGAATGGAGCTTCGGGAAAAACTGCCTTACCCCTGTTGCAGAATTGGAACCCGTCGAAATAGGCGGCATAACTATCAGGCACGCAACGCTTCACAATGCACAGAATATCAAGGACAAGGATATAAAGATCGGCGACTTCGTAACAGTCGAGCGAGCCGGAGATGTGATACCTTACGTCGTAAATGCAGAACCGGGCGAAACACGAAAAGAATCCATTATTGAAAAATGCCCGTGCTGCAACGCGGAACTGTTCTTCGACAAACCCGAACTGCGCTGTACAAATCCTGATTGCTTCGAAACAAGACTCCAGCGACTCCTCGCAGCCGTGAAAAATATTGGCATAGAACGGCTTGGCGAACCAAACATAAGACGCATGATGACAAAACTTAACGTAAGAACCCTTCGCGATATTTTCAATCTTTCGTTCGACCAGATAATGACCCTCGACGGCTTCAAGGAAAAATCAGCAAACAACCTCGTTTCCGAAATAAAAACCGCCCGGAATACCAACGATTTTCAGCTGCTGGCATCATTGAATATCCCGGGCATAGGAAAAAACCTCGCAAAATCCATTCTTACAAATTATACGCTTGATGAACTGCGGAAACTCGACGTAGAGAAGCTTTCTCTGATAGACGGTGTAGGGCCAGAGCGCGCAACAGCAATTGAAAAGGAACTTAAACAGCAGTCCGATTTCATAGGCGAACTTCTTCAATGCATCGAACTCAGTCAGACAAAAGGTTCTTCTTCAACAGAGCTTCCGACTATTTGCTTTACAGGCAAAATGCCAGAGAAAAGGTATTACTACGAAGAACTTGCAAAATCACGCGGCTACAGCCCGATCGATGCCGTAACATCCACTCTTTCCATTCTCGTCGCCGCCGATACCTCGTCCGGCAGTTCGAAACTCGACAAGGCGCGCGCCTCCGGAGTAAAAGTCATGTCACTTGATGAATGGCTGGTCTCAAATACCGAAAACACTAAGAATAAACCTGTTACAGAAAATAAAAAGAACGACGATTTCATGGACTTACCCCTCTTTTCATCATGAAATAGCAATATACGCCCGAAATAAATTAGAATTTTATGCTATATGCTGTATGGTAATAAGACAAAGGGACTTATATTTTCAGAGGGGGAATGAATGTATCAGAAATACAAGGAAGCTCGCTGGTATTCCGTACTGGCGAACAAAAAAGTAAGATGCGGCCTGTGCCCAAGAGAATGCATAATAAGCGATATGCAAAGTGGTTTCTGTCTGGTAAGGAAAAACGTCGAGGGCAAACTTTATTCCGCAGCTTACGGATTTCCGGTCGCTCTCCAGATAGATCCTATTGAAAAAAAACCTTTCGCCGAGTTCATGCCGGGAACGAAGACTTTCTCGATAGGCGCCTACGGCTGCAACCTCAACTGTGTCTTCTGCCAGAACTACCACCTTTCGCGCGGACATTACAACGAAAAACAGGCCGGCCAATACGTTTCTCCGCAATTTGCGGTGCAGCTGGCAATAAAAAACGAATGTGAATCGGTTGCATTTACTTATAACGAACCTACCACTTTTGCAGAATATTGCATCGATACCGCCCAGGAAGCTAAAAAAGCCGGACTCGCTTCCGTACTTGTAACAAATGGGTACATAACTGAAAGGGCGGCACAGGACCTTTACCCGAATATAGACGCAGCCAATATTGACATGAAGGGATTCTCCGAAGAATTCTATCTTTCCATGACCGGATCGCATCTGCAGCCAGTTTTAAATGCCATAAAATACTTTTACAATATTGGAAAACATCTTGAAATAACGAACCTGGTTATACCGGGGAAAAACGATTCCTCCGAGATGATAGATTCTTTCCTGGACTGGGTCGCCGGCAATCTTTCAAAGGATGTTCCCATCCATTTTTTGGCATATCATCCTGACTACAAACTCCATGATATTCCGGGGACTCCGGCGGCAACTTTGATAAAAATAAAGAATATCGCCAATGATAAAGGTTTTTCTCACATATATCTAGGAAATATCTAATAAATAATATATATCGTCAATTATCCGTCAATTGATTGTCAAATCAATTTTTGAACTCATTTTCAGACGAAACAGTTCCCAATTTTCCCTTGACAATATCATAATACTTTATGAGCAATAATTCCTCTTTAATTTCTCTCGGCAAGAAAATTAAATGAATACAAATAACTAATAATTCAAAGACTAATAAAAATGCTTTATTTAAAAAGCCTAATTTGAACAATGCGAAAGAAACACTTGTCTTATCTAAAATAAGAATAAGGAAAAATTGAAAGAACAAAAACTATTACGGCGACTACCCAGAACCATTTTATGTTGCTATTTTGTTCAATTCCTTTTTTGATCCTCCGGGAATAAGCAATATCTTTTTCATTTTTGAGTTATCTTTCCGTCTTTTACATTGTAGATTGAAGCTTCCTTGAAATACTTGTCTTCAGGAACAGAGGTAAATGTGAAAAATGTCTGTCCTGCCCTGTTTATTACATTGAAAAAGTAGTTCCTTGCATTGGAATCAAGCTCGCCAGTAACATCATCTACAAGTACAACGGCTTTCTTAATGTTTTCCTCTGTTTTAAGAAGAAGATTAAGTTCGGCCATCTTTAAACACAATGAAATAAGACGGCATTGTCCGGTAGAGCCGAAACTACGCAAAAGCTTTGAATTAAGAAACATATCAAATTCGTCAGTCTGCGGACCAAAGGTTGTCATCTTCCGGGATATGTCCTTATTTCTTTCCTTTTCGAATCTTTCAATATATTCGGATTCTGAAAAAGTACCCGAACTGTTGCGATATTTAATGTCGAAACCGGCATTTCCCTGATAGTCTTTTAAAATACTGTTCATCTCTTTCTTGAGAAGTTCGCAATAATCTGAACGGTATTTCGTTATTATGGAAGCCTTTTCGGCCATCATAGGTTCGAAAGCTTTCAGCATTCTTACATCTGGATAAGGCGATCTGAGAAGTCTGTTTCTGGAAAGGAGAGCTTCGGAATATTGAAGAAGTGCGGACATGTAAACGGGAGATTCTATGGATATAGACATATCTATAAAACGGCGGCGCATCCTGGAATTGCCGTTGACTATTGATATATCATCAGGAGAAAAAGCGACTGTCACGAGGTTGCGTATGAATTCGCTGGCTTTGTTTACTATGCATGAATCTATTTTAAGTTTTCGAAGCTCGCCATACTCTATTTCAAGTTTATTTGCCCAGTTGTTTCCTGAATCGTTTTCACATGATATATAAAAACCGGACGACGAAATTCTTTTCATTTCGGATACTTTGGAAGTTCTGAATGAACGAAGCATTCCTGTAAAAAATATTGCTTCGAGAAGATTTGTCTTGCCCTGCCCGTTTTCGCCGGCGAGTATATTAAGTTTGCTTTCAAAAGAAAGAGAGACTTCCGTGAAATTACGAAAGTCTCTCAAAAATAAGCTTTTTATCATGACAAACGGTTATTTGTTCCTCATCGGCATAATGACGTAGAGGAAACCTTCGCCGCCTTCAATGGCTACCGGGCTGAAACCGTCGTTCATCTTCAACACTACCTTATCGGCGGCTGAATGACGGAACGGATCGGCAAGGAAGTCCGGATTGAAGGAAATGTCAATCTTATTTTCGGTATAAGGTATTTCGATGAAGTCGTTACCTTCGCCAACATCTGTACTTGCGGCCTTGAATGAGAGGTTATTATTTTCGAAGGATAGCTTTATAAACGCACTGCTGTCGGCAAGTGCTATCGAAACAAGTTCTAGCTTCGCTATAAAAAGTTCTCTCGGAATATCTATAAATTTACTGAACGATGGAGGAATTACCTGCCTGTAGTTGGGATAATTACCTTCAATAAGTTTAGTAGTAAGCTTGAATGACTTCGTAACGAAGGACGCCTGTTTATCGCCGAGCTCGATGGATACTTCGCCTTCTTTTTCGAGGAGTCTCTTTATTTCGTTTGCACTCTTGAGCGGAATTATTGAATCTCCGTCGTTACCGGTCGCACCGTCCAGCATCTTTTCAACAAGAGCAAGCCTTTTTCCATCTGTCGCTACGGCTGTGAATGTATTTTCTTTCATTGAAACGAGTATGCCATGAAGTACCTTTCTGGAATCGTCGAGGCTTACAGCATATGATATCTGATCTAGTATTCTTGAAAGTTCGGCTTCCTTGAAGGACATCTTTCTTACAGGAGTGAAATCCACAGGTATCGGAAAATCGTCGGAAGCGAGTCCCAGGAGCGTAAACTTGGCTGTTCCGCACTCTATCCTGGTGTGATGGTTTTCGTTGCAATCCATGAGAACGTCGTCGCCTATGAATTTAGAAACCAGTGAAAGAAGCTTTTTAGCGCGTATTGTAGTTTTACCGGCACGCTCTATTTCAGCTTCGACTGTAGTAGTAATTCTTAGTTCGAGATCTGTAGCTGTGAGCGTAAGTGTAGAACCTTCCGCCTCGAAAAGAATATTAGCCAGCACAGGAAGGGTCGACCTGCTGCCTATGATGTTGGCCACCTTCTGAAGTGCTTTCAGAAGCTTATCTTTCTTCACTTTGAATTTCATTGTATATCCACCTTTCGTTCTATGCTAAAAAACTCTTTCCACAGAAAGTTAATGTCTTTTAATAATTCTTCAATATTCTTTTTATAATTTATTTCTATTATTATATGTTGTCAATTATGTTGATAATTCCAAATTTGAGTTTAATTTTAATGAAAAGGTCTATTAATAAGTACATTTCTTATACTGTTGAAAACATTGAGAAATAAACAAACCATACTTATTTACAAAGACCTAACAAAAGAATAAACAAAGTTATCAACATTAATTAAGGAACCGTTAAATGAAAGATCATTTAAAGAATCTCATTACCAGATACCCTGTTCTTTCCCCTATAGAAAATGCAATATACACCGCTTATTCAATAATGGAAGGAACTTTTTTGTCAGGAGGCAAACTTTTTACGTGCGGCAACGGCGGAAGTGCTTCCGATGCCGATCATATAGTAGGTGAACTTATGAAATCGTTTATTCTGGAAAGACGGATAAGTGACGAGCTTAAAAATAAAATTGACGAAAAATATGGAAATGACGGACAGTTTATCGTCAAAAACTTGCAGTGCGGCCTCAAATCAATATGTTTAAACGGTCATCCGGCACTTTTTTCGGCATACTGTAATGATGTGGAAAGCGACATGGTATATGCGCAGCAGCTTTTTGTATTAGGGAACGCAGGCGATTGCCTTCTTGCTATTTCCACAAGCGGCAACTCGGAAAATGTATACAGAACTATTCAAACGGCTTCCGTTACGGGCATAAAGACGATACTTCTGACGGGTTCAAGTGGTGGCCGGTGTGCTCCGCTCGTCGATTGCGCCGTCAAAGTTCCGGCAGAAGGAGCATACATGATCCAGGAGCTTCATCTTCCAATCTACCATGCGCTCTGTCTTGCGCTGGAGGAAAAGTTCTATGGTAACAAGTAAGGGAAAAAAGCCTCTTCAGCATGTAGCTATTATAATGGATGGCAACGGACGCTGGGCCAAGCAGCATGGTCTTGAACACATAGAAGGTCATAGAAAAGGAGCCGACGCCGTCAAGGAATGCGTTGAAGTTGCAAAAGAGCTGGGTATAAAGTATCTGACACTTTATGCTTTCAGCACGGAAAACTGGAAACGGCCCGAAGGAGAAGTTAAGGGGCTGATGAACCTTCTGAGGAATTTTCTGGAAAACCATCTTGACGAAATGAACGAGAAGGGAATCAGGGTAAGGGCAATTGGAAGAATAGATAAACTTCCGCTGCTGACAAGAAGAAAACTTCTTAACTCCATAAAGAAAACCTCAAAAAATGAGGAAGGAAATCTGGTTCTAGCGCTCAATTACGGGGGAAGGGCGGAGATAGTCGATGCAGCCAAAAAGTTCGCGGAAGACGTGTCAAAAGGAAAAATAAAGTCTTCACAACTTGATGAAGAGCTGTTTAAAAACTATCTTTATGCTCCGGATATTCCTGATCCCGAGTTGATGATAAGGACAAGCGGCGAGTTCCGCCTTAGTAATTTTCTGCTCTGGGAGCTTTCATATTCGGAAATATATATATCCGACGTACTATGGCCGGATTTCGATAAAAAAGAGTTTAAGAAGGCGGTTGAAAGCTATTATGGCAGAGACCGTCGTTTCGGCGGCAGGGAGGGGGGAAGCCCGCCCCCCGGCAAAAAAATTTTTCGGGGGGGACATTTTGTTTTGGCAGGTTGGGTGTGGGCCGGCGGCCACCACTACAAAACAAAGAGCTGGTTTTATTCTTTTCTCCGCTGGTACACTCTTTTTTTTTTTTCTTTTTTCTTCTCTCTA
>Ga0074193_1003550_pt1 | contig 11236 bp, 10 predicted proteins | sample EPASupsiteHSE605_FD_64523 | JGI IMG/M metagenome (GOLD analysis project Ga0074193, IMG submission 64523) | Bioremediated contaminated groundwater from EPA Superfund site, New Mexico - Sample HSE6-05 | ecosystem: Environmental > Aquatic > Deep subsurface > Groundwater > Contaminated ...
ATAACTTCTTTAAGCAACAGTTTCTCCTTGAAAGCGCCTCTCTCCTGAACTTTTTGCTTTCTGATCAACTCAAACTCTTGTAGGGAGATCTTCTTATCGTCTAAGATCGCATAGACAACTTCAACTAAGTCAGCCAGCTCTTCAACATTCTCGCTGTCTAGATATTCCTGAAGTTCTTCACCCAATTTCGCGTTTAGTAATTCTATGTAGTCCTGACCCGAGACCTCTTCGATGATCGCCTGTTTTCCACTTTGCTCGATGATCTGGGGTATTTTATCTCGTATAAGTTTATTGTAGACTTTTACACCCTTTGATCTAGCGACATGTACACTATTCCCGTCTATGACTGGTAAAGCTATAAAACCCTCCTGATCATCGCCGAAAACTTTCCCTTCATTTTTCGCGAGCCAGTTAGCCGCATAAGCACATAAAAAGGCATCCAGCTTGTCCTCCAAGTTCTTAAACTCTTTCTTGGACATAGCTGGAATACCCAATGAATCATTGAAGAAATCCGTAGCATTATGAACGGGAGTATGGAAGTCACTCAATCGTTTTAAAAGGTCTACCATACGACCCAGCTCAGATTTTGTTACGCCAAATTCAACCTTACTTTTGATTTTATATTTAATTGGAAACGCATCCGGGAACAGACCTAGAGTTATGCCCGTAGGGAAGGTTTCCATAATTACATGCTTTTTATTGCGTGGGTCACAGTTAAGCGAAAAATCTGGCATCCTATTTCTAATAGCTCGTACAACTTCTTCTCCTCGAACGATACCGTAGTGGTTTAACATAAAACTTCTACTGCAATTGAAAAGCGACATATTTCTACCATGAATTTTCTCTCTCATAAGAGCTCCGTCACAGTATCTAGAACCTGTTTCGTTATTCACTATTAGTGGCGCATCAATCGCAACGACTGCCCCATCCTGGGCATACTCTTCAACGATTGAAGCGATCATCTCATCAGCGAACACTTTGGATTCACAATATACAATTTTGCCAAAGTCATCGATAATACAAATCCCGGATTCTTTGGTATAGGTCCATGCTAAGTCAATTCCAATATAATGCATTGATTAACCTCCGATAGCGCTTGGCTTTCCTTGTGACAACCCTATTAACAAACCTAAATTCTTCATTATTTTGTAAAACCCTGCCAACAACTATTTCTTTTTACAATATTCTTGAAATTGTAAACTATTAGCACGGACTTTCTGCTAGATAGTCTTTCTTGATTTGCAAACTCTGCGTAAATCATAGCCTGCTTATATATACTGATCACTTGATGCAAATTGACGTGCCTGAGTCAACCTGGGCTGTCTTCGAAGCAGCCGGACCGTTTCCTGAGACACTACAAGACGTCTGGGAACGCATCTATTCCGAATGGTTTCCATCCTCAGCTCCTTTTATTGCGCCACTGGACGAATTGATAACCTTGCCACAAATTTCGGGCTATGTGCTATGATAGGAAAGTACAAAAATCAACTATAGGCTGGTGAAACATATGAAGTTTAAATACGGTATCAATGAAATCCCCCCACTGGGACATCTTCTATTATTTGGCTTACAGTGGCTAGCAATTATCATTCCCATCATCCTGATCATGGGGACTGCGGTGACAAGCCTTCATCCCAACGGGATTGTCGAACAAGTAGTTTATATCCAAAAGCTTTTCTTTGTAGTAGCAGTAGCCTTATTTGTGCAGGTGATCTGGGGACACCGCCTTCCGATAATTATTGGACCAGCGACAGTCTTTTTGGTAGGTATGGCATCAGGAGGGGGAAACAACCCGGAGGCGGTCTACACCTCGATCCTCTTAGGTGGTCTTATTTTGGCGGTTGTGAGTATTACCGGACTGTTCGCTCGTCTAAAAAAGCTCTTTACAGCCACCGTTGTAGCCGTAATTTTAATTCTTGTTGCCCTTACTCTTACGCCCATGATTCTCAATCTAATTACAGCCCCGACTGCCCACGCCAGTTCCTTCGCAAACTTGTGCTTTTCTTTAACAATGGTCTTCTGCATGTTTATTGCGGCAAAGTATTCACGAGGCGTGTGGAAGTCGACACTCATTTTTTGGGCTGTAATCGTAGGAACTTTAGCTTACTTTTTCCTGTTTCCCCTGTCCCCTCTTCCAGCCAATGACCTTCCGATCGTCGCTACATTTTGGCGAGACCTACAGCCCTCTTTTGTCTTCGATTCGGGTATTTTCATCTCTTTTATGATTTGTTATCTTGCGCTCTCTGTCAACGATCTAGGATCAATTCAAGCTGTTGATGGACTCCTTAAACCCGATAATATGCCAAAACGAATCACTCGGGGCGTGGCAACGACTGGATTAGTCAATGTGTTGGCAGGTTTCCTTGGCGTCATCGGGGTTGTTAACTTTTCTTTTAGTCCGGGAGTCATTATCTCTAGCGGAGTTGCCTCGAGATATGTCTTTATTCCTACAAGCCTAATGCTTTTGGCTTTATCCTTCCTGCCAAAAACAACTGCAATTCTAGGCAGCATCCCTTCCGTGGTCATTGGCAGCTCTATGATTTACATTATGTGCTCTCAGATCGCGGGGGGCCTTCAAATAGTTCAGAGTAAGGACTATAAATTTGAGTACGGGCTTATTGTAGGACTCCCAATTATCCTCGGTGTTATCATATCGTACCTACCCCTAGCAGTTCTTAATACATTTCCTCCTATTATAAAACCAGTATTAGGCAATGGCTTTGTAGTCGGGGTAATAACAGTTCTAATTATGGAGCATATCGTGTTCTCCCGAAAAGGTTGATCATATACACCTGCTCGGATCTCATGAAGTATCGTCACTTGGGAATCCGCTAAATATATGCATGGTATTCTGCTAGAGTCAACGCGTCCCACTGTAGCTTTTTCTATATTCACATCATAAGGGATTGGCTTAACAAGCGTGACATTCTCCTATAAAGGCCTGTCCCAGAAACGAATACGAATACGCATTCGTTTCTGGGACAGGCTTGGCTAAGTATACAATCATGGGCATACGAGAGCTTGAAGGGCTGCCCCTAAGCAACCCTATTTTATCAGTTTGGAGAGTTCCCTGAACAGAGGTGTACCTGCTTGCTTCATCAAATCGAAAAATACTGTTTCAGTGTTAGTAACTACTGCTCCCATAGATGACATAAGGGATAACCCATTTAGGTAATTCCCCTTGGTTCTTGAACACACCGCATCACCCACTACGAAAACCTGGTAACCATTAGCAAGTAAATCCCTTACTGTTTGAAAAACACAAACATGGGTTTCCATTCCGGTAATAATGATCTTCTTTCGTCCTAGCCCCTTTAGTGCCGAAGTTACCTCACTTGTACAGCCTGAAAAGGAAGTCTTTTCATAGGTTAACGCTCCCTCGAGATTGCTGCTTACATCTGAAACAGTCTTCCCTAGACCTTTGGGATATTGTTCTGTGACGATTATCGGAACACCTAATTTCTTGGCAACGGAAATTAGGGTATTGGTGTTTTGAATAACTTGTTCTCCATATTTCATCGCAGGAACTAATTTGTCTTGGATATCGATTACCAATAGCACTACCTCAGCCTCAATTAGAACATATTTGTTCAAGATTAACACTCCTCTCAAATATTAATGGACTTAATATCTAGCCAGTTTATTGTATTCAATTTCTTTGACTTCAAAGTGATACCAATGTAAATCCCCAGTTATAAATTTCCAAATGATATGATATCCGCTGAGTCCCACACCGAAGGTTTCTTGATTTCGCACCTCAAAGTGCCTCTCACGTCCTCATAATAATATTTTCCTGATTATGCCGCAGCCTCTTCCATATCATCCCAAAAACAGGTAAAATATTATTAAGTACTTTGATTAAGGGAAGAATATCTATGATACCTTATAAAGAAATTTGGGATAATATTGGCCTCATTCAAAATTTTAATGTTGGATTCAACGTTAAGAAAAACAAAAGCTACATCGATTTAACATTAGACGATATTCTCCAGATAAAAGACGAATTTTCCTTTGATACAATTGAATATGCTCAAAATATTGACGCTCTTATCACCAACATATCTGAGTACGTAGATTACACCTTTAGATATAAAGAAGACAGCTCTATTACGCGAAATTGGTTCAATGATTCCATGCCAAAGCCACTGTATAAAATTCTAAATGATCTCTTAGGAATACGTTTTATCTTTAAATCTAACAGAGATGAATTACAGAAAATCCGAGAAACGTTTATCATTACATGTCCTCTGGGGCCAGATAAATGTAGGATTGCCGACCTTGAAAGGGACGGTTATCAGGGCTTACATCTTTACATCAAATTGAAGAACAATACTTTCCCAATCGAAATTCAGTTCTGGACTAGGACCGATGCTTTACTCAATCAGTATTTGCGTGATAGTATATATACAAGATTTGATGAGCCTGATGTTTTAAATTATGCGACAAATTTGCGAACTTGGCTGGAGCAATTACCATCCGTTCCTATAAACCACCCGATTAAGCCATACGTTGACTACCTTTATGAGAAAGCATTTCAAACAAATTGTGTGGGGGCTGATTAAAATGTCGAAGCTATATATATACTCAACCGGCCGCATTAAATCTGAAATAGATATCCTAGAACTTGGGTCGACGACCGAACTAAAATCAGTTTATAAAAAAATTAAGGCTTCTATTCCAAGGGCAAGCGTCGGAGTATATGGTGCTAAAGATTTTGATACTCTACAAAGAACTCACAGAAACCTTGGACGTTGTAAAATAACAAAGTCAGTTGATGAGTTCATGGCACTACTACACGTAAGATGACAGGATGTAACAATCCTGTCTTTTATTTTTGCTAGCCCTTAATTTGCGGCCATTGGCTGTAAATTAACTCGATCTCTGGCTTAAACTGACACTCCGCGCGACTAAAGTCGGCGGGTTCTTAGGTACGAAGACTTCCGATATACTCTCGCTTACAGTATAGTGCTCTGCAAGGTACAACATATAAAGACTGGTCGATTTCCCTAAGACTTTACTACCAAGCAGTCCAATGACTACATTAGCGGTAGCCTAACGCCCGTATCATGACGCTTTTGATTGAGTTAAATACCCATACTGGCAACTTTACGACCCTTCGTTAATGCCCCTAATCTGGCAATCTCCTGATCGTGCAAGGCCTTGAATCGTTCGTACTTCTCAACGCACAGACTCCGATTAATCGAATTTAGATCAGGGTTAACATTCATAATCAGAAAGCTACTATATAAATCTCGCTGAATCCTATCTTTGCCAATTATAGACCATCGTTCACTCAATTCCTTTTTTTCATACGTATCTTCCACATGATTGTACTGACGCTTTAACCTCCGCTGTTTTGATCCGATGAAGTTCCGTACCCTGATGTCTTAGCTTGTTATCCAAGATCGTTAATAACAGCGCAGGTGCCTTATTCGCCAAGGACTTACCGAATCGTTTCTTACGATTAATTTTGCCATTCCCATCAAGAGTCGTCTTTTTAGCTCGCTTCTGAAGCCCTTTGAAGGACATTTCTTCAACATAAACCTCAGTACCTTGGCTTATAATCTCGTTGGCCAACTTATTATGGGATTGCCTACGAAGATTTCTTAACTTTCCTTGGATTCGTTGTAGTTTGTATTGATCCTTCAGATAGTGCCTAGACTTTACCCAAGGTTCTCTATTACTCCGATTAAACGTCCCATCCACCTTAAACTTGTTTGGATTATTCGCCCTACGACTCCGATCCATTTTCCGTTGAAGCTTCCGAATTTCACGATAAGGAGTCTTGATCTCCGGTGCCAGTTCTAACAAACTGACCTTATCATTAGAGCTTATTCCTGCTGTCTGTGGGCCAATATCGATTCCAACGTTTGAGCTACCCACCTTATGCCGAAACTCACCGTTTTTATTGATTTTAACGGGTGGAACCCCTTCAAGGACTAACTGCAAATAATAGTTTATACCTCTCTTTAATATCCGACAGTATTTGATCGTTTGCAGTAGTGCCATCTGTGCATAGTCATCCTTGGGATTGATTAGCACCTTGATTGAAAGTCCCTTCCAAACTAAAGTATTACTCCTGAACTTGATGCCTGCATCGTTACTTTTACCTTCCAGGCTATGCATTTCTCCATACTTTTTAAAATGTACCTCTTTAGCGGTATGGTATATCTGCCCCTCAAAGGCTTTAAAACAACGAGTAGCGATCTTTTGGACCGTGAGAGCATCGAGATCTTTTTTAAAGTGGTGCTGCATCCGCTTAACAAAATCATGCAGCGAATATTCGGTTAGCCTGTACTTCTTGTTTAACTCACGAAGCACCAAGTTTCGGGTTCCATCCTCTTTAGGCAGTTTAATCGCTTTCTGGTACTCTTTACTCTCAACCATTAACCGATACCGCTTACCCAGTTCATTAAGACAGGCATTATAGATTCTCCTGCCCAGATCTAATCGCTTATCCAAGATATCCTCTTGATATAGTTCAGGATTAAGCTTCAGGGTTAGCACAAAATTTGGCTCTGATTTCTTTGCCTTTTTGGATTTCCTCTTCGGTTTAGCCATTCCATGCACCCCCTTTAGGCATGTTTCTGGTTTTCTATATAGTGTTGTATTGTCTCTTCTGAGATATGCCCGATCGTACAGCAAAAGTAGGACCGCGTCCATAATGACGGTATTCTACTTTTTAACTTCGGGTATTTATCTCTCAGTAGTTTGCTACTTCTACCTTTGAATGCTTTAATCAATTCGTGCAAGGGTTGCCTCGGGTCAAATGAGATAACATATGAACGTGATCGGCCATTATTTCCAAAGCTTTTATTTCAACATCTTTTTCTAAGGCAACTTCGTTAAATATCTCCCTTAAATCTCTTTCAATATCATCGACTAATACTTTCCTTCGATATTTGGGACAGAAAATAATGTGATTTTGATTCAAATATACAATTCCTTCTTTATGCATATACTTATTATACATTAGATATATCACCTCTATCTAATTATATCATATGACTAAATAGAGGTATACTGTTTCCTTAAACTTATTAAAAACGAACGAGGGCCGCCTTCATCCCCATGACTGAAGTTAGGGGCTTTCGGCTACGCTATCGTAATTCTATCTTATGTTTTCAGAATATCCAACATATTCGTCAGGATTCGCTACTCGCTTTAACGTGCAGGTTTTTTCGACTAATTAAATATCTATATAAACAGAGAAAGGAAGGCAATTTGCCTTCCTAAACTAATAAACGGTGTACCATTCTGAACTGCTAGTTTCAAAATTAATTTGCCTATTGACAAACTGTCTCACTCCTAATATAATAACATTTGTTACGCGGTCGTGGCGGAACTGGCAGACGCGCTAGATTCAGGTTCTAGTGCTCGCAAGGGCATGGAGGTTCAAGTCCTCTCGACCGCACCACATAAGGATTTAAGGGCAAATTGAGAAATCAATTTGCCTTTTTTGTTTTTTATGCTTCAGCACTAGATTTGGTACTTTATACAGCACTAGATTCTAGGTCAATATGCATTAATTATGAAAAATCTAGCAGGGAACAACAAAAGAAAGGGTTGTTTTTTATGGCTAGGAAATCAGCAGTTGTCTCCCCTGTCAAACGAAAATCCAGAAAGATTCAAGTACCCACGGACTACTCAATCCAATTTGATGATTATCTCATTCATTGTGAGGAACGGAATCTGACTCATGGTACAATTGAAAGCTATCGATTTTATTTAGGGTATCTGAAGAGGTATATGGAAGAAAACCAACATTCATTATTGGTAGATGAAATTATGGAAAGAGATTTAAAGGACTTTTTAACTTTCATGCGTAAAATCAAAGGTAATAATCAAGCCACACTCAATTCTGCCATTGCGTCCATAAGACCATTTTTCAATTATCTGATTGAGCAAGAAGTTATCCAAGATCATCCTATGGCAAAAATCAAGAAGGGTAAGGTAGACCTAAAACCCATCATACCCTTTTCAACTGACGATATTAAAAACCTACTCCAGCAACCTGATAAGTCAAGACAAGCAGGATATAGGGATTATTGCATGATGCTTATGCTTTTATCCACTGGAATGAGAATTTCCGAATGTCTTAATCTAACCATTTCAGATATCGATTTTAAGAACAATAAGATCCTCATTCGAGAAAGTAAAAACAGAACTCCTCGGGTTGTAGGAATGGCTAAGAAAATTAAACCTGAATTACAAAGATTCATTAGCTTATGCCATCCAGACGTTAAATCCCTTGATATATTGTTTCAGAATCAAGATTGTGGGAAACTCGCATACAAGACCATTCATGATAATTTTAAAGAATATGGGAAGCAGGCTAATATTGACCCTAGAATCAGAGTTAGTCCTCATACCTTTAGACATACCTACGCTCTTAGTTATCTCAAGAATGGAGGATCTACAGCGTCTCTCAGAGAACAATTAGGGCATCGAACCATTGAAACTGTTGAGAAATATCTATATTGGTCATCTGATGATAAACTAGAAGAATTTAAAAAATATAGTCCATTAGATAATATGGAACTTTAGAGTTAAAGGGAGATATGTGACAAAGCACACTCCCCTACGATAACCCACTAAATACCCCCTTTCTTTCTAAAACAGATTGAGAAGTTAAAGCACCCACATTAGAAAGCAGTATCTCTTTTACTCTCTAATGTGGGTGCTATATCGTTACTTATCTACCTTCATAAAAGAAGGGGTATTCTGTTACTCTCTTTTCGAAAACATTTAACTTCATTACTTAAATGTCCCTGTTATTCCAAGCGATTTACCATCTATGGTGTGGTAATTTCTATTTCCATCAGTAAACTCTTCATAATATTTGTTATACCCAAGGTCATCAGCTAATTTTATGAAGTCAGTCTGATCGATGTAGATTCCATCTTGAATATTTAACGGAACATCGTTTTGAATTTGGTTATATAACCAAGGATTTACAATAAAGTTGCCTTTTCCGTCTTCTAACAATTCAAGTATTCCTAAATTATAGTGTGGAAAAATACCATCTATCACCATAAGTTCATTATGCTTATCATCATACCATTTAACTTGCAATTTTTCTAAGACTTCATTTATGTGCTTTGTCCTTATGGAATTATTTGTATCTCTTAGTTTATAATAAACAAATATAAGTCCGATCCCCTCATTCCCTTGAGAAGGTGTTGCAAATCCTTTTGCAATTTTCAGCTTTTCATCACCATAAGTTGTCGAAATGAATATACTCTCCCTTTTATTACTCCACCTATTACCTATATTATGTAAAACTGCAGTATAAAATAGCTTAAAATACCTTAAATCTTCAATTGATGATTCTTCAAAACTCTCTATGTCTAAATGCCCACTTAAAATATGATTTCTTTCTTTTATTATTCTATTGATTCTCTTTACGATCGTGATCACTTCTATTTTTAGACTTTCCCTATTATTGAAATTTTCTGTATAAATTAAACTTTTTCCTTCCTGATTAAGGTAGTATTTCCCTTTTTCACCTACTATAAAATGTTTCGATAAATCGTTTTCTTTGAACCCTCTATCCTTTATAACACCTCGAAACAATATATCAAGCTGATTACTTTCTTCAAGAGATAATAACTGGCTAAAAATATTCATTACAACTTCTATCGTGTTGTCATTAATTCTAGTAAGAGTGTAGTCATCCTTCGATTCATTAGGGTTAAATGTTTCGAAGGATACAATATCCTTAATTAACTCTTTCATATTACTCTCCTTAAAATTATAAAGAATTGCAAGTGGATTTCACCTCCCACGATAGAAAGTAATATCTTAAAGTTACTCTCTATTGTGGGTACTAAATCAGGCTTATAGTTATTCTATTATTCTAATACCATTCATACTTTCGTATCTTTTACGAATCAAACCTTATCTGTATACATTCAAAAAAATTGATGGAATCGCTCAAACGCTTGACACCACACCAAATCCGTTTCGTTTAATGGGTTATATATACGAATAATACATACTCTTCCTTACTTCCCAATCTATAGATTCTCCGATTGAAAGCTGTCGTTGATCTTGATCAAACTCAAAGATTTCTGCATAGTACGTTTGTTCTAAAGAAGCAATTTTGATTCCTGATACCTTTGAGATATATGCTAAATTCGCCATTCCTTTTACCATGTTGCTAATCGCGGTTTTCATAATTGGTTCGATTGGATAAGTTGCTTTTTCATCGTCAATTTTATCAATCCCTACAATATTTTGATCTTTAATAAAAGAACAAAACCATCTGTTAAGGTCTTCTTCATTAAAATTAGAACCAATTATATACTTGAAAAGTTTTTCGTCTGGTTTGATTTTTTTATTACACAAAGTCTTAGATAATCCTATTGTATCCTTTAAGTCACGTCTCAAAGAGTTAGGGATAGCAAGTTCTACTTCATTCACCACTACTGTTCGCAAATCTTCGCTAAAATCAGAATACCTAAGATTACAAATAACTTGCCTTTTCGCAGGTGCAATAAGGGTTAATTTAATAAATAGCCTTAATACACTTCTGTTTATAAATCTTTTTTGCATCTGGCTACCACCTAAGGTCGAGTAGTCAACCTCTAAATAACTATCTAGCTTTGAAAGAATATCTTTCATAGTCTCTACGCTAAATGTCTCTCTACCTATTTTTTCGGCTAAATGAAATTGAATAGCAAGGTTATTTTTATATTCTTCATAATTCATTTGAGAAAATATATCACGTGATTTACCCGATAGGAGTAAATAATCATAAAAACTCTTTAAAGACTCTAAATGCGATTCCATAGTTCCTACGGCACGTAATGTCCCTAATTTAACATAATGTCCTACGCAATTGTTAACATCTTCAAGAGTTATCTTGTTTGGAGAATCTGCTTTTTTGATTTGTTTTAGATAAAGAACAAATTTAGTAACATGATTTTTATATTTATCTCCTTCTTTGTTGAAATACTCGTCTCTCCATTTTTCCATTTCAGTAATAATAAATAACCTCTCCTCTCAAATATTTTCTTCCTAGAATATATAACCATAATCACGATCATTAAATTAAAAAGTATTAAACTATTTCTATAAACACCTACCAATCCCTTCCCCCTTTCGAATAATACTGTTTAGGCTGAATTAAAAAGTCCGAAAGCTGACGGTCTTGCCTGTCCATAAGTTGACGAATATAATGACCATGACGTTAACCTTGGAGAAAGGAAAAAGACGCCTCTATATTAATGTG
>Ga0074193_1003551_pt1 | contig 11232 bp, 9 predicted proteins | sample EPASupsiteHSE605_FD_64523 | JGI IMG/M metagenome (GOLD analysis project Ga0074193, IMG submission 64523) | Bioremediated contaminated groundwater from EPA Superfund site, New Mexico - Sample HSE6-05 | ecosystem: Environmental > Aquatic > Deep subsurface > Groundwater > Contaminated ...
GCATTAATAATGGCTTGTTTATTCAGCCTGTTGCAAAATATGGACAAGAGTCAGTAAAGCAAATTGTGTTTGGCCAGTTTCTGTCTCATAACTCTATGGGTGGATTGATGATCACAGAGCCCAATTATGGAAGTGACGCTTTGAATATGCAAACATCTTATACAAAGAAAGACTCATATTATCATCTGAAAGGGAAAAAGCATTGGGCTGGCTTAACCGGAATGGCTGATTATTGGCTGCTTACTGCACGCAAACGTTCAGAATCAGGTTTTTTACTTCGTGATATAGAAATATTTATTTGCGACGTACATGCTTCGAATCAAAAAGTGGAAGTGGAAGAGTTTTTCGAAAATCTGGGACTTTATCAAATTCCGTATGGCAGGAATCATATTGATGTACTGATTCCTGAAAATCAACGATTAATACCAAAAACGAATGGAATACAAATGTTACTTGATTTATTACATCGTAGCAGGTTTCAATTTCCGGGAATGGGTTTAGGTTTTGTGAAGCGCATGTTGGATGAAGCTATTTTGCATACACAGTCGCGTCAAATCGGATCAAAAAAACTCTACGATTATGATCAGGTTCAATACAGGCTTTCACGGCTGAAGGCAAATGTTACTATTTGTTCGGCATTTAATTTAAAATCGGGAGAAATAGCAGGAATGGAACATGATTTGTCTGCATCCGGGCTTCATGCAAATATTACCAAATGTATTGTTTCTGACATGATGCAAGACTCTGCGCAATCATTGCTGCAATTAGTGGGAGCAAAGGGTTATCAATTGAATCATATTGCCGGACGTTCGGTAGTTGACAGTCGTCCGTTTCAAATCTTCGAAGGTTCGAATGATATTCTTTACCAGCAGATTGCTGAATCTGTTTTGAAAATGACGAAAGCGATAAAGCAGCGAAAATTCTCCTTGTTTCTACAGCTTTTTACTCCGCTAGCTGCTGATTCTGTACGTACATTAACTGATTTTGAATTTAATTTTACATATTCGCAACGAAAACTGGTTGAGCTTGGCCGAATGATAAGCAGGGTCGTTGCCTTTGATAATGTATTATATCAATCGAAATTTAATTTATTGAAGGAAGAAACTGAAAATGCGATACAGGTTTTGAAAGATGATATTTCAATGTTTTTGTATGGCTTTGGATTGAAAGGATCATAGAAAGAGTTGTTTTTTGAAGTTGATTTATAATTCCGGAAGAAGTTTGTCCATTCCTTTTTCTGATTTTATCTCGTGAGAGATAAATTTACCATTGTAAAACATGCTGTTGATAATCCAAGGAACAGACATTTGTTGTGCTTCTTGTTGTGAATTGAGTTTGATAAGTTTTAAGGGAACATTCTTTTGTTTTGCCCAATTAGCCAGAACTACTTCATTGTAATGTCCCGCAAATGGGCAGCAATCAGAATAGTACACAACCAAACCATCCTTTTCATTACATTCACCAGACTTTGCTGAATCAAAAAACGCTGGATCGGGAGCATCCGGATTAAATTTCTTACACCATAACTGAAAATAGGGCAGGGCAGTATCAACCCTGGTAAATCCTTGCTTCAGAAAAAATTTCGGGTCATTCATAAAAGGACGCTTTTTATCGGAGGTAATTACAATTACTCCTTCTTTTTCTTTTGAGTCTAGCAAACATTCATCCAGTAATTTTTTTCCAATTCCGTTTCCGGCAAATTGTCCTGAAACCCAAAAGCAATTGATTATTATGTAATTATTTGCTTTGATGGGTAACCAGCTTTTTTCGGCAGGAACATATTCGATAAATACTTTCCCTCTGACATCTAGTTTTTTGAATACATAGCCTTCTGTAAATTGTGATTTTAACCATGCTTTTTTTGCTTCATACGAATTTGCACATTTTTTATCGCTGAAAGCACAGCAAATATGTTCTGAAGCAATATTTTCAGGAGTAAGTTTAATAATGCCGGATGTTTCCATACTATTTATTTTGTTACTGATTTATTCAATTATGAGGGAAAACCTGATGTTGGCACTTCTCAATGTAATGTTAGAGTCAACATCAGGGTTCTGATAAATTATAAAGGTTTTACCGGGACACAGATGTCCACGATGAATTTGCCGTTTTTGGGCTCTTCAGAGTAAAGTTCAAAACAGGGCCTGTCGTCTGGCTGATAACCACTTTGCGGAAACCACTCGCTGAAAACCCATTGCCATGCCTGATGAAATTGCTCTGCATTTACTTCAAATCGTGCAACAACATAGTTTCCACCTTCCAATTCCATTTTCCCGATTTCACCTCCGGTTTTGGTTTCGGAGGGAACCGTGATGCAAACACTCATCCGGAGTTTACTTTCATCCGTGATTTCAATAGAATCATGATAAATGATCAGAGATTTAAAGCCTGGACCACCAATCAGATTTCGCGGTCCTGCCCATGAAAATAACTTATTCCATAGCTGTTCAAATAGCTTTTCATCACCTTTGTACGCTCCGGTATAGCGAATATACGCTACCGTCATTTTTGGAAATTCTTTAATTTCCACTCCTTTGTTTAGTGTCATATTTGTCCTCCATTTTAAGGTTTGGGATTCATGACAAAAGTAGGAGCGAGCAAAAAAATCGGGTTGTATATCGTTGCTTTTCGTTTGACGATGGTTGCTATTTTTTCGTTTTTCGGTTCGGTATTGTGAAGGCGTTTTCTGGAAATGCTGTTTAAAGTTTCGGGAAAATACAGAAATATCCGTAAATCCGCATCGGTATGCAATTTCAGAAAGTGTTTCGTTTGGCTGCGTAGCAATCAGAATCGCAGATTTTTCCAACCTTATTCTTTGAATAAACTGAAAGGGTGTCTCTCCACATAATCCAAAAAAAACTCGATGAAAGTGGTATTTGGAAAAGTTCGCAACACCCGCCAGCTCTTCCAGCGTAAACAGCCTATCAATATTTTTTTCAATATAGTCGCAGGTACGATTGATGCGGGAAATATACTCTTTCTGAATTAGAGAAACGGACATGGTTTATTTTGTTTATTGATTGAAAATGGATAAAAAGGTACACTCTTTCTCGTGTACATTACTTTTCATCTTCGTCTTGATTGTTTTCGAGCTCTTTTAAAATTTCACTTACATCTTCTTCGGTTGAAGTAAGTTTGGCTTTGCAGATTTTAATGAGTTCGGCAGCACGTTTTACCTTTTCAGATAACTCATCCACGCTAATTTCTCCTTTTTCTATTTCGGTAACGATATTTTGTAATTCGTTAAATGAATCAGTGTAATTGTTTGTTTTATTGCTCATTGCTATTTTGTATTTGCATTGATTCTACATTTGCAGTTATTGTTCCATCGGCAACCAGTGTCTGAAGTTTATTCCCTTTTTTAACGTCATGAATACTTCTGACAGCTTTGCCGTTGAGCAATGTTATACTGAAGCCGCGTTTGAGAATGTTTTGAGGATTCAGATACTCTATGTTTTTCTCCAGATTTGTCGTCAGTTGTTTTTTTTGGTTCAAAAACTGAAGACTGCGTTCCATAAAACGTAATTTTATCTGTTTTAATTCCCGTTGTGTTTGATTGATTTGTGAATGAATATCTTTGCGAATTATCATTGAAAACTGTGTGAGTTTTTGTGTTTCTATTCTGCATTGGATTTCTATTTTACGCTTAATTTCCTCCTTTCGGTCATTTAAGGAGCTTTTTTCGTTGCGAAACCGAAAACGGGATTGTTGTACCAGCGCATTTGCCTGTTCATTTAATTCATTATGTTTTTTTAAAAGCATAGTTTTTGTCATCGAACGGAAGAGTTTTCCTTCTGTATGAAATTTTACCTTTTCATTGATAAGCAATTGACCAGAACGTTCGATGATACGTTCCCTGGCTTTTTGTACCGGAATCGACACATTGTGGAAGAGTTGCAACAGAGTCTCTGCAATTTTAGTAGGAGTAATGGCATTGGTGTGTGAAATCATCTCTACAACAGTTTCATTGGTAGCGTGACCTATTCCTGTAATGACCGGAATGGGAAATTGTGCAATCTCTTTTGCCAAATTATAACTATTATAACAGGAAAGTCCAATATCTCCACCTCCACCACGGATGATCACAACCACATCAAAGTGATTGATAACTTTTTGGATGCGTTTAAGCTGATTCAAAATAGAATCAACGGCTTTTTCACCTTGAAGCAGAGACGGAAAGAGTAAGTGGAAAAATTTATAGTTCCAGTGGTTTTCGTCAATCACTTTACGGAAATCAGCATAACCTTTACTGGTTTCTACCGAGATAATTGCTAATCGCTGGGGTAGTAAAGGCATGGATTTCTGCTTGTTTAAACCGAAGATTCCTTCCTCTTTTAATTTATGAATACACTCTTGTTTTTCTTTTTCAAGGTCACCGAGGGTGTAGGATGGATCAATATCAATGATTCGTAACGAAAGTCCATATACTGCATCAAACGTAATGCTTGCCAGAAAAAGAATCTTTATTCCGTCTTTCAAAGGCTCTTGCAAAACTGTAAGGAATTTTTGATTAATGCGCTGATAATCGGTATTCCACAACGTCGATTTTATCTGTGCAATTATTTTACCATCCTGTTTTTCCATCAATTCCGGATAACAATGTCCGGAATGAGTGTAAAAATTGAGTTTATTCATTTCAGCCCTTATCCAATAAGCTCTCTGATAGCGTTCCGTAATTGTTTTCTGAATGCTTTTGCTTACTTCAAGCAGTGTAAAAACCTGTTTATCATCTATATGGATGGACATAAGAAATGGGTGAAATCAAAAGATACTGTGTGTTTTAATTTGATGTGTAAAGTTAATTAAAATATATGGTCCAGAATTTTGATTCGTTATTGATAGACCTGAATAAGGAATCACTCAATTTCGTGCAAAAGTCTGAAGTCATCAAAATAAGGTGGCTTCCAGCTATATTAAGTATGCTTTGAATACTGTTTTTCTCTTCGTGTTGGCAGATAGATTCAAGAATTGGAGCTAAGTATGGGTTATATTTGTGTTTTATAAGCAAAATTTTCCCCAATGCAGAAGCTACACTCCAGCGTACAATCGTTCAGCGATGTTCGGTATTCAGCAAGAGGTTTGTTAATGCTTTTTTGAGATGGTCGGGAAAGAGATGACAGGTATTTCCAATCACTTTTGCCGGTTCCCACTTTATACGAGGTGCTTTTTCAACAAGTGTTTCGCTCACAAATTCTATACATTTCAGGCTCGCAACTTCAGGACGCTTTTGTACAGCATATTCCATCATTTTAATACAGGTTGCTTTTACCGGATCTTTTCCTTTTAGGAAACTTCTATCAGTTGGTCTGTAAGTGAGTTTCCAAGTAGCATTGTGCTTAGAATTTTGATTTTTTTGACTTTATACTCTTACCAGCCAGTATTAGAAGAGGTTTCATCGTTGATTAAAGCTTTTGTCGTTTTTATTTGTAAATAATATATTTAGGATAGCGAATATCCTGAAAAATAATGATATCTGTATTAATGTTAAAAGGTATCTTTAATTATTTTTCCGTTCTGTAAATATTGGCTGCCACGCAAAAAAAAGATGTTTAAAGAAGATATTTTTCATTCTATCCGATTCAACTCCTTTGAGTAGGCCCTACACTATTGTTGAATTTTGAGATAATCCGTTTTGGTCTTTTATTATGAGAGTAAGGTGCTTAAGATCCCCAAACTTCGTTTTATTCAAATACGATATTTTGAACGATTATTTCCCCAATCTTATATCTTTGTATCATAAATAAAAAAACATACTGAGTATGAAAGAAGCTGCTGAAAAGCTTGTGGTAAACGTGATGAAGGAAACTCCGACAATTGGAAAGATGCTTGAAAACTGGCTTTTGGATAATGGTGTAAATGAAAGTATTATCATTTATCTGAAAGGACTGATTATTGTTGTTTTGATGTTTATTGCAAGCTACCTGCTTTTTCTGATAGCGCGAAAAATCATTGTCAGAATACTTCATTTTATTGCCAAACGTACCGAAACAACCTGGGACGACGTGATGATTGAAAAACGGGTTTTTCACCGGCTTGCGTATATTGCACCTGCAATCTTTATCCATTCGGTGATTCCAGTCGCTTTGGTCGAATTCGTTTACTGGACGTTGGTTCTGCAGGCTGTATTGAAAATTTACATGGTTGTGATCGTAGTTATGGTGCTTGATTCGTTCTTCGAGTCTATCGTGGAGATTTACCGTGGTTATGAAATTGCGAAGTTTAAACCGATTAAAGGATATGTTCAGATTGCTCGCATTATCGTTTATCTGGTTGCTGCTATTTTTATTATTTCAGCATTAATTGGAAAGTCTCCGGTTTATCTTCTTACTGGATTGGGCGCTCTTTCTGCCGTACTGATGTTGATTTTTAAGGATACATTATTGGGATTTGTGGCAAGTATTCAGCTTTCGGCAAATGACATGATACGCCCTGGTGACTGGATTACCATGAGTAAATTTGGTGCAGACGGGATTGTTCATGATATCAATTTAACTACTGTGAAAATTGAAAATTTCGACAAAACCATAACAACAGTTCCTACTTATTCTTTTATCGCTGATTCATTTCAGAACTGGCGTGGTATGGAAGAATCGGGTGTACGCAGAATTAAACGTTCCATAAATATAAATGTAAACAGTGTAAAGTTCTGTAATGAAGAAATGTTAAGCCGTTTCTCCAAATTCAAAATTATTCACGATTATATAGAACAAACTCAACGGCAGCTGGAAGAGTTTAATCAATTGCAAAACGATGAATCAGTAGATCCTGTGAACGATGTGCGTCAAACCAATCTGGGAGTATTCCGTGCGTACTTGTATGCATATTTACGTAACAATCCTCATATTGATCAGGATAAAACACTGCTTGTACGTCAGTTAGCACCTACCGAAAAAGGGTTACCTGTCGAAATCTATGCGTTTAGTAAGGTTCAGGAGTGGGAAAAGTATGAAAACATTATTTCCGACATTTTTGATCACGTTTTGGCTTTTGTTCCACAATTTGAGTTGCAGATTTTTCAAAATCCTACCGGAGCAGATTTTAAAATGCTGGGGCAAGGTTAATTTGAAGATGAGATAATTTGGAAATAAAATAGTTGTTCCAGAATATTGGCTGATAAGATTTGAAAACCAGCTAATTTTCTTCTTAAAATATTGATTCTATGAAGTTTATTTGTTCGCTAATTTGTGTAGAAGATGTTTCAAAATCTCGTCAGTTTTATGAAACAGTGTTGAATCAGGTTGTAAAATATGATTTTGGAGAAAACGTTTGGTTTGAATCCGGTTTTGCAATCCATCTGCGCAATCATTTTCAAACCTTAATTAATGATAACCCCATTTTGACGAAAACCAATAATGGAGAGTTATATTTTGAAGAAGAAGACCTTCTGTCTTTTCAGGAAAAACTCAAACAATTCAGTGTCGAATTTATTCATGAGATCAAAATACAACCCTGGGGACAGAAAGTTCTCCGCTTCTATGATCCGGATGGAAATATAATTGAAGTAGGTGAACCAATTGATCTGGATAGTAATTGAAAGCAAAAATAGGGCAATCTGAAAAAACTTTATTTTGAAAAAAGACGTTTCAGATTTTCGAGATTGAATCTATCGTTCTGTTCAATACGTGCTTTATAGTGTTCGGGAAGCCGGAAAATATTTTTAAAATGCAGCTTTAGAAATAGTCTAATGCCCGATCATCTTATCATATGTTGCCATTATCTGTCTTAATAAGGGTTGATTCGGATTGAAATTAACTGAATCAACTGTACATATTGGTAGTATTTTAGGAGAAGTTCCTGAAATAAAGACAGCTTCAAAATCGGCTAATTCACTTTTAAGAATTGGGTAAAAATGGATTGGAATATTCTTATTATTTGCAATTTCAATCACTTTAAGCAGCGTAATACCATGTAGAATGGAATTCAGTGGAGCTGAATAAAGTTCTCCCTTTCGGATGAAAAATACATTGGATTTACTTCCTTCTGTAATTTCTCCATTATGGTTTACCAGTAATGCTTCATAAATCTGATTTTTCCGGATGAATTCGGCAGTTTGTTCTCTTAGCATTGCCTGTACTACTTTCGCATTTGGATTTGTACGCTCTGCACAGAATGTCATTACCTCAACCCCGTTTTTATACATTTCAGCATCTGGATAGGAGTGAGGAATAAAACGGAGGTAAAGGCGATCAGCGAAATAGTCAATACGTATATTCCCTATTTGCGTATTATTGAGAATAATTAATTTATCAATTTGGTTTTGAAGGATTTCAAACTCAGGGAAATTGATTTGCCCAACAATCCTGCACGATTCAGCAAAGCGAAGGTAATGTTCTCTCAAAAAAACTGCTTTCTTATTTATTACCCGAATTACTTCGTACACAGATGCTTGATTATAAATATTTAACTGTTGGATTAACTCTTTTTCAGAAATAACATTGTCATTGATTATACAGACTGGTTTGTTTGTCATTATTTTGATTTTAAGCAAGTTGTAAAAAGTTATTCTGGAAAAACTTTTAAATGGAGGATATTTTCTTATACAAAAGTAGTCATCATTTGCAGATAATAAAAAAGACCTTCCGCTTTCGAAAGGTCTTTTGGTATCTTATTTTAAATCAGACTAGAAAGCATAGGTAATACCTCCCATGAAATTAAATTTCTGAGAAGGATAGCGATACCAGTTTTCGTAACGGGTTGTAGTAAGATTATTGAAATTGAGAAAGAATGAAAGCATTTTGGTATAACGGTATTCAAAGGCTAAACTTAAATCAAGTTTAGGATCTAATTCAACTACCTTCATGGTTCCATTTGCTTCAAAATCGCGGGCGTACATTTTACCAAATGCAAATGCATTGAATTGAATTACAAACTTATCCCTCAAACTATATCGGGCTTGTAATGACCCTTCAACTGTTGGTTTATGCCATACTTCGGTTTCGGTTTCTACTGAGTACTTGTTGTATGAAAAAGCGATCAGAAATGATAAGTCTTTACGGGCTTTCCACATCATATCTCCTTTGATAGTTAAAAGGTTTGCTTCATCATAAACTGCTGTAAATTTGTTTTTCAGAAGGTTGCCTCCGGTTGTATCTGTTACAAAAAACGGCATTGTTTTGAAATGAGAAGCATGTATAGAAGCTCCCAAATCAATATTATCTGTTAAACTAGTATTTATACCTCCATAGATTTCAAAATTTTTATCGGTATAACCAAGTGGAATATCACTTTTGATATATGGGTTTTCAGTTGAAAGTGAGCGATAACTAACTTTTTCCATGTTGCCGCTTAAACCTGCATAAGCACCTAATATTCCGGGGATGATAGCTACTTTTCCTTCAATGTATGGATACAGATGCAGATTGGTTTCATCGGCAGCTTCTACAGCAGCGGTTAAACCAACCAGCAAGCGGTATTCATTAAATTGTGTTTGCAGATATGGTTGAACATGAACCAATAATGAACCTTTTCCATCCATACTGTTGTTTTTGTTGTGATAGAAGGTTGCATCAGCATTTAATCCAAGCGTTTGCTTTTTGGTCAGGGTAAGTAATTCAAAATCCTGACTTAAAGAAGTTCCCAGTTTTATGGCGTTTTCGGAAGCACTGTAGTAGTCAGAAAGATTGTAGAAACCGAGAGTGAATGAGTGGTTGAGTTTATTTGAATCAGTATAATTGCTCTGATATTTTGCATTGAAGCCGATAGTAGCATAACGTTGGCGGATTGCATCATCATCCGGAATTAAACCAGAATCATAAAATTTGGGTTGAAATCCATAATAATGAACCACTTTACGATCGAAGAACAGATCTCCCGAAAGGGTCGATTTCTGGAAAAAACGGTCGCCGTAAACATTTAATTCATTTTCGGAAAAACTGCTTTTTGCGTAATCTTGAATTTTTCCGGTTGATGAAAGATGACGCAGATGTACCCCGTAAGAGTATTTTTTTGAACGGGTATTGTTTGCAAAGAATTCAAGATAAGGAGTAACATAAGTACCAAATCCGGCTTTCAGTAGGTTTTTGTAAAGGCGGGTAATAGGTTCACCCACGAGCTTTGCCGCTTTGATAGCTTCTATCTGGAATGTGGTCGGAACCCGTTTTGACGTAATGTCATAAGTGAATTTGGGAGCAGGGTACGTTGTGTCAATCATTTCAGGATTCTTGTTAATCTTGAATGCATCAGATAATGAAGGTTGGTAAGAACCGATGATTACGACTTCTTCTTTTTGTGCAAACAACGTTGATGAAACAAACGTTAACAAGCTTGCAACAAATACGATACGGCTGATATATTGAACTGTTTTCATGATTTCTGAGTATTTATCGTTTGTGGTCAATCGTTGTGTTTATTCGTTGTTTGAATTTCCATTCGGACCATTCAAATTGATTTTGATTTCATCAGAATCCTGAGTAGCTTTCGCTTTATTGTTTTGCTGCTCTTTATTTTTCTTTTCCATATCGATAATTGCATTGCGTTTTTCGTAGGCTACTTTCACCAAATCAGGTCCGTCGTAATTGTCAATAATGGATTGGAGAACTTGTTTTGCATGAACAAATTTTCCCTTTTTTACGTAAATATCTGCCCAGAGAATATGCGTTTTTGCAAGCCAGAATTCACTTGAAGGTGGTGCACTTAAAATGTCAAAAATCATTTTTTCAGCTTCATCGGTATTGCCCTGGGTAAATTGGATATTGGCAAGTTGGTAGCGCGATTCAGCACTTATTTCCCCATTTTTCGATTTTGAAAGCAGGCTATATTCAGTCTGAGCCATTGAAACACTGTCGATAGCCATTGCAGAGTGTGCAATGGTAAGATGTGCTTCGTCTTTAATTTCATCTGTGATTTTTTCGAGTGTAAGCAATTGTTGCGCTGCAGTAATGGCGTTGTAGAAGTTATTTAAATTGTATTCGCAACGCAATAAACCTAATCTTCCGGTTATTATATTTACATCGGTTTCAGCATTTTCAACCAGTTTCAGGTAATACTCTTGTGATTTTTGAAATTGATTGAGTTTGAAAGCTATGTTTGCTGCATTTAGCATCGCTTTCTCTGTGAATTTTGTTTTGGGTTTAGAAATTACATATTCATATCCTGACAAAGCTTTTTCAAATTGGCTGCTCTTATTATCACATTCAGCTTTGTAAAAGGAAGCAGATTCGGTAAATGAACCATCAGGGAATTTTTCGAGATAACTGGAGAAACCTTTTTCAGCAGCTTCACAATCACCGTTCA
>Ga0074193_1003555_pt1 | contig 11222 bp, 9 predicted proteins | sample EPASupsiteHSE605_FD_64523 | JGI IMG/M metagenome (GOLD analysis project Ga0074193, IMG submission 64523) | Bioremediated contaminated groundwater from EPA Superfund site, New Mexico - Sample HSE6-05 | ecosystem: Environmental > Aquatic > Deep subsurface > Groundwater > Contaminated ...
TGCAAAGGCCCATGAAACGATTCGTAATTGCCGTCAGGATTTTCTACATAAGTTGTCAACTAAATTGATTAACGAAAATCAAGTAATCTGTTTAGAAGACCTCAAAGTTGAAAATATGATTCAAAATCATCATTTAGCCAAGTCCATAGCCGATGCCTCTTGGTCAGAGTTTCGTGTCAGGTTCGTATTAAGTCAATTAGACAGATAATAACGAAGTTCGTAAAAAAACGTTATGTGAAATGCTAGGGAATATAGGGAGCAGTGGTAAGAAAATAAGAAAATATTTGTCCATGAAAAAATCGATTTACCCAAGGGAGGAATGTTTATGGAACCAAAGTCAAATGTTCAGATAGATACTGATAGTCAGATTATTGACCTTACACCAGAGAATATTGCTGATTATGGAGTTTGTGGCTATAAGGACGTAACAAAACACTTGGAATTAAGAAGAAAGATTGAGTGGTTCAAGAATTACTACACGAAAGGACTTAGGATAAAAGCGCTGATATCTAAAACGGGTGGGTACCAGGGGATGCTTGAATATATACCAGGGGAATACGCTCATCGTCCAGTTAGTGCAAATGGATACATGTTCATTCATTGCGTCTTTATCGGATTCAAAAACGAGTTCAAAGGGAGAGGTTATGCGACTTCTTTAATTAACGAATGTATTAATGAAGCAAAAGAGGCAAATATGGACGGAGTAGCTGTTGTAACCAGAAAAGGGCCATTTATGGCCAAGAGTGATATATTTCTCAAGAGGGGTTTTAGTTTGGTTGATAGTGCAAAGCCGGATTTTGAATTATTAGCTCTTAAATTTAATGAGAATGCGAAAAGCCCGGAATTCAAAGAAATGTCCCTAGTAAAATATTCGAACGGATTAACAATTATCCGTTCACCCCAATGCCCCTATTCTGTTAAGAATGTAGATGCAATAAATGAAACTGCAAAAAAAACGAATCTTCACCCGACGTTAGTAGAATTGGAAGATTCAGCATCTGCCCAACAATCCCCTTGTGCATTTGGAACGTTTTGTATAATTAATAATAGGATTATTTTAAGCCACCATCCAATTAGCAATACACGGTTTGAAAATATAATGAAATCAAAGGATGAAAAAAGGACAAGTACTAAGGGCAAGTAGCAAATGACGGGTACTTCTCACAACAGCGTGTTTGCAGACTTCGGAGAGAATGGTAATGAAAAATATCCTTAGATGTTGCCATTTTGTTGACGAACTGAAGGAAAAAGCACTAAATTATGTGGCAAGATGTTACAGCTAAAATAATTTAAACCCTGTATTTTAGGCACTGAACGTCCTTATTAGCAAAGATGTTTCAGTCGTAACTAAATGAGAGGCATGATGTAAAGTGTAATCTTTTAGGATTAAGATTTTCTATAGTATGCAAAGGTCCCATATTTCTTTCTAAGAATAAATTTTAAGAGGGCAGGGGAGGGAGCTTCTTCAAAAAAGCCATTCTCCGTGTGCTATATTTTATCCCAACATAAAACTTAGCTGTATTAGACAGCAAGGTGATAATAAAATCTTGTGTATCCAAATGGGTAGAATAAGTAAATCCATTTTAACTTTCATCAAGCAACTGCAAATAGAATAAGTGAAATTGAATATTGAATGAAGATATCGTAATGATTTATTTTTATTTATTACCTATTCAACTATGCTTTAAAGAGTATTTTAACGCATAGTTGAATTGCAAACAGAAGTGGTTGTAAGTTAAAAGGTTTAATCCTCGATTGAACAAGTCGAATCCTCATAATCAAATCATTCAACAATTACCAATCATTAGTCACTTTCAAATTGCATTATGCCTGTCATGATATTGAAATGTGCCCTAATGCATATACTATAGGCCATTCGCCATGTGTTCCATGGATTAGATGAATCATACTGGGCTCATATCGTTAAAGCCTTATTGAGAGGCTCCTAGGGGCTCGATTTCATAGTTGGTTATGAGTTAACCAACATGACCAAAAAAACTCATGATTGTTAGTGCAGTACAAAACTTTCTACAAAAAATAAAACTAATATTTGATTACAAGAGTTAAATACTAACTAGACACAAGTTCCAGCCGCATCAAATTCAACAATAAAGAAACAAGGACACAAATATAGCCCAATAGATTGATTCAGGTTTATAATCATTCTATCGGGCTATTATAATACTACTCCCCCACGGTATTAAATACTCTACTTTACATAATATCTATTATCGGACCCAACGAAACTTCTTATGATCGGCTGAGGATAACATAATTCAAACGACTTTTGTTGTAAATCTTAATCCATCTTAGGTTGCAATTTGAAAACAATTATGTCTATTAAAAATCTTCCATCAGCATCCGATAATGACATTTAGATAAGCAAGTAGTGCTCGATGAGTTACACTCAAAACCAACGATTTCTCCTTCATTCTTAGATCCGCCCTCTACCGGATTACGAAAAATCTTGATCTTGACAAGCTTACTGACAATCGAACAGGATTCTTCCCTATTCTCTATTATTGTATTTTCGTCCATTCTTCACTTATCCCTACTAAGGTGTAGACGAGTTTTGCTCTTTGCCGACATATTCCTGCATTGCATTACGGCAACTTCAATAATAGTAGCAAGATTACGCCCAGGGCGTACCGGAATCGTGATTTCAGGTATAAAAATTCCTAGAATCTCTCGCGTTTTAGGCGGATCAATCCCTAAACGATCATAAGTTTTATCTTGCTTCCATTCCTCCAAGTGAACAATAAACTGAATAACTTTTTCATTTCTTACAGAACTTGCTCCAAAAAGCGTTGTAACATCCAGAATTCCTAAGCCACGTAACTCAAGCAAATGCCGAATCTTTGCTGGAGCGTTGCCTAACAATCTCTCTTCATCAACCCGGCTCACTTTCACGGCATCATCTGCAACCAGCAAATGTCCATTTTTAATAAGCTCTAGAGCTACCTCACTCTTACCAATTCCACTTTCACCGGTGATCAAAACCCCCACTCCGTAAACATCGACCAACACGCCATGAACAATCGTACTGGGAGCCAGCTGGTTTATGAGGTAGCGAATCAACAGATAAAAGAGTTGAGTCGCCGTACGATGGGTTGTCAAGAGAGGAATCTTTCGCTCGCTGGCTAATTCAATAAACTCCAAGGGAAGCATTAAACCTCGAGTAATAATGACACAAGGCACTTCAGGAACCATCACTTGAGCAAGTTTTACACGACGCATAGAATCTTCAAATTGCTGGATTAACCCTAATTCAGTCCGTCCATACACTTGAATTCGTTTGGGAGTCAAATGCTTCAAATAACCAGCCAATTCGGCACTTGGACGTTTTAAGCTGTACTCCGTGATTTCCTTGTCTAACCCCATATGCCCAGCTAGAACCTCAAAATCAAATTCCTCAACCAACTGGTTTACCGTAAGCAATTTTGCACCCTTCTTTCTCAATAGGTAAAAATAATAGTATTAATTCAACATAATTTAAATATGATCCCTGGATTATCTTTCCATCTTCTTTATTACTTCATTACCTCATTACTTCTAGTTTACCTGCCGTATATCCTTCTCGAAATGTATAAATCCATGCTAAAAGATTGACCAATAGACCTCATTTTGAACTAAATTCAGCATTAGGTTGTTGAGCAGCAGCTGAAATGAAAAGAGGCTATTACTCTAACAAGGAAAATGAATTTAACAATTTGAAAGGTATAACTTTTTATTTGATTTGCTTCTTACTACTCCCCTAAGTCAATATACTTAAATAAGTAATGATTGAAGAGGTTGGTGGGAATAGTGAATCACCGCACGATAGTTCTGATCGTTCGCCACCCTATTTTCGTAATCGCAGTTTTAATAGCGCTCCTGGGCATATTTGAAGGTTCTGTTCGTATTATAGGGCAATTAAATCGCACAATGACTCCTGTCAATGGTGAAATAGCTATTGTCATTGATGATTTCGGAATTGACAATCCAGGTACTCAACAGATGTTGGAACTGGGTGTTCCGATTACTGTAGCCATAATGCCGAATTTGCTGTATTCACAGAAAGAAGCTGAATTAATACACCAACTAGGTTACGAGATTATTCTTCATATGCCAGTTGAAGCAAAAAGTGGACGCCCTGAATGGCTTGGCCCCGGTGCCTTAACCACAAATTTATCTCCCGAGGAGCTTAGAACACGAATTGACCACAGTTTAGAGCAAATTCATTATGCAATCGGGATCAGTAATCATATGGGATCTAAGGGCACCGAAAATCCAAAAGTTGTGGCCGCAATTGTTGAGAAAGCTAAAGAACATAATTTATTGATTTTAGACAGTAAGACCAGTGAGACAACTTTGTTGGCTCGCGAAGCTCAAAAGGCAGGTGTTACAACAGGTACCAGGGATGTCTTCCTAGATAATTCAGCTGATCTCAATTCCATAAAAAAACAAATCCGACTTCTTATGGCGAAGGCCAAGGAATCCGGAAAAGCTATTGGAATCGGGCATGTTGGACCACAAGGTCCTAATACCGCCCGGGCTATAAAGGAAATGCTGCCGGAAATGAGTGCTCAAGGCATTCGTATAGTACCTTTATCTGAGTTGCTACAGTCACATGAAGCATTTAAGATTATGCCTGACCCTATTTCTTCATGAAAAACCAGGTCAACTAAAGGCGTACACTAACATGTTCATATCCTATTTCCAAGATGTTCGTCCCCTATACCATTATGTTAAAAAACAGTAAAATTATTACAAATGCAAACGAATCAAATTATTATCACATTAAAAAAACCGCCTAAATTATTTAAGCGGTTTCCAAAATCATCGACTCCAGAGGTTAAATACAGCGTATTCGAGATAGGAACGATTGAACCCTCCTGGTTATAATTTGAACATTGTTACACTGCCTTGAAAATCTGTTGCCATTTGAGCCAGAGACGTTGCTGCCCTACGAATTTCCTCCATCGAAGCACTCTGTTCCTCTGTCCCAGTTACTACATTTTCCAGGCTACCTGCAATTTCTTTAGGAATATTAGCAACCTCAGTGATTGAACACACAATTGTATCGGTACTTGCTCCGACCTGCTCAATTACGGTGGCAACAGACTGTGCCTGAGTTGAAAAGTCGTTGACTCCCTCCAAAATATCACGAAATGCCTCACCAGCAGAGTTCACCATGATAATCCCATTTTGAACCGCAGCAGTCCCGTCATTCATTGTCTTAACTGCCTTCGTGGTTTCCTTTTGGATCTCGTTAACAAGTTCACTAATTTTTCCGGCAGCATCACTCGACTGTTCAGCGAGTTTTCGAACTTGATCTGCAACTACTGCAAACCCTCTTCCCTGTTCTCCTGCTCTTGCTGCTTCGATCGCTGCATTTAAAGCAAGAAGGTTCGTTTGAGCAGCAATGTTAGTTATTAGGGCAACTATTTCACCAATTTCACCAGATTTTATTCCCAGACTATTCACGACATCTGCGGCCTCTGTGACCTTATTACTAATTGCTTGCATCTCGTCGACAGCTTTTCTAACAACACTATTGCCGCTAGCAGCCTTTTCTGATGTAGCAAGTGATCCTGCCGTAACCATTTGAATGTCCTGAGTTATCTTGTTCATATGCACAGAAACTAGTTGAGCAGACTCTACTGTAGCATCAACACTCATGAGTTTTTGATTGACCCCATCAGATACTTCCTGAATTGAAGAGACAATTTGTTCTGAAGTCTTACTACCCTCATCAGCACTGGCAGTCAACTCTTCCGCTGAGGAGGCTAACAGCTGTGAACTACTAACGATCCCATCGATGATTCCCTTAAAATTTCCCATCATCGCGTTAAGATTCTCTGTCATCTGTCCAAATTCATCTTTAGATCGAACTACAATACTTTTGCTAAGATCACCTTGAACAATGGCCTGGGCAAATTGATTAACCGATTTTATATTCTTTACAATATATCGACTGTATAAAAGGAGTACTGACGCTATGACTAAAATTGCTATGCCAAAGATCCAGAGCATTCTATACGATAATGCCTTTAAAGGAGCAAATAGGTCAGTCTCCGAAACATCAATAGCTAGTACCCATCCGAATCCAGATATAGGTGTATAATAAACCCTTCTTGATCCTTCACTGAAGTAGGTAAACATCCCATCTTTACCATTAAACATTGTTTTAGCTGCCTCACTCAAGCTCTTATTAGGATCTTCAGTAATTTTGCCTTTCATAACTTTGTTTTGGTCTGGATTAGCTAGATATTGCCCCTCTTTATTCAAGAGGTAAATATTAGCTTTAATGTTTAAATGAATATCACTAATTAACTTTTGCAACGTTACAAAATCAAGATCCCCTGTAACGATGCCCTTGAAGATCCCTTGCTTGTCATAAAACGGAGCACTAGCTGTTATCATAGTCACCTTCGTTGCATCATCATAATATGGGTCAGTCCAAGCAATTTTCTGTTTTGAATTCTTGCCAAGCTGGTACCATTCCTGATTTGGGTAGTCATATTGATCATTAGCATACTCCTCTGTAAAGACTACCTTATCTTTATCTTTGTAGGCATAAGGCCCGAAATATTTCAAGTCATCCTTATAGGTATATGGTTCATACCATACTCCAGCTCCAAACGTGACATTACTTGCTGCTACGGTACTCTCAAGTAAACTAGTATATTGTTCTGTATTTAAACTGGTGCCTACGGACTCTGCAGTACTTACTAAACCTTGCAATAAAGTACTATGTTCTGATAGCTGTTTTTCAATATTATATATTGTTTCCCCTAACTTAGCAGTCATTTTATTTTGAATTTCAGTATTCAATAGTGATTCTGAATACTTGTAGGTAATTGTCGTCATAACAACTAGAGTAAGTATTATTAACGGTAAAATAGCAACTAATGTCTTAGCACGAATGCTAGAAATATTAAACATTTTTTTAAACATTACATCAACTCCTTCATTAATCTATTAATGATGACAATTTTATCTTATTTTTATATTGACAGTATAGCATAACAATGTTAGGCCTCCGCTAAGTAAATGTAATATTTGTGTAAAGTTTTAATTTAAGCAGCTAAATGTCTCCATCTATTTACTCAATATTCTAAATTCCGGAGTGGATAATCACCTGTTGCATTAGTAAGAGTTTACCCTCATTAAAGGGGAATAAGGAACACTCATAAAGAATTGAGCACCTTCTTAATAAGTTCTTGATATAAACATGATAAAAAATCAAGAACTTTATTGTATTCTAATTACAGGGGATATCACTTAGAAGATATAAGATAGACAGAAAAAAATTATAGAAATTAACCGACATGAAAAAGACTAAAGCCGCCCTTGCTGTGGGGTGGCTTTAGGTTATTTTTGGTAAATATTTAAGAAGGCCGCCTGAATAACAGGCGGCCTCATATTGTTTTAGTTTAAGACTTCATCATTCAATAATACATCATCAATCTCAATTTCAGCAAAGTCACCCTCTGGGGTTTCAAGGCATTGGCAGCAATTATCACATTGTTTTGTTGGATCAAGATCACAAAGATCACATTCACCGCATCTAATACATAAACGATCTTCTAAAATGCATGGTTCACCAAGGTTTCTCAAGTTTTTCCCTCCAGATTAAAGATTATGGTTTAGTAGAGAACTATTAAAAAATTCCAGGACTCAATATCAAAGATCTGGGATCATGAGCTAGACCCCTAAGTGCCGCATTAGATCGCTGTTGAGCCCAGCCTTCATCTAGTAGCTTGATAGTATCTCCGTAGCGTTGTTTACTACCTAATAAGACGAGTAATAGATCTCCGTCTGGCCTAGTGACATAGGATACAAGGCACTGCCCTGCTTCAGTTGTCGTGCCGGTTTTTAGGCCTTGGTCCCCCGGATAGATCCCAAGCAAGCTATTAGTATTCTTCACCTCGACATGACGAACTAAACCTCTCGCATCTTTCCACTGAACATTGGCGCTGGTTTCTTTAACAAATTTCATCAGTTCTTCATTCTTAAGAAAATGACTGGCAATTTTACCAAGGTCGCTTGCGGTTGTGTAGTGATCAGGATCAGGTAGGCCATGTGGGTTCGTAAAGTGGCTATGTTGACACCCAAGTGTGGCCGCGTAGTTGTTCATTTCTTCAGCAAAGGCTGGAATTGATCCACTGATTTTGACCGCAAGAGCTTCTGCTGCATCATTGGCACTGTGGACATAGAGCGCTGTCAAGAGGTCATGGACAGATATTTCATCTCCAGGGCTGAGCCCAAGTCGAGAACCGTCAACCTTCACCTCTGAGCCGACACGAACAATATCTGTTTCTTTCAAGGTCTTTTGCGCGATAAGCCCCGTGAGAAGTTTTGTAGTACTGGCTGGGGCACGCTGTCGTTCAGCATTACTGGATTTTATAATCATAGTCGTTTGACAATCAATAAGTACGTAGCTTTCGTCCGGTGTGGAAAGGTTCGCAATAGATGAAGATGTTGCTGTTGTCGTTATATTGGAATTGAACGAGTCAGGTTTAGTCTCAGAAAAAGCTGAAGGGAAAAAATCTTTGACTAAAACAGAGTGAAGATAGTGGTATCCAATAAGTAACATCAGGCCTATCATTATAACCGATATTAAGAAGTTTAGCTTGGAGAAACGACGCTTAGTATGTTTCAAATAATAACCCTCTTTTCGAGATCTAAAGAACTTAGAATTACTTAGGAGACTCCTATAAAAAGTACATGCCTCTAAGCAACGTTATTATAACGAATTTAATAACTTCGGGCAAGTATTTAAGACACTTAGTTTTGCACACCCTACTCCCCATTTTACATTCTTGGCATTATCCACTAGGTATTATTCACTCAGAGTGTCATAAGCGTGACTTGGAACCCCTTGTTTCACCCCAATATTGCCAAACCGCCAAAAATGGGTAGGGATTAATCCATTGTCCGTTTGATACTTCAATACCAAAATGAAGATGATCTGGTGTTGTTAGGGCATCTCCTGTGTGCCCCATGCTTCCCACAGGCTCCCCAGTTTCGATGCGTTGCCCTTTTACAAGCGTTGAAGAAATATCTCGGAGATGAGCATAATAGTAATAATTACCATCGTCCCCTCGAACACCAACACGTTCACCACCCAGTCGGTTCCAACCTAATTGTTCAACTCTTCCGCCACAGACACTGACAATGGGAGTGCCTTCTTTACCAAAAAGATCAGTCCCTTCATGCCTGCGTTTCCCCCCTTCTCGATCTGCCCCAAAGCTATCTTCGAACCAAGTAGTTCCAACCACCGGGAAAATATACTTATTCGGTTGGTAGTATGAATATTGTGTAAGTATTTCCCGATGTCTTTGCACTGTTTTAATACTCTTTGCCGGGAGATTTGCCCAGTTCAAATCCCTAAAGGGGACATGATTCTTGAGCTGATTGATCAACGGTTGAGCATCCTTTTCGAGGAGCGTTGACTGTATTGCCAATAGATCTTCCCAAGAAGTTGTTGGAGATGAACGAACTTCTTGGGCACACTGTTGCACGGTTTTTAGTGATATTGAAGATAAATAGGGATAGATATCCGAAGAGTGAGAGGGTGAGCGATGAAGAACCTGCCAGGCAATTAGAGATAAAAGAATAAGAAAACTAAACTGCGCCAAACTCTTCTTTGCTCTTACTGAAAGTCTCATCGTCCCTTCCTCCATCTTTATCTGTTTTTTATAATTTAACGAACATTTGTTTGCACTTTATTTCGATGAATGATACAATATTTTAAATAGATGGGGGTGTGTGATTTATGTACCCGGATTTATCAGAGCGTCAAACGCGAATTTTAGAATTTATAAAAGAGGAACTACGCAAAAAAGGATATCCTCCTGCCGTGCGCGAAATTGGTGAAGCTGTTGGACTACTATCAAGCTCTACCGTACATGGCCATCTCCAAACCTTAGAGGACAAAGGATACATTCGACGCGATCCTACAAAGCCTCGCGCAATTGAGATACTGGATAGTTCCAGTGATACACTCGAATCGAAGAAAGTCATCCATATACCCATTATAGGTCGCGTCACAGCTGGTCAACCTATTTTGGCTGTAGAAAACATTGAAGGCACCTTTCCCCTTCCGGACGATCTTGTCCGCCAAGACAATGTTTTCATGCTTCGGGTGCAAGGAGAAAGTATGATTGGAGCGGGTATCTTAGATGGTGATTTTATTATTGTCCGTCAACAAAATGAGGCGCGCAACGGTGAAATTGTCGTCGCTTTAATTGGAGAGGAAGCGACGGTTAAACGTTTTTTTAAAGAAAGAACGCTTATTCGGCTCCAACCAGAAAACTCTGCCATGGAACCAATTTATTCCCAGGATGTCTCGATTTTAGGCAAGGTTGTTGGTGTCTATCGAACCCTTCAGTAAAAAATAGACCCCTAAACAAAGATATGCACAAGAATGAGATGTTAATCTTATAAATTATAAATATCACTAACATATTCTTTCTGATCAAATTAAAAAGGGAGCAGATGGGTTAATCCCACTCTGCTCCCTTAAAATTAATCCCGCGAAATTTTAGAGTTTTGCTTATCCTTAAAACGTTCTAAGCCCAGAGAAATTAATCGGTCGATTAATTCAGAATAGGGAATCCCTGTAGCTTCCCAAAGTTTAGGGTACATTGAGATTTCTGTAAATCCGGGCAAGGTGTTAATTTCATTAAGAAATAGTTCATTCTGAGGAGTTACAAAGAAATCGACGCGACTCAGCCCACTGGCTTCTACAGCCTGGAAAGCCTCAATGGCCATTTGCCGTAAACGCTCAATGACGGATTCTTCGAGAGGGGCCGGAATCAACAGGCTGGAGCCAATATTAGAATACTTCGCTTCATAAGAATAGAACTCCTGGGCAGGTATTACTTCCCCGGGCAGTGAAGCTTCTGGGGCATCATTTCCTAAAACGCTCACTTCAACTTCTCGACCAATGATCGTTTCTTCGACGACAATTTTGCGATCGAATGTAGCTGCAATATTCAAGGCTTCCAGCAACTCTTCCCGGTGGTGTGCCTTGGAAATACCGACACTGGAACCGAGATTGGCTGGTTTAACGAAACAGGGATAGCCTATCTTTGCTTCAATATCCATAAGACATGTTTTCGGCCCAGTAAGCAGCTCTGAACGTAGAACCGTTACATAACGCGCTAGGGGTAGCTCTTTTTCAAGCAAAACCGCCTTCATGCGATCTTTGTCCATCCCCGCAGAAGATCCCA
>Ga0074193_1003556_pt1 | contig 11214 bp, 11 predicted proteins | sample EPASupsiteHSE605_FD_64523 | JGI IMG/M metagenome (GOLD analysis project Ga0074193, IMG submission 64523) | Bioremediated contaminated groundwater from EPA Superfund site, New Mexico - Sample HSE6-05 | ecosystem: Environmental > Aquatic > Deep subsurface > Groundwater > Contaminated ...
AGACGGCGCGACCCGGCCAGTCTACCGTGCTGATCGAGACAAAACCGCCGAAGTTGACCGACAGCCGAACCACCGTGCACCATTCAATGCGCGAGGAGGTTTATTCAAATTAGTGGTTGTCACGTCGCAGGATAAGAGGCGCGCGTGAAAGCGGCGGACGTGGCAGAGGTACGCGGCGGGGTCAGTCGTCCGGACTATCCGGCTCGTCCGGCGGTCCTCCGGGCATGAGGAGCGCCCGCCCCTCGACGGTACGGAGGATGTATCGCCGGCGGAGTCGCCGTCACCCCGGGTGGCGGCGGTCGTCGCGGTTGTCCGCTCTTTCTGCGAGGAGGTCCTGGCCTACTACCGCGCTCGCAAGGAAGGGGAGATCTGGGACGCGGAGGCGCGGGTGATCGCGGAGATCGTGGGCCGGTTCGTCGAGGACCTGGAGACCCTGGCTGGCGAGGTCTGCCGGCGGGAGAAGCCGTGATCGTCGTCGCAGCCCGGGACTCGTCCCCGGCAGACCGTGCCGGCGCCGACATCGTCTGCGACGGAAAGACCGACGTGGCCGTGCTCGCGAAGGCGTTCGCCGTGCCCGACCGCGAGGTGATCCTCGCGGCTGGGACCTTCGACGCGAACGCGGGATTCAATTCGGCCGGCAACCGCTACCTCCGGCCGGCCGAGGGCGTGACGGTCCGCGGTGCCGGACCGGGCCTGACCCGGCTGGTGGCCGGCCGCGAACCGTGCCGGATCGCGGTCGACGCGCCCGGGGTGACGCTCGCGAACCTCGGCGGGTTCGGGTACGTGGGCATCCAGGACGCGGCCGATCGGTTCACCTGCGAGGACGTCTATCTAACCCACTCGCTCGACGGCCGGACCTACCTGCCGTTCGGGCAGAAGGGCGGCTGCACGGGCGCGTTCATGGTCTGGGGCCGGAAGGGACGGACCGTGCGGAACCTGACGTTCCGGCGTTGCACCGTCGAGCGGAGCTATCATCACGCCTTCTCTCTGAACCTCGCCGGCGCGAGGGAGGGCGGCGGGTTTGCGGACGTCCTCTTCGACCAGTGCCACGCGATCGGTGCCGGCTCGGGCCTGGAGGGGAAGGACGGCGTGCCGGGAGTTCGGGACTGGTCCTGCGGCTTCGACATCCCGGACGCCGGCGATGTGTCACGGATGACCGTTAGAGACTGCCAGGCGATCGACTGCTGGCAGGACGGGTTTCACCTCGACGGCAGCTGGAACAATCACCGGCAGCGGGCGGTTGATGTGCTCTTCGAGCGGTGCGTCGCGGTCCTCTCCGGCCGGCGCTCGGGGACTGTCCCGACCGAGCTCTACCAGAGCGGGTTCTACGTGCAGTCGGCAAAGCTCGTCGACTGCCGGACCGAGCGGTGCCGGAAGGCCGGGTATCTCTGGAAAAACCAGGAGGTAGGCGGACTCGTGCTCGAGGGCTGTTCAGACATTGGCTCGGCGTACGGGCTCGTGATCGAGTACGGCGGGGACCGGGCGAAGGTCGAGGGTTTCGTCTCGGACGGGGCGACCCGGCGGGCATTGCAGATGGTCGGGAACGCTGCGGAGGTCGACGTCGAGATTCGGAACTTCGCCGGCGACGGCCAGCCCGTGGTGCTCGGGATCACCGAGCGGCTCGAGTACGTCGACGCGCCGGGGCATGTCGAGGGTCTCTCGCGGTACCGGGCGCGGGGACCCTAATAAATCCTTGAGTAAACAAACTGTTATCTTGATTCCCTATATGTGGTATTAAGGACAGCCATCTTCGCTGACTTGTAGAGAAGTAAAGAGATCAAATAAGTAGAATTCTGAATATGTCTGTATGGATTGAAGTCGCGGGGGGAGATGGGGCTTGGAAAGATAAGCTCCTCCAACATAAGGAAACGAAACGGGGTCTGAGGGCTCCTGCCGCAACCCGTTATCAACATCTTCTGGAAGTTATCGAACCGGGAGACTTGTTACTGACATATCTCACTCTTCACAGGACGACCACTCGAGAATGGCGGAGCGCAATCGTCGGGATCTCCGAAATCACAAGCCGCATGACTCAGGTCTCCCATACATTGAAAATCGAAACAGGACGCGACACGGAACTTGTGCACTCGATCAAGTTCTCCGAGTTCAAATCGATCCCGGAACTTTCGGAAAATTTTCGAAAAGCTATCGGTTTTTGTATGCAACGGTATATTGTCGGTATATCCGAAGCGGATTTTCGAATCCTCGCGGCAATATACCCGGAAAATGAAAGTCTGCTTCGTTCCGAAGGATTTCTGTAAATTGTTGGAATCTTCTCGGCATCAACAGAGGAATTCTCAAAATCAATCGTCTATTTAAATTTTTTCACTAAATAGTTCCGAATATTTTTGTAATACTGTCGTTCATAATCAGATGGATGAACGAAGAACTAGTCCGGACTCTGAATAAATTCGAAATCAGACCGACATCACCGCATCACCGTCTCTTAACCGCGTTATGGTCGATGGAGTGGGTCGGAAAGAACGATCTGATCGAAGCCAACAATGGTCAATCAGACACTCCCCGACGTATCAGGGAATTACGATCCTTTTACGGGTTCGATGTCGCCCATGTTGGTATGGGCGACGATTCAAAATATCGGCTCAAAAGTCGAGAAACTCGATTGGATGAGGCAAGAAGGAGAAAATACTATACAATAGGTCAAAAGAAGAAGTTGGAATCCCTGCTAGGATGTCGTTGCGCGATTTGCGGCGCCAGCTTCCCATCGGTAGAGGGGAACCTTCAGGTCGACCATAGGATTCCGTTTGATAAAATGGGTGAGACAACGCTGGAAAACGGCCAATTTCTCTGTCCTCCCTGCAATATCATGAAGCGGCACATCTGCGGCTTATGCGAGAAAGACGATTGCGGGAACTGCCCGTATGCGTATCCCGAAAGCATCACGGATCGCACGATCGTTTCGCTTCCCTCTCGACTGCTTGAAAAGTGCGATACGAAGGCTGCTGAGCTCGGCGTGACGAGGGATGAAGTGATCCGTAATGCAATCGAAAACCTTTGAGTTACGAGCAGGAGAACCGCTTTTTCCTGTGTGAAGGGATCCGTTCGCTCTGCGTCTCCTCTTCGACGGCCGTATGCGACGGGAGAAATCCGTCGGGCAAAGAGGAATCGAACCGGATTGATAGAACTAAATAACCCCGAATATTTTTCCCTCGCGTTCTTCAGTATTTTCTGTGGAAGACGTTGAAGCGTACGATAAACTCGTCGAACGATTAGATATCCATGAACTCGTCTATCGACGATTGCTTACGAAATTGTGGCCTCAGGAACCGATCACCACGGAGGAACTCACCGAAGCGAATCACAAACAGTCCGAAACGACCAGAAGACTCCGAGAACTGCGGCAGTTATTCGGTTTTCGGATCGTGTATCGTTATAAGTCTGGAGGGAATCCGGCGGGCTATCGTCTGCTGTCAAGAGATAGCGAGTATAAACAAAGAATTAAAAATTTGTATTTTTCGGATGGTGTAAAGAACAGGCTCAAAAAGGCCGCTAGCCCCGTCTGTACCTTATGCCGGAAAGAGTTCCCCGAGCATTCCGGATATTTACAATACGACCATAGAAAGCCGGCCGTCAGGGGAGGCGAAGCGGAATTTGAAAATGTCATGTTCTTGTGCCCGACCTGCAACGTCGGCAAAAAACAGAGGTGCGCCGACTGCAAGAAGGACGACTGCGACGGCTGCGTTTACGCTCATCCGGAGAGATTCGGGACGAAGCTTACGATAACTTTGGATGACGAGTCGTGGAAAAAGATTCACGCCGCCGCACGCGCAAGAGAGATCTCCGCCGAAGAGCTCATCGGTTCCATGCTGCGGGACTCTCTCTTCTCCGGCGACCGACGAATGACCGGGGATCCGCTAGGAGGGGCTCTCGACACCACAGAAGACGAAGAAAAACGTCGAGCCGCCGGCTGCCCATAAACCGTCACCCCGAGATCCTTTTTTGCCGAGAGCGCTCGTCGTCTCTTTCCCCCGAAATAGCGTCTTTGACCGCGAGCGCCACATGATATGCCAACCTGGGCGGCACGGCGTTTCCGATCATCCTCGCGGTCTCGATCTTATTGCCCAGGAACTCGAAGTCGTCGGGGAACGTCTGGAGACGCGCCGCTTCGCGATGCGTTATAGGGCGATCGGCTTCCGGGTGCAAATAGCAGCCCTTTTCAGGTTTGTAAAACTCTGTTCTGATGGTTAACGACGGTTTATTCCACTCCATCCGGCCGAATACGTCGGTGCTTCCCGTGGGTTTGTTCAGCCAACACCTGGGAGTGATGTCCGGCCGCGCTTTCATAAGATCGAACCGGTTTCCTCCGGGGGGCACGCAACGATATCGTTCCAGGGATTGAGCCGTTGCGGTGCGTCCGACATGCCAGTTCACTCCGTCAGGGAGTAAAGGTAGATCTCCGATTGCATCTCTGACCGTACGACGCTCCTCGGTCGGCAACGGAAGGCTGGGTTGCTTATCCAGCATGCCGATGATGAAGCCGCGCTTCCGCTTTTGGGGCACGCCGAATTCCGCCGCATTCAGCACCCCGGAGGTCAGATTGTATCCGCGGGCCGATATCTCTCTTCGCAGCGGCTCGAACTCAGCGGACTTCAGAAATTCGGGCACGTTTTCCACGACGAATGCCTTCGGACGGACTTGATCGAGGATGCGCAGATACTCGCGCCAAAGCGTGTTCATCCGGGCGTGCTCTTTTCTCGGAGAAAGCCTGCCGAGAGGAGAGAAACCCTGGCACGGCGGCCCTCCGACGATGACGTCCGCTTCGACCGGTACGGTCGTCAGATCGGCGATATCGCCTTGAAACACATCGTGCCCGAAATTCCGCTCGTACGTACGGACCGAGGCCGGATCCATATCCGCGGCGAAGACCGACTCGAACCCTGCTTTGCGGAAACCCAGCCCCAAGCCTCCGCAACCGCAAAACAGGTCGATGAATTTCAGACGACGCATCGAATTCAACCCATATTCTTTGATGTCGACGGTATTCATGGTTCTTAGTTCTTTTAGACTCAAAAAACTAAATGCACCTAATCGAATAAATATCTATTTCATCAAAAGGTCTTACGGATGAAAAAGAACTTATTGAATATCTCCTCTATACAAGCCGGATGGAAAATTCAACTCATCAAAGAGATACGAAAACGGTGGGGTGAGGCGAAAACACAACCGGGTAGACGTGTCGCTTTCTATGAAGATGAAGAGGGAAGAATCATCATCGAACCCCTGGATTGACGGGGAGGGGATCAGTCATCGCGGACGTTTACTCGAAATCCGAACGAAGCCGCATCATGGGCAGGATCAAAGGAAAAGACACCGGCCCGGAATTATTCGTCCGCAAGGAACTTTTCGCGAAAGGGTTCCGGTTCAGAGTGAACGACAAACGCTATCCCGGGACGCCGGACATCGTTCTTCCCAAATACAATACCGTCGTCTTCGTGCACGGATGTTTCTGGCACGGTCATCCGAACTGTAAGAGGGCCAAACTGCCGGATACCAACACTGAGTTTTGGGCTGCGAAGATCGCAAAGAACATCGCCCGAGATCACAAGAATATCGAAGACCTGCGGGCCCTCGGTTGGCAGGTTGTAGTGGTCTGGGACTGCGAACTCCGCAACGCCGCGGTAAGAAGGAATCGAATAGAGGCGTTGGCCGAAGAGATCAAGGGCGGACCGTCCGCGAGGCCCCGGCCGGCTCAGCCCTGAGCGGCGCGGTGGTGTCGGCACCCGCTCCATCCTTCGCCGGACGCCAACGGACAGTCGGAGCATAAGGGCACCTTTTTACAGATTCGGTTTCCGAGATGGACGATCTGGGCGTGATAGTCGTTGAACAACGGAGCGCTCCGCGGAAGATGTGTGGTGAAAAACAAGCGGACCGTCTCATAATCGTCGTCCTCTCGAATCAGTCCGATTCTGCCGAAGATACGTTTGGTGTAGGCATCGACGACAAAAATCGGAATCCCGCAGGCATACAGCATAATCGAGTCCGCCGTTTCGCGTCCGATCCCTTTTACCGATAGTAATCCCTCTCGGACCTTATCCGGGTCCTCCGCAGCCATGCGATCGAAATCGCCTCCGTACTTATCATGCAAATGTATAGCGAGGTTTTTCAATCGGTCCGCTTTTTGGTTATAATACCTTGACGGAATTATTAACCGGGCGATTTCTTTTGCTTCCGCTTGGATCAGACGATCTATATCCAGCATCCCCGATTCTTCAAGCGTGCCGACAGCAATTCGAGCGCTCTTCCATGCGACGCTCTGTGCTAGGACGGCTCCGACAGCGGTCTCGAGCGGGGTTTTCGAAGGCCACCAATTGCGTGGTCCGAAAACTGACAGCAATCTGTCGTAGATAGCCGGAATGACGACGTCAGATGGGCTTTCGATTCGATCCAAGTCGCGTTCTGTCACGCAAATAAATCTGGTTTTTCGGATAATCAAATATACGGGATAGAAAAACGAAATCAAAGTATTTAATTATCCCAATGACAATCCCTTTGTCCTTAAGCTGGAGACGGATAATGGACATTCTCGAAGTTTTACGTCGAAATCTCGATGATCGCCAGTTCGACGCCGCCACGGATTCCGCCCGCGAGGTTCTCTGTCTTGCGTGTGCGGGATCGGGAAAATCCAGAACTCTCGCATATCGGATCGCCCGTCTAATCGCGGAAGGTGAACCTCCCGAGAGCATCGTCGCATTCACTTTTACGAAAAAGGCTGCGGAATCGATCAAGCTCAATGTAACGAAGGCGTTGGCCGCGGCGGGCATGAGCCCGAACATCATCGGAAGGATTGGCATCGGGACCATTCATTCGTTCTGCCAAAGCAAACTCTGCGAAATCGACCCTCGTTTCCGTCAATATGAAGTTCTCGACGCCAATCGGTTCAAACTGTATTTGATATCCCGTTTCTGGTCGCTCGGGATGAAGCAATTGATGAAGGAAAAAGGAGCCCGTAAGTTTGCGACAGTCGACGAAACGGCCCATGCTTGGGAAATCCTCAATCATGAAATGATCGACGTCGGACAGGTGGCGAAACTCGATCCGCTCCTGGGAACGACTCTAAATTCGGTCCGAGAGCGGTTGGAGCGGGATCAATACATCGATTATTCCCTCATGATCCGATATGTGGTCGAAGCGCTGAAAAGAAAGGACGAAAGCGCACTGAAGGTCGTCGCGGATATTCGTCATCTGATGGTCGACGAATATCAGGACGTCAACACGGCGGAAGAAGCATTGATCTCCGAACTGCACGCTGTCAGGCCCGACTCGACGCTGTTCGTCGTGGGCGACGACGATCAGGCCATATACGGTTGGAGGGGGGCCGATGTCTCGAATATTCAGGAGTTTCAGGATCGTCATCCGGATTGTTCCAGGAAGGAACTGTCGATCAACTACCGAAGCGTCGGAGCGATCGTGGCGGCCGCGGACGGATTCGCGGTAAACGCCTTGGGTCCGAGCCGGTATCTTAAGCATCCGAGCGCGGCCGCGTCGCCGTCGCCCCGCGATTTCCGCGTCGTCAGGTTCGAAGATCGCGCCGATGAGGCTGTATGGGCGGCAGATCGAATCGCATCTCTGATGGGCACCGAATACGTCGAAAAGAACGGAACCGTGCGCGGCCTCACGCAGGGTGATTTCGCCGTGCTGATGCGCTCGACCCGGACGCCGGAAAACGACGGCGGACCGAGATCGTCCTCCTTCACGGAGGAGTTGACGCGGCGGAGAATCCTGTATACGATCGAAAGCGGCGGGACGATATTCTCGCGAGCGGAGGTGATGACGGTGCGTGACACCTTCAGCCTGCTCGAAACGGGGATGCCCCCGCGAGACGTCGCGAAGGCGTTCTTCGACGAACGCGTCGTCCCGACGTTTTCAGGGGCCCATTTCGACGATTTCGTTCGGGTTCTGACGGAATGGGGGAGAAAAATCCATTCGGCCGACGCCGGAGCCCGCGTACGGTTGTATCCTCAGCAACTGTACTACGATCTGCTCGAGGCGTTCGGCGTCGGCGATAATCCGCCCGACGAATCGGTGATGCGGGATCTCGGTGTCTTCAGCACGATATTGAAGGACGTCGAGACGGTATACCCGAGCATGGACGGCGCCGGCAGATTCCGGGAAATGCTCTCCTTTCTGACGAGCGTCGAAAACTACGGGTACGACAGATCCACAGACGATGTGGTCCGAAGGCCCGATCTCGTGACGATCTCGACTGTGCATAAGATGAAAGGACTTGAATTTCCCGTTGTTTTCATTGTAGATGTCGAGCAGGGACGTTTCCCGAAAAGAGAATCCAGCTATCGAGGATGGATGCCGCCCGAACTGATTGCCCGTTCGCTTCGGAGAGGACGATATGCGACTAACGAATCGGAAGAAGCACGTCTGTTCTATACGGCGATGACACGTGCGGAACGTTTCCTCTACATATCCGGCAGTAAGATGATGCCCGAAGGGAAGAAATCGTGGAAACCGTCAAGTTTCCTCCCTTGGGTCGTTAACGAGGAGATCTCGGACGATCCTGAGGGAATGCCGGAAGGATTGGCATCGGCGACGCCCGCCCGCCGCACGGAAGAGGTGGTGGTTCCGACCACGTTCACGGATATCTGCGCTTATCTTCGCTGCCCTAAGGAATACCAGTTCAGAAAGAGCTTCGGTTTCAACCCGCCCATCAACGAGATGTTCGGATACGGTCTCACCGTACACACCGGGATCACCAAAATCCATGCGACGTTTCCCGACGGAGCGCCGGCTCCGGAAGCCGCAGCCGACGTGGCGACCGAAAATTTCCATCTCAAACACGTCTTCCAGAGCAATGATCCCGTCAACCGACCGGGCGCGTGGGAACGGGCGAAGGACAGCGTGGGCGACATCGCGAAAACGTACGTCGAGAGTTACGCGGACGACTTCGGACGGCGGCGCGTGGTCGAACAAGCATTCGAGGCGCCGCTCGAGAACGCCGTCATCTCCGGATCGATCGATCTGCTCCTGAAATTCGACGCGACGGACGAGCGGATCCTCGACGCCGTCGTCGTGGACTTCAAGACGATGGAAGGAGGCGAGATTCCCGAGGAGAACCGCCGGCTGCAGTGGTGGGAAATGGCGCTGCAGGTTCAGCTGTATGCCATGGCGGCAAAGGAGATTCTCGGCGAGCAGGCCGCGACCGGCAAGGTGCATCTTCTCAAGGATAACCGCCGAGTCGAGATCCCGGTGCACGATGGGGCCCTTAAGGCTGCCAAGACGAACGTAGAATGGGCCGTCAAACGAATCATCGCAGGAGATTTCCCGATGCGCGCTCAGGGGAAAAAGTGCGAAAAATGTGATTTTGCGGCGATCTGCCCTGCCGTCGCCGAAGAGTTCGGAACGGCCGACGTTCCGCCTGCGATCTTTGTGCCGTCGAAAGAGGGATGCGTCACCGCCGCATGCTTCTCCGAATTCGACGGAAAAGGAAGGCAGGCGTCATGACACAGGATGAATTGGCACGATATCTCCGCACTGAAGGCTATAAGCTTCTGAACGGAAAAAAAAAGGAAATCGAGTTTTCCGGGATACAAGCAGCGGATAAGCTGCTCAACGACATCGAACGGACGCCGCACTTCTTTGTTTTGGGGTGCGTGATGGACCGGCGGGTCCAAGCAGAACGGGCGTGGGCGATTCCTTATAGAATCAGTCAAGGGATCGGCGGGACCGCGTTCGATAAGTTCGCGGATCTCGACCTGGCTGATTTGAAAGGGATGTTCAAGGAAAAGGGATTGCATTTTCTAATAAACGATATGCCGGTTTTCTTTCACCGCGCCGTCGAAATCATCCGCGACCGCTATGACGGCGATGCGTCCCTGATCTGGTCCGGGTCCCCACCCAGCGCGGACGTGGCTGCCCAGTTCCTCGACTTTTCAGGTATCGGTCCGAAGATATCCTCCATGGCGACCAATATTCTCGCACGGGATTTCAAAGTCCCGATGGCTGATTATTCGGGGATTGACGTTTCACCCGACGATCAGGTGATGAGGGTTTTTCCCCGAATGGGGTTTGTAAATGCAGATCCGACCATCAGGGACATCATCACTGCCGGGCGCCGCGTCAATCCGGAATATCCGGGTATCATCGATTCGGTCTGTTGGGAAATCGGGCGGGAGTATTGCAGTCCATCCAAACCGAGGTGCGATGACTGCCCCGTCGATCGCTGGTGCCCGAAACTTACCGGTTGAAACGGTTTCGGCGAAATCTTACCCAATAGGTGACTCGGGAAATCTTTTAATTTAAAGAAGGATCTTGCTCGTGTGATCTCTCTTATATCAACCAATTACCTCCTTCGGGTTGTTAAAAATCGCGTGATAATTCTTCTGGGAGCCGAGCTTTGAGCTTTTCCCCAAAGATATTAGCGTTCTGGTGGGATTCTGCCATAATTCATCGAGATTGACATATCATTTAATATCCACTTTCCGCAATACCCAGTATGCTTAAGCCGTCCTTTGACTCGAACCGCCGTTTTTGGATAGAGGTCTCCAACGGTAAATGGACATGGGGTGATATGGCGAATGGGCAATCAGGGGAAGATAAACGTTCTCTGAAAGCCCCCGCGCTTCCGAAATACATTCAGATGCTCAAACCGCTCCGCCCCGGGGATATTGTGCTCACCTATTTCTCAAGTAAAATTGCCGAAAGCAGAGAATTGGCCGGTTCGATTGGAGGAATTTCACAAGTAGATTCCACGTACCGACAAGAGGGAAATGTCTTAATCATCGACACCGTGGAGAATACCAGATTATCGATTCCGATCCGCTTCTCCGAACTCAGAGCGGTTGAGGAATCCTCGGGACACCTCAAATTTGCCATTAGAGCTAATTTTCAACGATATGTTTTCGAAATACTACAATCAGACGTAATCACATTATTCGAAATTCATCCTGAAAATAAACCGATCTGGGAAAAATTCCAGGATTTCCCGGATTTATTGACGGAATAGAATAAGAGTCGCGACGAATATTACCTCGTAACACAAGATTTGGGCTGAAGTAAATTTGATTCAGCGTGATATTATGGTCTCACCTTTCCCTTCTGAATCATCAGACTTGGACCGGTTCTACGCCCTCCTCGACCGCCTCCGCGAGCAGCAGGGTGGCTACCGCACGCTATCCACCTGCACCGCCCGCACCGGCTGGCTGGCCCGCGGGGTCTACTTCTTCTTCGAGCCCGGCGAGTTCC